>Ga0070717_10000625_pt1 | contig 22766 bp, 18 predicted proteins | sample LARL113metaG_FD_71366 | JGI IMG/M metagenome (GOLD analysis project Ga0070717, IMG submission 71366) | Corn, switchgrass and miscanthus rhizosphere microbial communities from Kellogg Biological Station, Michigan, USA - LAR L11-3 metaG | ecosystem: Host-associated > Plants > Roots > Rhizosphere ...
CGCGTCCTTCTTGTTTTCGGAATTATCCTGCTGCAGCTGGCTGTGACAAAGCTCCTGTTGGCGATTTGCAACAGTGGCAATTATCGCTTTCTCACGCCCGAAATGGGCGGGTTGATTACGCCGTACGCTTTTGCGCCGCTGGTCTTGAGCGTCTTGCTCGGCCGGCACCATGGTCTTTTCGCTGCGGTCTTCGTCAGTTTTTGGAGCAGCATGTTGTTTGGAAAGATCGACGCACCGCTGCTCGTGACCAGCTTAATCAGCGGCTTCACCGCGGTTTCGCTTACGTTGCAAGTGCGCCGGCGCAGCAGATTGATCCGGGCCGGCTTCGGCATCGGTTTGGCCATCTGGTTTTTATCGCTGACCTTCGGCCTTATCGGACCGATTAATCTCTTTCCGCCAACAGCCAACGATTGGGGAATGATCGGCCTGCAAAGTGCGTTCGCTATTGGCAATGGAATTTTGACAGCAATGATCGTGGGCGGCGCGCTCCCGCTCATCGAACACCTATTTCAAGTCACGACCGACATTTCCTGGCTCGAAGCATCCGATCTCAATCATCCCTTGCTGCGCCGCATGACGATTGAAGCGCCGGGCACCTATCATCACAGTCTAGTCGTCGCGAATCTGGCGGAAGCGGCCGCGGAAGCGATTGGCGCCAATGCCACGCTCTGCCGCGTCTGCTCATATTTTCACGATGTGGGCAAACTGGTGAAGCCGGAGTATTTCACCGAGAACATGAACTTCGAACGCAACCCGCACGATGATCTCGCGCCAACCATGAGCGCACTGATCATCCTCGCGCACGTTAAGGAGGGTGTGGATCTTGCCCTCAAGTATAAACTGAACCAGCGCATCATCGACATTATCCAGGAACACCACGGCACCTCGCTCGTTTACTATTTCTACCAGCGAGCGATCCAGCAGCAGGAAGACGCGCGTGCCGGCGGGAAAATCATGAAGATTCGCGAAGAAGACATTCCAGAAGTTCGCGAAGAAAGCTTCCGCTATAGTGGACCGAAGCCGCAAACCAAAGAAAGCGCGATCATCAGCTTGGCTGACATCGTCGAAAGCGCGTCGCGCAGCTTAGAAAAGCCAACGCCGCAGAAAGTCGAGCAACTGGTGAGCGAGTTGATCGAAGAACGCATTGCCGACGGCCAACTGGATGAGTGCGATCTCACGCTGGGCGAAATAAAAATCATCGCGGCCAGATTTCGATTCACGCTCATGACAATGTTGCACACGCGGATCGCTTATCCAAAACAGGAGACGAAATTCGCGGTGTCCCGCGACGAAATGCTACGAGCTGACGTGATGGCGGAAAGGCGCAAGCCCGCCTCGGCGCCGCCAGTTTCGGCTGCGTGAAGTGTTAGGATGCGAGGCGGGGAGGCCGTGCCGTTTACATGGTAAACAAGAGTTCGTGATCGTGAGAACGCGATCACCAGCACGCGAGACGCGTGCACTACCCAGATGTCAATTCACAGTTCAGGGGGGCGGGCGCGCGGTTCGCGATCTTTTGCGGTGGCGGTGCTCGGTTGAGTGACGAACGGTCCACCTTCCAGTGGCGCGGATTTGGTGAATGCGACATCGGGCATTTCGCTGGGGAGCCCTTCTAGCGGAAATTCTTTGCGTAACGGAAAGAACGGATAGCCCTCCCACATCAAAATGCGCCGCAGATCGGGATGGCCCTTGAACTTGATTCCCATCATGTCGTAAATCTCGCGCTCGTGCCAATTTGCTGTCGGCCAAATGTCGGAGACGGTGTCGACGGCGCCGCCTTCTTCCGAAACTTTCAGCTTCAATCTCAAATGAACGGCAAGCGTCATCGAGTAAAGCTCGTAAACAATCTCGAAACGCGGTTCTTCACCGAAATTGTCGATGCTGGTGATGTCGATCAAATAGTCGAACGAAAGGTCGTCGCGGCAGAACTTGGCCACTTCGCGTAGGTCGTTAGGCGAAACTGTGAAAGTCGTTTCGCCCCGAAATTCAGCTTTGTTTTGAATTTTAGGGCCGAACAATTTGCCCAGCGAGACGAGAAGTTCCTGGCCGGTCATCAGTCAATCGTCATCCTAATCTTCATCCTAATCCTAATCCTAATCTTACTCTTATTCGTATTCATATTCCTGATCGAGTAGGAGTAGGAATAGGAACACGAATAGGAATCGATCATGTGAGCGCCTCCGTGAGTTTCTTCCATAGTTCAGGCTTCTGCGCGGCGAACGATTTCTCGCCCGAGATTTTCTCCTGCAATTTCATTAAGCCAGCGAGCAACGCTTCCGGCCGCGGCGGGCAACCCGAAATATATACATCGACTGGCAATAGCTGATCAATGCCCTGAAGTACGGCGTAGGAACGATACATGCCGCCGGTGGACGCGCAGGCGCCCATGGCGATGACCCATTTCGGCTCCGGCATCTGCTCGTAGATTCGCTTCACCGCCAGCGCCATTTTGTAGGTCACGGTGCCGGCGACGATCATTACGTCGCATTGTCGTGGCGAAAAGCGCATCACTTCGGCACCGAACCGAGCAATATCAAAGCGCGAAGCGGCAGTGGCCATCAGTTCAATTGCGCAACAGGCGAGCCCCATAGGCATCGGCCAGAGCGAGTTTTTGCGTACCCAATTGAGCGCAGCATCGAATCGCGTAAAAATTACGTTGCCTTCGATCTTTGAATCGTAAGCCGCCGACCGAGTTTCTGGCATGGAGAATTGTAAGAGACGCGGTATTCTCCGCAAGGACAAACGGGCTGACTAAGACAGATGAAGCACAAATCAGGCAAACGGCAGATCGAGAATTGGAAATGAATCTGTGTAAATCTGTGTTCATCTGTGGCTAGGTTCATGCTCATTGGTAAAAAGGAACGCGTCATGACTCAATCGAGCCGCACTCATCTCGACGAACTCGAGAACCACAGCATTTTTATTTTTCGCGAGGCGTATCACGCGTTCAAAAACATCGCCATGCCATGGTCAATGGGAAAGGATTCGAATGTGCTCGTTTGGCTGGCGTGCAAAGCGTTTTTCGGACGCGTGCCGTTTCCCGTTTTGCACATCGATACGACCTATGAGTTTCCGGAGATGCTTGAGTTCCGCGCTTGGGCGACGAAGCATTATAACCTTAATCTCATAATCAAGATTAACACCGAGGCGCGTGAGCGCGGCATCGGTTACGAAACCCACGACCCTGTGACAGTGACGCACGAATTGAAGACTGTCGCCTTGCAACAAGCACTTGCCGAATACAAATGGGACGCGCTCATCACTGGCATTCGCCGCGATGAAGATCCAACTCGGGCGAAGGAACGATATTTTTCACCCCGCAACGCGCAGTTTGAATGGGATTACAAAGATCAACCGCCGGAGTTTTGGGGACAATTCGCGACCACTGCCGCGAAAGGCGAGCATGTACGCGTGCAACCGTTGCTCGATTGGACCGAGATCGACATCTGGCGCTATATCCAGCGCGAGAATATTCCGATTCCGCAGATGTATTTCGCGCGTAACGGCAAGCGGTTTCGTTCGTTAGGCTGCAGCCCAATTACGCACCCGATCGTGAGCAATGCATTGACAATCGATGAGATTATTGCCGAGCTCGAAGCAACAAAGACAACCGAGCGCGCGGGCCGCGCGCAAGATCACTACGAGCGCAACGCGATGCAGAAGCTGCGGGCACGCGGATTTCTGTAGTTGCTGATGCTGGATGAACTATCGCAACCTCGAGGTATGGCAGTTGGCGCGCGAGTTAGTGATCGCGATTCATGAAATGACACTGACTAAGCTCCCCAAATTTGAAATGTTTGAGGAAGGTAGACGGATTCGGCGCGCGATTGAGTCGGTCAAATCGACGATTGTCGAGGGCCATGGCGACCTACGTTACAAACAGGAGTTTGTAAAATTTGTCGATTACGCGCTGCCGTTATGCCATGAAAGCGCAGATCAGTTGGACACGCTCATCGCGACGAAATCGCTGACGGACGTAGCAATAATCGACCAACTTACCAGGAAGCTGGACGAACTCGGACGGAAATTGAACCTGTTCTTGCAAAGCGTCGAACGCTAACACCAATCAGAAAAATGATCGAACGAGCTTCTTCATCCGGAATCCAGCATTCAACATCCAGCCTCGAGACGCCGCTTCGCGTCGTCTTCGTGGGCCACGTCGATCACGGCAAATCGACTTTGATCGGGCGCATTCTCCACGACACCGATTCGTTACCCGAAGGCAAGATCGACATGGTGAAGAAGGCGTGTGTAGCTGAAGGAATGGAATTTGAATTCGCATTTTTGCTCGATGCTTTACTTGAGGAGCAGAAACAAAACGTGACCATCGACACGACCGAAATCCGATTTCAGACTGCGCGACATAAATATGTAATCATTGACGCGCCGGGCCATAAAGAATTCCTGAAAAACATGATCACCGGCGCATCGCGCGCGGATGCGGCTATTCTCGTAATCGCGGCGAACGAAGGAGTGCGCGAACAGAGCCGCCGTCACGCATATTTGCTGAGGTTGCTCGGGATCAAGCAATTGATTGTCATCATAAACAAAATGGATCTGCCTGATTTCTCGGAAACACGATTTAACGAGATCGAAATCGAATACCGAAAATTTCTTGTCGATCTTGCGTTAGAGGCGAGCGCATTTATCCCCGCTTCAGCGAGAAGCGGCGAGAACGTCGCGCAGCCGAGCGCCAAAATGAAATGGTATCGCGGCCCGAGCGTGCTTGAGGCGTTGGACCTGTTGCGGCCGGCAAAGAGTGATGTCGATCTTCCGTTGCGCTTTTGTGTGCAGGACGTTTATCGCTTCGATGACCGACGAATCGTCGCGGGCCGCATCGAAGCGGGAACCCTAAGAGTAGGGGACAACCTGGTTTTTTCGCCGGCCAACAAAACCTCAAAAGTGCAATCAATCGAACGTTGGAACGTAGATGGTAACGAATCGGCCATTGCGGGCGACTCCATCGGCATCACCCTGACAGAACAAATTTTCATCGAACGTGGCTATGTCGCGTCCCATCAAAGCGAAACCCCGATCGAGACGAATCGCTTTCATGCTGACCTGTTTTGGATCGCGCACGAAGCGTTGCGTGCGGGGCGGCTCTACGATCTGCGCCTCGCGACCCAGACGGTGAAATGCCAGATCGTTTCGATCGAACAAGTGACCGATTCGGCAACGCTGGAAGCCAAGATCGACAGCCGGGACCGGCTAGAGCGCAACGAGGTCGGCCGCGTCACGATCCAAACGCGCGGTCCCCTCGTCATCGACAATCACGATCGAGTTCCGCAACTAGGCCGGTTCGTGATTGTGGATGACGGTCTGATCTGCGGCGGCGCGACGATTGTCGGCGGTATTTATACCGATCGGCGAGTGGCTAAGAGCAAGAATATTTTCTGGAGCGAAGGTAAAATCACAGCGCGCGATCGAGCGGCGCGAAGCGGACATCGCGGGGCGGTCGTTTGGTTCACCGGGCTTTCCGGCGCCGGCAAGTCGACCATTGCGCAAGCGCTGGAGCGCGAGTTGTTCAACCGGGGCATGCAGACCTACGTGCTCGACGGCGACAATATTCGACATGGTTTGAATTCGAACCTCGGTTTCTCGCCGGAAGATCGCGTGGAAAATATCCGCCGGGTCAGCGAGGTCGCGCAGTTGATGGCCGATTCGGGTGTCGTGGCCATCACGGCATTCATCTCGCCCTACCGAATGGACCGCCGTCGCGCGCGGGAAACGGCGCTAGAAGGAAAGGCCGAATTCATTGAGGTCTTCGTGGATGCGCCGCTGGAAGTTTGTGAAGCGCGCGATCCAAAGGACCTCTACAAAAAAGCGCGCGCCGGAAAGATCAAGGAGTTTACCGGAATCGACGCCCCGTACGAACCGCCTGAAGACCCGGAAATTGTGGTGCGCACAGACAAACAAACAGTGGGTGAATCGATCGCGACCATTCTCGAGCAATTGTTACCGCGGCTAAGGCCGAATGAATTGGATGAGTGACGCGCAAGATGTCGATCTTGCGACCCGGGCAGCAGAATTGGGTGACGCTGATGCATTAGCTGCCTTGATGACGGAGCTGGGTTACAAGACGCGGAGCTCAGAAATGAGAATGCGAATGGAATCAATCTTGGTCGATCCACGCTACCGCACATTTGTGGCGGTCAAGCAGGGACGCGTCTGCGGAATGATCGGAACGTTTTGCCACTACAGTTACGAGCACAATGATCCGAGCGGGCGCATTATTGCGCTCGTTGTTGCGAGCGACTCGCGAGGTCATGGTATCGGCCGGCAATTGATTGTGAGGGCGGAAAATGATTTTGCGCAACGCGATATTCGACGAGTGACAGTAAACACACGCTTTGAGCGAAAAGAGGCCCACGAATTTTACGAGCGCCTCGGTTACGCGCGTAACGGTTTCCGATTTGTGAAGAATCTGGCGACTGCTGCCGACTAGATCGACAACGAAAAGAGCCGCAATTTCTACGCCACGCGCGCGGCGAGCCGGCGGTCCTCGTAATGCTCGACGACGCTGACGTGACTGGAGCTGATGACATCGTGAACGACCATGCCGAGCTCCGCTGCTTCGTACGGTTTGGCGATGACGCCGCGGAAACCGAAATCCTGATAACGGCTCATCGTTGCATCAGTAGCATAGCCGCTGGAAACTATTGCGTTCACTGTGGGATCGATCTCGATCAATTTTTTCAAAGCTTCTTTGCCGCCCATCCCGCCTGGGAGAGTAAGATCGAGAATCACGGCGTCGAATCGTTCGCCCGCTTCGAATTTTTGCCGGTAAATATTCACGCCCTCGAGCGCGGTGGCGGCCTGTGTGACTTGATAACCCAATCGGCTGAGTGTGTATTCCACCAGCGCACGGATTGATTCTTCATCATCGACAATCAGAACGCGGCCGGTTCCGGTAATCGCCTCGCTGCCTACGCGCGGTTGCTCGATGGCCATTTCCTGATGCAACGTAGCTGGCAGATACAAATTGAATGTCGAGCCGACATGCACCTGGGACTCGACGGTCATGAGCCCGTTGTGGTTCTTGATGATCGAATACGCCGTGGCGAGTCCAAGTCCGTTACCTTTCGGCTTTGTCGTAAAATAGGGGTCGAAGATGCGCTTGAGGTATTTTTCGGGTATGCCCACGCCTTCGTCGCGGATGCTGATTCGGATGTAATCGCCAGGCGACAGATCGGGAATAACCGGTGTGGTTGTCGATGTATAGCGGAAGTTTTCGGAACTGACGAGCAGCGTTCCGCCGTTGGGCATCGCTTGATCCGCGTTGACGACGAGATTTGCGATGACCTGGCTGATTTGGCCAGAATCGACTTCAGCCGGCCAGAGATCGGCACCGAAATGGAATTCGCTGCGGTTGTGACTTCCGCGGAGCGAGAAGCTGACCGTGTCTTGGATCAATTTGCCGATGGAGGCGGCTTTTTTGATCGGCGCACCGCCGCGGGCGAAAGTGAGGAGCTGCTGGGCCAGATCACGCGCGCGCAGAGAAGCGTTTTTTGCGTCGTCCAACCGAGATGCCATTTCGTCGTTGGGCGGGAGAAGCAGCGAAGCGAGCGAGATGTTGCCGATGATGGCGGTAAGAAGGTTGTTGAAATCGTGTGCGATGCCGCCTGCGAGCAATCCTAGTTGCTCGAGCGTTTCGGCCTTTCGGCGTTCGGCTTCGTTGCGTTGACGCTCGGTGATATCGCGGAAAACGAGAACGACGCCGGCGATTTCATTTTTGTTGTTGCGAATGGGCGATGCCACTTGTTCGATCACGCGTTCAACCCCTTCACGCGCGGTGAGCGTAACGCTTTCGGGAAGGTGTTGGAGAATGGATTGCGCTTCGTTGCGCGAGCCGCTCTTCTGCGTTTTCGCCTGGGTGGCAAGATCGACAACGACATTGAAAACCGATTTGAGCGGCTGACCAATCGCTTCCTGCGACGTCCAGCCGGTTAATCTTTCCGCTTCGTTGTTGATCATGATGATCTTCCCATGAACGTCGGTCGTGATAACGCCGTCACCGATGGCGCGAAGGGTCACAGCCAGGCTCTCCTTTTCGGCCGCGATTTGTTGCTCGAAGCGTTTGCGTTCGGTCACATTACGGACCATTGCCACATAAAGCACTTGTTGATCGACAATCATCTGGCTGAGCGAAATTTCGACCGGAAAAGTCTCGTGTTTGCGTGTTCGTCCCACCGCGAGCGTAGTGCCGCCAGTGCGCTTAACGATCTCCCCCCAGGCACAGGGCACTGGCTTACTGTCGTGCGCGCCAGCGTACCGCTTTGGAATTAATCGCGTGAACGCGTTCCCGAGCATCTCGTTGTCGCGGCAACCAAACATTTTTTCCGCAGCCGGATTCATCGAACAAATGATGCCCGCCTCGTCTACAGTGATCATTCCATCGAGAATGTTCTCGATGATCGATCGAATGCGCGTCTCAATTGCTTCAAGTTTGCTCACATGCCGGCGGACCATCACGAAACTATAGCTATTCGAAACGATGAGGAGCCCGACGGCGAGAAACGCCAGAACACCGAGAGCTGTCGTCTTCAAAATCCGTTCACGGCTGGCGGAGCTGGAGCGCAATTCGTAAACGTTCAGCTCATTTTTCGCAAAATTCGCCAGCGCCTCACGGATATTTTCCATGAGTGCTTCGCCGCTTTCCTTTGAGGCGACGTCAGCGGTCTCTTTGCCCGTTCGTTTGGCATCCATTTCCGGCGTGGCGGAACTGTCGATCCATTGCTCGACATTCGAGCGGATTTCCGCCAGCAGCTGGGCTTGCCCCGGCGAACTTGCTACCAAGATCGACAAATACGCGTTGTAAGTATAAAAATCGCCGACCGCGCGCTTGTAAGCCTCAACAAAATTGTTTTCACCGGTCAGCAAGTAGCCACGCTTTTCCTTTTCCATCTCGACGACCGCGCGCTCCAGCTTTGGCAAGAAATCGAGTATTTGCGTCGACTGCGTCGCCCATTCTTGATCGTGCATCCGCTGATTGAGGACGATCTGCTCCTCGTCCTGCAACGACTGGAGGACTTCGCGCGCCTGGTCCAGTAGGGAGTTTCCGAGTACCACCGTTCCGGCGGCACTGGCGGCAAATTTAGAGACGATTGCACCCTTCTCCTCGCGCTCCCTGATTTCGGGCATCGCGACTTTTTGAAGCCACTCTTCAACAACCCTCTTAACCTTCATGACCCGTTTGCGTTGCGCCGGACTATTCAGAATTAGCGACGTCAATTCCTCGGTTCGATCATGAATCTGCGCGCGCTGACGGTCGAATGCCGTCAAAAAAGATTGGTCGCCAGTTAACAGAAAACCGCGATGACGACTTTCCATCTCCGCGATATCATTCTCAATCAGTCCGCTCAATCGCATGACCTCGATCGTGTGTGTACGCAAGACGTCCTGATAATGATTTCGCAGCGTCACATAGAGAAATACTCCTGCCAGGAAAATGATAACGACCGCTCCGGCGGTCGCGCTGGAGAGAAGCTTAAAATGAAAATGCCTTTGGCTGAAAAGCCATTCAGCGACGTGGCGAAAGAAGGCAAAACGGCTGCGCTTGTGTGAAATAAGGGAATTGGCAGGTGTTGCTAGGTCTACCATAATTGCAATAAAGCAGGTCTCCTGCCAGTTCCACCCGTTAGCAGCAGGGCCAAAACCCAGTCTGAGCCTAACCAACTCGTTCGTAGCGAACCCGAACCAGATACAATCCTTGCGCAGGTGCGACGAACCGCCCGGCAGCAGGTCGTCCGGAAGTGACCTGCGTTTTGATCTCATCGATAGCCAACTTTCCGAGCGCACAACGCGTGACGCAGCCAATCATGAGGCGCACCATCTTGTAGAGAAAGCTATTGCCATCGAACTCGATCGCGATGCACTGGTCATGTCGGCGGACGCGGGCTGAGTAGATGGTTCTGATGGTGTTTTCTTCCGGCTCACCACGGGACGAGTCCGTTCGATCGGCGGATTTGCCGCGGTTTGCTGCAAACGCGGCGAAATTGTAAGTGCCAATAAATTGCTTCGCTGCGGCGTTAAGAATCTCGAAGTCGAGCTCGGTTGGAATATGCCAGGCCCGTCCAAACTCCAGCGGTGGCAAAATGGGTCCCGACCAGATTCGGTAACGGTAAACTTTTGCCTTTGCCGAAAAGCGCGCATGGAATTTTGCTGGGGCATAGGCGCATCGCAAGACACGGATCGTCGGCGGCAGCAGAGCGTTTAGGGCCCTTGTCCAACGCTCAGGTGTCAGGCTCTGCTCCGTAAGATCGACGTGTGCGCACTGAGCGAGGGCGTGCACACCGGCATCGGTTCGCCCGGCGCCATGCACATGCCCGCGCTGCTCAGTTATTCGGCGAAACGCGCGTTCCAAAACATCTTGCACGGTGTTGCGGTGCGCCTGGCTCTGCCAACCTGCAAATGCCGCTCCGTCGTATGCGACAATGAACTTCAGCCGCTGCGGCATTTCGATTACCGGGAAATCTCCTCTGCCGAAACAGCTTTACGTTGGCAGTCGAGATAACTCTGCAAAATCATTTGCGCGGCAACTTGATCGACAACCTGACGAGTAGCGCGTGTTTTTCTCCCTGCCTCGTGTAATGCGCGTTGAGCGGCAATCGTCGTGAGCCGCTCGTCCCAGGTAACGACTTCACACGGCAAAGCTGCTCGCAATTTTTCCACAAATGCAAACGCTTCACTCGCTGATTTGCCGATCTCGCCGCTCATCTTTTTCGGAATTCCGACTACCACAATGTCGATCTTTCTTTCGCGGACGATCCCCGCTATCCGCTTCACAGCGTCGCTTGCTGCCGTAACCGTTTCGAGTGGGTGGGCGAGCCACCGCAACTCGTCGGAAATCGCCAGTCCGATACGTGCTTTTCCAAAATCTACTCCGAGGATTGGGTTCACTGCTATTGCAATTCCGGCGGCAGCTTGCCGATCAAGCTTTTTATCTTTTCAGCCTGATGGCGATGGCAAACCAGAATCGCATCGCGTGTGCGTACGACAATGAGGTTATGGACGCCGAGCAGCGCAACGGTTGTGCCATCCTGGTTGAAAATGATGTTATTGCTGGAATCGAGTGCCGTGACCGTGCAGTTTGCCGCATTGCGTTGCTCGTCGTTTTTAAAATAACGCGCTACCGCCCTCCAGCTACCCACATCGTCCCAATCAAAACTCGCTTCCACCACCAGCACGCGGTCCGCCTTTTCCATGATTGCGTAGTCGAACGAAATCCGCGGCAGTTTGCCGAATTTTTCGCACAAGATTCTTTCAAAATTTCCCGGCGCGCGGATTTGCGAAATGAAATCGGCCAGCTCCGGGGCGTGACGATTGAATTCGCTCAAGACCGTCGGCACCGACCAGACAAACATCCCGGCGTTCCATCGAAAATTCCCTTTGCGCAGAAATGACTCGGCAAGATCGACATTGGGTTTTTCACGAAAACGTAACACATGATGAACGGCGATTTTGTCCTGGCGGTTGCGCAAGGGAACTGGCTCGCCTTGCTCGATGTATCCGAAACCTGGGCAAGCCCAGGTCGGCTTGATCCCAATCGTCACGAGCGCGCCAGTTTCTTCCGCTGCGGCCCCCGCGGTTTTCATTGTTTCCTGAAATGCTTTTCGGTCCGCGATCACGTGGTCGGCCGGCAGTACGAGCATTGTGGCCGCGTGATCGCGCGCTGCGGCCCAGCCAGCGCCCAGCGCCACGGCTGCTGCCGTGTCACGCTTATGCGGCTCAGCCACGATATTCTCTTTTGGGAAATTCCTGAGCAAATCGCGAACTGCGGTTTCCTGTTCGGTGTTGATGAGAATGAGAATCCGTTCAGGTGGAACCAAGCCTTCCAGTCGCTCGACCGTTTCTTCGAGTAGCGTTTTTTCTGAGACCAGGCGCAATAACTGCTTTGGACGAGCACGTCGGCTCACCGGCCAGAAACGCTCGCCGCTGCCGCCGGCGAGAATGAGCGCATAGATAGGATTAGACATGTCGATGCAACAAACAGCGAGCTGGCAAGAACACGCGGTTGCGCAGATTTCCCCGTTTCTTTTTCGTAAACGAGACGTATAAAATAGGCGATGTCGTTCCCGATATCCATTCCAAAAACTTCCGAATCGCTCGACGGTCTGCTGGCGCTGACGCGCACCGCTTTCGGCTTAGGAATCGGAATGTTGGTGGCGGATAAGATCAAGCGGCCAGCCCGGCAAGCCGCCGCCATCGCACTTGTTTCTGTCGGTGCTCTCGCTGCGGTTCCGTTCCTGGTCAAGGTCGCTTTGGAACGCATCAATCGCCCAGAATCAGAGCGCGGCAGTCGCGCTCGGCTTCGTTCTATTCGCGGGGATTCCGGTTATTCGACCGACCGCGACATTTACTGAGTAAACGCAGCCGTTCGTCGCGGCGAGCGATCGAACAAAACTGCAAGCGCGAGGCTTGCGTTACATTTGCCCGCGGATTAAGCGTGCTTCGCGCTATGTCCCGCCCATCAACGTCTTCGGCAGAGTCGCTACGCGACCGCTGTTGCGAAATTTTGAAAGAGGAAGCAATCCTGCGCCAGGGCGGTGGGAAAGCTGGTCTCGAACGTCAACGCAAACTTGGTCGTATGCCCGCTCGTGAGCGTATCGCCGCCCTCGTCGATCCAAAAGCGGACTTTTTCGAGCTCGGTCTTTGGGCCGCCTACAAAATGTACGAACAGTGGGGCAACATTGCCGCCGCCGGGACGATTGCTGGAATCGGCAACATCGCCGGAATTCCGTGCATGATTATCGCCAATGACGCCTCTGTGAAGGCCGGCGCGTTTTTTCCACAGACCTGCAAAAAACTGCTCCGCGCGCAACGCATAGCCTTCGAGTGCTCGTTGCCTATTATATATCTCGTCGATTCTGCCGGGGTCTTTCTGCCAATGCAGGATGAAATTTTTCCCGACGAAGATGATTTCGGACGCATCTTTCGCAACAACTCCGTCATTTCCGCAGGCGGCATTCCGCAATTCGCGGCAATCATGGGCAACTGCGTCGCGGGCGGCGCGTATCTGCCGGTCTTATGCGACAAAATTTTGATGACCGAAGGTAGTGGCCTCTATCTAGCAGGCCCGTCGCTCGTTAAGGCTGCCATCGGACAGGTTATCGATCAGGAAGAGCTCGGTGGCGCTCACATGCACGCGGAAATCAGCGGCACGGTCGATTTTTATGAGAAGGACGACCCCTCCTGTTTGAAACGGCTGCGCTCACTCGTCGCGCTTTTGCCCGAAGCCCAAGAACATGGTAGGGCGCGGCCACCGGGCGCGCTGATTGGCGGCAGCACCTCCAAGCCGTCAAAAAATCCGGACGCGCTTTACGATTTGGTTAGCCTCGATGGTCAAAAGAACTACGACGCGCGCGATCTCCTCGCCTCAGTGGTCGATGCAGACTCCCTCGACGAATATAAAGCGGAGTATGGCAAAACGCTCGTGACCGCTTACACGCGCATTAGCGGGCAGCCCATCGGGGTTGTGGCAAATCAACGTTTGCAAGTGCGTACAAAAAAAGAAGGGATTCAAATGGGCGGCGTGATTTATTCCGACAGCGCCGACAAAGCCGCGCGGTTCGTCATGGATTGCAATCAAACCGGACTGCCAATCATTTTTTTCCAGGACGTGACCGGGTTCATGGTCGGTCGCGACGCAGAACAAAGCGGAATCATTCGCAGCGGCGCGAAATTAGTGAACGCCGTCAGCAACTCGATCGTCCCAAAAATCACGGTGGTGGTCGGCGGCTCATTCGGTGCGGGCAACTATGCGCTCTGCGGCAAAGCTTACGATCCACGCTTCATCGTCGCCTGGCCGAGCGCGCGTTACGCTGTGATGGGCGCAGCGCAGGCATCCGACACCGTTTTCTCGATCTTCGCGCGCGCCCGCGAACGCGGCGACAAAAAGGCGTCGCATGAAGAACTCGACGAGCTGCGCGCGAAGGTAAAACAAAGTTACGAAGAACAAACCGACATCCGCTACGGCGCGGCGCGCGGGTGGGTGGACGCCGTCATCCAACCTCACGAAACGCGTGACGTGCTAATCAAGCTGCTCCAATTCGTCTCGCGCCCCACTCCGAAAGCGCGCTTCCACACCGGTGTGATCCAGGTCTGAATACATTTAACGATTCAACGATTTAACGAATCACGATCCATGCCCGTCGTCCTTATCGAAAAACAGACTCCGCAGATCACGCTGCTGACTCTCAATCGGCCGGAGCGCCGCAATGCGCTCACAATCGAATTGCTCAACGAACTGATCGCCGCGATCAAAGTCGCATCAAGCGAGCCACATGAACGCGTGTTGATCTTGCGCGGAGCCGGTCCTGCGTTCTGCACTGGCCTGGATTTGAAACAAGCGGCTGATCAACGAAGAGCACACGCCACTGCTGAATTGGTCGCGAAGACCTTGATCACGCTCAGCCAAACCCGTCTCATCACGATCGCGGCAGTCCATGGCGCGGCCGTTGCAGGTGGCGCCGGGATCATGTCAGCCTGCGATTTCGTCGTCGCAACTGAGAAAACGAAAATCGGTTATCCGGAAGTGCGACGGGGACTCGTCGCCGGTTTAGTCATGACTTTTTTGCGCCGGCAAGTGGGCGAGCGAATCATGCGCGAGCTGCTGCTTGGCTCGGAATTGATCGATGCGGAACACGCAAAAGAAATTGGTCTCGTCAACCGCGTCGTTCCGCCTAACGAGTTGATGAATGAAGCACGAAAATTCGCCGATGCCGCTTTGCAAGGCGCACCGGGCGCGCTCGTGCAAACGAAGAAATTAATCGAAGAACTTTGGTCAACGTCTGTGAAAGAAGATGTGGATCTTGCGCTCAAATACCACATGCAAGCCCGCGAATCGGCCGAAGCCCGCGAAGGCATTGCCGCGTTTAATGAAAAGCGCGCGCCGAACTGGATTCAGGGAGAAAAGGATAGGCAGGGTGTTGATAAGCCTCCGCGGAAGGCCTATCAGGGCTTTTGAGAGGAGACCGCGCGTTCTTCTGCCGCCGGGATTTTAAATCTTTCAATCTCGCTCTTGATTTCGCGAACGAAATTGGCGGCGCCGGCACCGTTGACGACGCGATGGTCGAAAGTAAGCGAGAGCGTGATTACTTCGGCCTCTCCATTTTTGTCTCTCTTGTCTTCGAGCAATTCCCGATGAGCGGTGCCGATGAACAATGTTCCGACTGACGGCGGAACGACAATGGGCGCACCGGATTTCACGCCGAATGCGCCGAGACTGGTGATGACGACCGGCGCGTTCATCGCATCGACACGACCGCCGCGCGTCGCCGCGACCGTCTCATTGTAAACCTTCACGAACTCCGGCCAGTTTTTCCTGTTTGCATCGACCATCACGGCTGTGGCGAGTCGATCGCCCTCGAGCGCAACCGCGATGCCGAGATCGAAGTTTTCGTTCTCGATGATGCGATCGTCTTCGAGAATCAACCGGCGAAACGGTGCATGTTTCTCCTGCGCCCTAACGACTGCCCACGCTATCATGACACTGGGCGAGGGGGCGTTCTTGCCATTTCTCTTTTTCGCGACGTCGCGCGCTTTGCGGATCGAATCCCAACGCACGTCGATCTGCAAGTTGGCGGGAATTACGCGCGAAAGTTTGCGCGTGATCGTTGGTGAAAGCGCCGGTTCGATCCCGCTGTAGCGGGGGGCGTGTCGCCCCCGATCATCTGGTTCCGCAGCCGACACGGCTACCTCTACAGACTTTTCTTTCCCGTCGGCTGAAGGTTTTGGTGTGGCGTGAAGTTGATCCGCGACGGAAGTTTCGCTCGTCAGAATTGTTCCAAGTTCCTGACCGATCTCCACCGTGTCGCCGACTTTCGTTTTCCACTGGCCCATTGTACCTGCAAATGACGATTCGATTGGATAGACGGCCTTGTCGGTCTCGACTTCACAAAGTGGGTCGTCGAGCTCGATGGGGTCGCCAGGTTCTTTCAGGAGCGAAACGATTTTGGCGTTGCGAATTCCTTCTCCCATAATCGGAACTGTGATGGGCTGAGAGCGTTGTTTGGCCTGCGCGACTTTCTTCGGCGCTGTTTCCTTTGGCGCGCCCGCCGCTTGCTGAACTTCCGGGCCGGCAATCGTCAATCTTTGCGCGCGCATCGACATGGATGTTCGAATGGCAGCGACAATGCGCTCGACGTCCGGCAGCGCGGCGTATTCGTAAATCGGATTGTATCCGATCATGACGTTGGCTTTGCTGACGAGAATCGGCGGACTGACCATCGCCTTCCAAAGCTCCGGCTGCGACGTGATGTGCGTGATGATCATCTGGCCGACGCTGCAATTTTCAGTGTCTTCCTGCACAACGACGAGCCGCCCGGTCTTGCGCACCGATTCTTCAATCGCTGCTTTGTCCCACGGCACGATGGAGCGCAGATCGAAAAGCTCGACCGAAGCTTCGTTGTTGATCTGGGCAAGCGCTTCGAGCGATTTCTCGACGGTGTTGCCCCACGCGATCAACGTAACGTCGCGGCCATCGCGACCTTTGCGCGCCTGGCCGAATGGAATCGCACGGATCGCTTCCGCCGATTCGCGTTCTGCCCAAAACATGTGCTTCGGAATCAAGAACATGACGGGGTCTTCGCTGTGCATCGCCGTCCAGAGCAGGCCAGCCGCATCTTCTGGCGTACTCGGGATCACAACCGTCAAGCCGGGATAGTGCGCGAAGACAGATTCGTTTGCCTGACTGTGCCACAAACTGCCGCCCGGAAGGAACGCTCCGTAAGGCGCGTAAATCACAGCGGGACATTTCCAATTTCCAAACGAGCGCCAGCGCAGGTTTGCGATGTTGGTGACGAGCTGATTGAAACCCGGATAAATGAAATCGATAAATTGCAATTCGAACACCGGGCGCTTGCCGTAGGCGGCTAAACCACAGGCCACGCCGAGGATGGTCGATTCGGCGAGTGGCGAATTAAAAACCTGTTTGGGAAAATCGGTGGAAAGTTTTTGGGTGAGGCGGAAAACGCCGCCCTTGGGATCTTCGATGTCTTCGCCGAAAATAATGCGGTTCGGATTTTCTTCCAGACCGGCGCGCAAGGTTTTGTTCACGGTATCGCCCATTCGATATTTCCCAGGCGGCAAAATCTCCTTATCGATCTTTGGTGGCGCGCCAGTAACATTGGCAAGAAGTTCGTTAGGCGATGGGTCCTCCTCTTTTTCAGCTTCCGCGTATTCCCGCCGAATTCGCTCCTTCACTTCCTTGTCGATCTTGGCGAAATCTTCAGCAGTGAGCGCGCCTTCTTCGATCAATTGATCTTTCCAAAACTTGAGCGGATCGAATTTCTCGAGTGCCTGCAATTCCTCCGTGCTGCGATACAGCTTTTGGTCGTCCGAGCTGGTGTGGCTGGAAAGTCGTTCCATTTTCACCCAGAAAAAGACCGGGCCGGTGTCGGAGCGGATCTTTTCGAAGGCGTCCACCGTTGCATCATAAATCTGTTGGACATCTTGTCCGGGAAGTTGTTGCCATTTGTTAGGCTCCAGAATATCAAGCGCGAGCGGGTTAATTTTGCGTGTCGGGCTGCTGATCCCGTAGCCGTTGTCTTCAACAACAAAAAGGACCGGCAGCTTTTTCTCTTTGGCGAAGCAAATTGCTTCGAAAAAATCGCCCTGGCGCGTAGCGGCGTCGCCCACGGTCGCGACAACGAGATTTTTTTGGCCGTCCAGTTTAATTCCCCAGGCGATGCCGCAGGCGGGAAGAAGCTGCGAGCCGGTTGGGGTGGGGACGCTCCAAATGTGGCGATCGAGGTCGCTGTAATGCGACGGCATCATGCGGCCGCCGCTGCCAGTCTTTCGCTTGGCGAAATATTCGAGCGCAAGTTCACGTGTCGTCATTCCGCGGCCAAGGACCAGCCCACGATCGCGGTAATACGGGACAATGTAGTCGGCCGCATCGAGCTGAACCGAGATCGCCGCAAGGGCTTCGTGGCCCATCCCGGAAACGTGAAAGTGCCCTTTGCCCTGGCGATTTAGACTTTGCTCGCGCAGATCGGCATGACGGCTTTCCAAAATTATTTTGAGGAGCCGCAGCTTCTCTTCTTTGCTGAGCGCAGGCATACAATATCGATCTTATAATTGTCGTGCAAAGGTCTGGTTGCCAACGGAAAATGCGCGCGCATTTTTTGAAATGTCGAATTTAGAGCAGGGTGGGGGAGTCATTGCACGTTACCGCGAATTTCTTCTCGTTTCGGATTCGACACCTGTTGTTTCGTTAGGCGAGGGGAATACGCCACTGGTTTACGCGGCGAAACTGAGCGCGCGCATCGGCCGCGGCTGCGAAGTTTTTGTCAAAAATGAGGGCGTGAACCCGACGGGCTCATTCAAGGATCGCGGAATGACGGTGGCGGTTTCGAGAGCGCTAGAACGCAAAGTGTGCGCGTTGATCTGCGCTTCCACCGGCAACACCTCCGCCTCGGCGGCGGCCTACGCCGCACGCGCGGGAGTCCCGTGCGCAGTCATTTTGCCAGCTGGAAAAATTGCGAGCGGTAAGTTGCTGCAAGCTTTTGTCCATGGGGCAAGGATCATCGCAGTCGAGGGGAACTTCGATGACGCGCTGCGGATTGTGCGCGAACTCGGCGCGCGAGATGATTTGGCGATTGTGAATTCAATTAATCCGGATCGGATCGCCGGGCAAAAGACAGCGGCGTTTGAGATTGTCGATCTTCTTGGCGATGCACCGGATTTTCATCTGCTACCCGTCGGCAACGCGGGAAACATTTCCGCTTACTGGGCCGGCTACAACGAATATTGCGCGCGACAAAAGTCGACAAAGCTGCCGGCAATGATCGGTTTCCAAGCGGCCGGAGCGGCTCCAATTTTTTACAACCGCGTGGTCGAAAATCCTGAAACGATCGCGTCGGCAATTCGCATCGGCAATCCCGCGAGCTGGAAACAGGCGCGGGCCGCGATTGAAGAATCGCGCGGCGCAATCGACATCGTTTCAGACGAAGAGATTTTGGCTGCGCAAAACTGGCTGGCGAGAAATGAAGGAATTTTTGTTGAGCCAGCCAGCGCCGCATCGATTGCCGGGTTTTTTAAATGTTGGAACGCGAAAGGGGCAGCCCACTCATTTGAAAAAATTCCGGAGGGAAGCCGAATCGTTTGTACAGTAACCGGTCACGGGCTGAAAGATCCCGACGCGCGAAAGATCGACAACATTCCGCCGGTACCTGCCAACATCGACAATGTACTTCATGCAATTGGATTTTGATTCGCAACCTCCAGTTGACAGCGGCGTGAGTTGAGCGAAAACGATTCGGTTTTGCATTCGTCCACTCTTACCGGCCGCGCGTTCCCGCCATGCGCTTGATTGTTCAAAAGTACGGTGGCACATCGGTTGGAACTCCCGAGCGAATTCGCAATGTCGCCCAGCGGATCGTGGAAACGCAACGGGAAGATTGCCGCGTCGTGGCCGTGATCTCGGCAATGGCTGGCGTGACAGACGAACTGGTACGGCTGGCCAGTGAGATGTCAGCCCAGCCGACCAAGCGCGAGCTCGACATCTTGCTCTCGACCGGTGAACGCGCCGCCAGTGCGCTTGTTGCCATGGGGATCAATGCGCTTGGTGCGAAGGCGATTTCCCTGACGGGCGCAGAAGCTGGAATTCTGACCGATGGCATTCACACCCGAGCGAGGATCGCAAACATCAGCTCAAAGCAGATCCAGGAACTCTTGGCCGAAGATTACATTGTGATCGTTGCCGGGTTCCAGGGCCAAACGGCCGAAGGTGAGACCACCACGCTTGGCCGCGGCGGTTCCGATTTAAGCGCCATCGCGCTGGCCGGCGCACTCAATGCGGATACCTGCCAAATCTTCACCGATGTCGATGGAGTTTTCACTTGCGATCCGCGTATCGTTTCGGACGCAAAAAAACTCGACGAAGTCGCCTATGACGAGCTGCTCGAGATGACTGGCGCGGGAGCAAAAGTCATGCAATCGCGTGCGGTCGAGTTTGCAAAAAAATTTGGCGTGGAATTCGAAGTGCGTTCCAGCTTCAACCGCAATGCTGGAACGCTCGCCAAAGAAGAGAGGGCTGGCATGGAGGACGTCGTGATTCGTGGCGTGAGCATTGATCGCAAGCAAGCGAAAATCACTATCTCCGGGGTGCGCGACGAGCCTGGAATCGCGGCCCGAATTTTTTCAGCGATCTCGGCGGCGAACATCGTCGTCGATATGATTGTCCAGAATGCTTCGGTCGAAGGCGTGACGGATATTTCGTTCACAATTCACGAGGCGGATCTCGATCAAGCGCAGAGGTTGCTCGAGCCTATTGTAGATCAAATCGGTTCGCGCGGAATTTTTGCCCACAGCGGGGTGGCGAAACTAAGCGTCGTGGGGATCGGGATGCGCTCGCATTCCGGCGTAGCTGCGCGTTTCTTCGAATGCCTCGGCAAAGGAGGCATCAACATTCAATTGATCTCGACATCGGAGATCAAGATCGCCGTAGTGATCGATGAAAAGAAAATCGACCGCGCCGCGCAATTGACGCACGAAGAGTTCGGCCTGGCCAAATTAGTGCGGACCGAGAGCATGCGTGCTCTCAATTGACGGGTTATTCCTTGCTTCGCACCGGATTCACGTAGAACTCCGGCATGCCCTCCACTCGCATTTTGTAGCCAAACGGGCCGTGTGAAACCGACACCATTGGATGATCGGTTACTACCGGGTGGTAACGGTCGTCATGATTCGCCTGTTTCCACACGGTGCCGTCCTCCAGCTTGATCACGGTAGATCCAGTCAATCCGCCAAGACTGCCGTCCACCCGGCTGACAACTCTTTCAACCAATAGTTTTGGCGCCCGTGCCTTCGCTTGCTCGGTCGCTTTCTTTATTTCTTCAGTCGCTTTCTTCTCGACCTGTTCGCTGACCCTCTTCTCGGTCGTTTGTCGATAGCCCTGTAACCAGGCATCCAGGTGCTGCAGTTCATCTTCACTGAGTTTGTCCAAGCCCGCGGCCTTAAATTCATCCGGCGTCATCAACTCCTGGACGCTCCTGGCCGATCGTGGCGCAACGTTCTGATTGCCGCCGCGCTCGCTTTTCTCCTGCTCTGCTTGTTCCTCCGCACTACGAATCGTGCTTTCTTGGACCGCCTCCTGCGACACCGCAGTTTCGATGCTGCACGCAGCCACGACAATAAAGCAGAGTCGAAGAATACAATCGGATTTCATAAACGGCGCGGTGACGCAGGCTATCCAGCGCCGAGAGTTGGTCAAGAAAAGGAATGCCCGGCTGCCCGCCAAAGATCTAAAAGCTAGCCAATCAACCTCCGATACCTTATTTGGAGTGCAGCGACAGATCGTTTTCGACCAGGAAAATGGTTTGTGGTTTCGATAAGGCTTGCATCGCAAGATATTTTGGAATATCCGCAATTAGCGTGATAACAAACGTTAGATCCTGAAGGACGGAAGTTTAGCTTTGAAAGCCCATAGAGGCTAGGAAGTTACGGGTTTCCGCCGGCGCTTTACGAATACACTGTCATACTTTCGTCCGCTCGGTGTTCGCTCAGCGCGTCGCTGACAAGAAGCTGGGAGAGAAAAGCAAGCAGCTTCCCTAAAAGTGATAAAAACAGGCCTGCCAACGGTTCGTCAGGCAAGAGTACGAGCCCGCACGTAGCGAGAATAACATCAGACAATATATGTCATATAAAATCGCAGGGTGTTGGGCCAGCTTGCCGCCTGCCTATGGTTTTCATATACCCGCTTCCGTGAAGGCCATTTCAAACTGGGCATCTTCTTTCCGCTGCATGTAATCGGCGGTCATTCCGACAACCTTTTCTAAACTCCAACGCTCCGGTCCAACGCCCAAGGCGACTGCTGGTGTTGTCCCTAGCGTCTTGTGGACGCGGACAAAGTTATAAACGCCGAAATGAAGCGCGACCGCAAGCCTATGAGTTTCAAGGTCTTTGCTGTAACCGAGTCCCTTGCGCTGAAATCGCTTCAATTCTTGCCGGACGCTCAAAAATGCGCAATTCGACATGGCTTGTGGTAAGGCTGCCTAAATCCGGCGAGCCTACCACCGCTTTACGTTCCGCTGTCTCCATCTTGCGGACGCCTTCATTGCGTCCGAGACGTGCCAGCGTGCCGTCCGGCAGTTTTGGCTCGCCGAATATCTTTGTCTCCGTTCCGTAGCTGTAGCCTTCGTATCCAAAAGCGCCCCGAATATGAAAAGGATATGATCGGAAATTGTCCGTTGCGATTTGGACGGGGCCTTTTACGCGACTGCGAACGTCATTAACGCATGGACGGCCTGTAATCCAATCGCGTTTTCCAACCGTGTGCGAAAAGACCAATTTTGTGTCCGCATCAATGCAAGCCCAAAGCCAAAAATCGCCGCGTTCTTTGTCCGGTTCAATCATCCGCCCAGAATGGCAACCGACATATTGTCACTGCTCATCCATTTCGATTCGCAGGCAAGGCAGATCACGAAAGTTAGCATCCATGTAATCTGCGAACGCTTCGCACAGCGCCGCTAGGACTAAAGCCTGCTTTTCTTTGGAGAGTCTTTTGTAAGCCATATTCAGTGTTTGACTATTTGAAAGGATACGTATATATTCAAGCGGAGTCAATAGAAAAAATACATATTTTTTCAAATGAAAAAGAGAGGCGGAAAACGAGAAGGCGCGGGCCGGAAGCCGGAGGGCAAGGCTGCATATACCGTCACCCTCACAGAGGAAAACGCTGAACGCGCTAAGAAGCGCGAATCCAATTTCTCCGGCCTTCTCGATCGGCTGCTCGCTAAATGGCTTAAGGCTCGGACTTCTTGAGCTGC
>Ga0070717_10000627_pt1 | contig 22741 bp, 18 predicted proteins | sample LARL113metaG_FD_71366 | JGI IMG/M metagenome (GOLD analysis project Ga0070717, IMG submission 71366) | Corn, switchgrass and miscanthus rhizosphere microbial communities from Kellogg Biological Station, Michigan, USA - LAR L11-3 metaG | ecosystem: Host-associated > Plants > Roots > Rhizosphere ...
CGGCGGCGCCGCGTCTGCCGCTCATATAGGGTTCGTGGCGCGGCCCGACCTTGGTTGGGATCGCATAAACCGAATGCGTCGCGGTCAAATAGAGCGTCCGAAAATCCGATCCTCCCCAAGTGAGATTGGCGACGAGCTCGGGAAGGCGGACTTTGCCGAGCAGTTCGCCGCTTGCCGCGTAGACCCAGACACCACCGGGCGCGGTGACCCAGATATTGCCGCACTGATCGCATTTCATGCCGTCCGGCACGCCCGGCTCGAGCTCCGAACGGATGCCGCTCGCGAAGACGCGCGGATTGGACATAGAGCCGTCGTCTTCGACGTCGAAGGCACGGATCAGGGCTTGCGTGGTGTCGTTGACGTAAAGCTGCCGCTCGTCGGGTGAGAAGCATAGCCCGTTCGGCTGGTCGAACAGATAGCGGTCGACCAGCAGTTTCGGCTCGCCGCCGCCGGGCGCGACGCGATAGACGCCTTGAAAACCGAGCTGGCGCGGCCGTTCGACGCCATAGACGGGCATGCGGCCGTACCAGGGGTCGCTGAAATAGATCGCGCCTGAGGAATGCACGCAGACATCGTTAGGGCTGTTGAGCTCCTGGCTATCGAAATGCGACGCAAGAACCTCGCGTCGTCCATCGGGACGCTCGCGGATCAATGACGACGTCGCATGTTCGCACACGATCAGGTTCAACTCCGCGTCATAGGTCATGCCATTGCACTTGTTCGAAGGCCGCTTGACCTCGACGACGCCGCGTCGCGCATCCCACCGCCTTCGCACATCGGCCGGCATGTCGGAGAACAGGAGATACTGGTCGACCGGATGCCAGATCGGTCCCTCGGTAAAGTCAAAGCCTGTTCCCAACTGTCCGACCGACGCGTAGGGATCGATCAGGTTTTCGAATTCGCTCCGCAAGGTGACATGCGTCATCGGTCCGTCCTTTCACCTCAGGCCGGGAACCAGTCGCGCCGCGGCAGGGTTTGAACCACAGGGCCGGGCACCTGGTCGTGCAATCGCCCCACGACGGTGCCGCCTTCGATCTTGGCAGGACGGTCGTGGACCGGGAGCAGATAGTGCGAATTGCTCAGGAGCTTCTTGATCGCGGCCTTCTCCGCTCGCTTTGTCGTGCCATGATTGCCTGTTGTTCGCGGCTCCCAATCCTGGATTTCATTGAAGGGCGTCACGATCTGGTCGTTGACATCGTAGATCACGTCGCCGCAGATCGTCGCGATGCCGTCTGAGGTATGAACATGGATGTTCATCGAGCCCTCGGTGTGCGCGTTGGCGGCGTCACAATAGACGCCGGGCATCAGTTCGATCGGGCCGGTCAACTCGAGATCGAGGAAACGCAGCGCGCTCTTGGTGTGCAGGCGGTCGATCAGATGCTTGATGTCCGGGGCCGGATATTGCGGATGCATCAATCCGGAAACGGAATATTCGAGCTCGCGTCGATTGAGGACGATGGTCGTGTTCATCGGGAACAGGTCATCCTTGCCAGCGTGGTCGATATGCAGATGCGTGTGGCAGACGAAGCGGACGTCGCCCATCCGCACGCCGTGGCGCGCGAGCTGGTTCTCGATCATGTTCTCATGAAACTGCAGGCCGCGCATGCCGAGCGTTTCCATGATCTGATTGGAGCGATAGCCGGTATCGACCACGACTGGATAAGGGCCGCCCAGGATCAGGAAGCCGAGCGTCAGGACGCGGCGCGTCCGGCCGCAGTCGCGCCCCAGAACAAGGAAGCTCGACTCCAGTTCGATGTCGCCATAGTCCAGGATCTTGATTTCCAACGGCATCTGTTCCTCCCAAAACTGTTCTTCAATTGTCAGTTGCCTGCATGCCGGTATCGCTATGGTCCCAGCCGATAGACGCGCATGGCGGTGGTCTTGAAAATCGCAGCGCGCTGCTCCGCCCGGAGCGACCGTGTCGCGGCGAGATAGGCCTCAATCAGTTTGCGGTAATCGGTCCACAGTTTCTCGATCGGAAAATTCGAACCGAACAGGCAGCGTTCGGCCCCGAACGTCGCAATCGTGTCGCCGACGACCTCGGCAATATGGACGCCATCGTTGCGGTGGATGAACGTGCCAAGTCCGGAAAGCTTTGAAACGACGTTGGGGCAGGCAGCAAGGCACATCATCCCGGCGCGCCAGGCGGAGCGACCCTCCGGCGAAAGATCTTCCAACATGCCCGCGTGCTGCATGACGAAGGTCACGTCGGGACAGGCCCTTGCAAGGTTTGCCGCGTGCGACATCTGCGGCGCAAAGACCTGCAGGTCAAAACTCCAGCCGTAGTCGGCAAGATGCGCGATATTGCGCCGAATAACAGGATCGGCGCAGAGATCGGGACGCGGTGCAAAACGATAGAGCGGGTTTTCGTGCCAGTGCAGCTGCATGCGCGCGCCCCGCACCAGCGGATAGCGCGCCAGGCGGTCGAGCTGCGGGCGAACGTCGTCGGCGCCGAAGTCGGCGAAGGCGACGATCGCGTGCGGCCATCCGCTCTGCTTTGCGGTCGCCTCGACCCAGGCAACCTCGTCCTCGAAGCGGTCCTTGGCCCAATTGGTCTGAACATAGACCGAGCGAACGACGCTCAAACCGGTGAGGTCATCGAGATATTCACCGATCGAATAATCGCGCCGAATCGGCTCGTAAGGGCCGAAGATGCGCGGCTGCATCGGACCGCACAGCCAGGGCAAGTCGGCCTGACGCCAGATATGATGATGCGCGTCGACGACTTCCGTCACGCCGCTCTCCTTCGTCCAAGCGACAGGAGATGCGAAACGATCGCCGCGCTTGAGCCGCCGTCAACGAGATCGTCGACCAAAGGCCGAATCGCGACCAGCGCTTCCGTCTGCGGCCTGAAGGCAGGGCTTGTCGCAAGCGGCGTCAGCCAGCTGAGCCGCCATGAGCGGCGCGACAGTTTCGCTACCGCATCGCGCAAGGCGGAAGCGTCGCCGCGCTCCAATCCGTCGGAGATCACGACGACGGCGGCACCGCGCGCATAGCCGGCGAAGCGCGGCACGGCGAGAAACGCCAGCAGCGCGTCGCCGATGCGCGTGCCGCCGTCCCAGTCGCTGACCAGATGCGCTGCCGCGTTCAGCGCCTGCTCGCGACGCTTGATGCGCAGAGGGCGGGTCACGCGCGTGAGCCTTGTGCCGAAGGTGAACACCTCGACATTGCGGGCAGCTTGCGAGAGCGCGTGCGCGAGCTTCATGTTCTCGTCGGTGCGAGCTTTCATCGATCCGGACACATCGATCAGCAGCAGTAGGTTGCGCTGTCGCGCACGTCGTTTGAGGCGTCCGAGATGCAGGATTTCGCCGTCGTTACGGACTGTCTCGCGTAAGGTGCGACGCAGATCAGCCGAGGGGCCGCGCCGCGCGCGCCTCCGGCGGTAACCTTTCCGCTGCGGCAGGCGGCCACGCGCCTCGCGGGACAGGCGGCGCAGCGCCTCGCTCGCAAGACCTTGCGCGAAGCGGCGCTCGATCAGGATCTCCACGCGCGTGGCGGCGAAGCCCGACTCGTTGGCCTCGTCGGCAAGCAGAGCCTCGTCGTCGCCGCGTCCTTCTTCCTGCAGGCGCACGATGTCCTCGTCGTCATCAGCCCCTGCGTGATCGATTTGTTCGCCGCCGCGGAAATGAAGGTCGAACAGCCGGTCATAGGTTGCGCGACGTTCCGGCGGTGGCGCGAGCGTCGCCAGCCCAGCTTTACGGATGTGTTCGAGGCTGCGCGGTCCGAGCAGCTCTATTGCGGCGAGAAACGCCGTGGTCTGCTCAGGCGCCACCGCAAATCCGTTCGCGCGCAACAACCCAACGAAGGAAATGAAGACTTGAGCGGCCCGTGGTAGTTGAGGCTGGGTGCTCACGCGACAGCCTCCGCCAGCAGAGCGTCGAGCCGGGGCGAGATGAAGTGGAGGTCCTCTTCATCCTTGAGCGCAACGCCGATCGATCGCTTGAACGCATCCGGCCATCTAGCTCCACCCTTGTAGAGCAGCGTTGCGGCCTCCGCCCAGTCGACGGCTTCCGCAATGCCGGGGGCCTTGCTGAGCGGCTCTCTTCGCAGCTTGCCGACGGCGGCGACGACCGCCCGCGCAGTCGATTCAGCGACGCTTGACGCTCGCATCATCACGATACGGGCCTCGTGCTCGGGGGTCGGGTAGTCGATCCAGTGATAGACGCAGCGGCGGCGCAGCGCCTCGTGCAAGTCCCGCGTCCGGTTCGACGTCAAGACGACAACCGGGCGTTCCGCAGCGCGTACGGTACCGCGTTCGGGGATGGAAATCTGGAAGTCGGAGAGAAACTCAAGCAGGAACGCCTCGAACTCCTGGTCGGATCGGTCGATCTCGTCGATCAGCAGCACGGTCGAGTCCGGCGCGCGTATCGTCGCCAGCATCGGCCGTTCGATCAGGAAGGACTCGCCATAAATGTCGATCGTCTCGTCGCCGGCCTGACGAATCGCCAGCATCTGGCGGGGATAGTTCCACTCGTAGAGCGCGGCTGCCGCATCGATCCCCTCGTAGCATTGCAATCGGATCAGTCGGCGCGCCAGCACGGCCGCAACGGCCTTCGCGGCTTCGGTTTTGCCGACGCCGGGCGAACCTTCCAGAAGCAGTGGCTTACCGAGCGCGAGCGCGAGGTAGGCCGCGGTCGCAAGACCCTCGTCCGCAAGGTAGTAGGCCGCGCGCAACGCCTTTTCCAGCGCCTCCGGGCTGTCGATGCCGACGATGTTGCTGCGGACCGTCATGCCATGCCTCAGCGCCGCGGTTGCGACCGGGCGCCACCCTGGGCCTTGATCGCCCGCAAGACCTTTTCCGGCGTGATCGGCAATTCATCGATGCGAACGCCGACCGCGTTGAAGATGGCGTTGGCGACGGCCGGCAGCACCGGATTGGCACACATTTCCCCCGGTCCCTTGGCCCCAAACGGTCCGTCAGCGGCCGGACGTTCCAGAACCGCAATGTCGTGCGGGCAGATATCACCGGGGCCGGGCATCAGATATTCGACGAAGTCGCGCGGCCCGTGACTGGAATCGGGATAATACGGCTCGGTCGTTTCATAGAGCGCGTGGCTGACGCCCATCCAGGCGCCACCCACGAGCTGTTGCTCGACAAGCCGCGGGTTGAGCGCGCGGCCCAACTCGTAGGCGCTATCCATGCGCACCATGGCAACTTCACCGGTCTCGTCATCGACCTCGACCTCGGCGACCAGGCAGGCATGCGCATAGCAGGTGGCCGGCGACATCTCGCCGGTCTCGGGATCGACGTCTGAAAGCGGCACCAGAAAGATACCGCGACCTGATATCGTCTTGCCCTGCTTGAACTGGGCTGCGATCGCGACGTCCTTGGTCGAGATCGACCGGTGCGGCGCGCCCTTGACGTGAATATTGCCGCGCCCGTCGGTTTCAAGGTCGGCGGCGTTCACCTCCAGCTCCTCGGCGGCCGCTTCCATCATGACGCCGCGCGCCTCCTTTGCCGCGGCCATCACCGCGTTGCCGACGCGATGGGTGCCGCGCGACGCGAACGATCCCATGCAATGCGGGCCGGTGTCGGAATCGGCCGTGTCGACATAGACGTCCTCGACCGGCACGCCGAGCGTCTCCGCGCAAATCTGCCGCGTCACCGACTTCATGCCCTGGCCAAGGTCGATCGAGGACAGCGACACCGTGAACTTGCCGCTGGGGTTGGAATGAACCAGTGCCTGGCTGGGGTCGCCGCCGAGGTTCATCCCGATCGGATAATTGACTGAAGCGATGCCGCGTCCGCGATGCTTGGTCATGTCAGCGTCTCCTGGTGCCGAACACGGAAGAGAAACGGGCGGCGCCATGCGACGGCGCCTGCGGCCGCGGGGGAGGGGGCGGCGGTTGTGATGCCGGGGACGTCTCGCGAACTGCCGCGGCGGGCGCGCGGTCATAGGTCGTCCGTTGCTGCGAAGCTGCGGCGCGTTGCGCGTCCGCGTCACGGGGGGTCGGCGGTATGACAGCCCGGCTGCCGCCACCGTCCTTGCGCGACGAGGCGCGCCTGAACTCGTCGCGAAGCGGCCACTTGGCTTTTTCCGCGGCAACCTGCACGCACTCGATCAAGGCGGTGTTCTTGGCCTCCCGCCGGTGCGCCTTCATATCGCCGTCGCGATAGGCATTGAGAATGCGAAATTCCATGGGGTCCATGCCGACGAGGTTCGCGAGCTTGTCCATCTGGCACTCGATCGCAAAATCCATCGCTGTGACGCCGAAGCCACGCATCGCGGTCGCCGGCGTGCGATTGGTGAACACGCAATAGACGTCGCCATAGACATTGGGGATCGTGTAGGGGCCGGGCAGATGCGCGGCGCATTTGACGGCGGCGTAGCTGGAGAGCCGCGTATAGGCGCCGCTGTCGAAATAGGCGCGGACCTTTCGCGCCACGATTCGGCCGTCGCGCATCACGCCATCCTTGATGTAGATGCGCTCGGCGCCGCGAGGCGGGCCGTACTGCATCTCTTCCTCGCGCCCAAGCATATAGCGCACGGGACGCCCGGTCAGCATCGCGCCGAGAATGGCGAGCGGTTCGGTGATTGTATCCACCTTGCCGCCAAATCCGCCGCCGACCGTTCCGCCGATGAAGTGAAAGATGTTTGAAGCCACGTCAAGAATCTTGGCGCAGGTGTCGACCGAGAAGAACAGGGCCTGCGTCGAGGTGTAGACGAGGTAGCGTCCGTTGGTGTCGGGTGCCGCGATCGAGCCGTTGGTCTCGGTCGGCGCGTGCTCGATCGGCGACATCTGGTAGCGCTGTTCCAGCAAATGATCGGCTTCGGCGAGACCGCGCTCGACGTCGCCGAAGCGCAGTTTTTGATGATCGTATTTGTCGTAATAGGTGAAGGTGTTTTTGGGATAGGTCTCGTTGACGACAGGCGCGCCTGGCTTCAAGGCTTCCTCGACGTCGAACACCGTGGGCAGAGCTTCGTAATCGATACGTATCTTCGCCATCGCCTCATAAGCTTCGCGCGGGCTGTCTGCTACCACGGCAACGATCGGCTCGCCTCTGTAACGCACCTTGTCGACGGCAAGCGATGGCTCGTCGTCAATGCCGAAGTTGATGAGGCTGAGCAGGGTGTTGAGATTACGCGGCACATCAACGCCGCGAATGATCCGGCGCACGCCCGGCGACCGCTCGGCTTCTGACGTGTCGATGCGGCGCAGCCGCGCATGCGAATGCGTACTGCGGACGATCTTCAGATGCAACATGCCTTGCAGCTTGTGATCGTCGAAATAGGTCGAGGTACCCGTGACATGTCCGAGCATGTCCTGCCGCTGCGTTCCCTTGCCGATTTCCTTCAGGTTGTCGTCGCGCTCGTCGGCGAAGATGTCCTTGCGCAATTCCAGCATGGCTTTCGTCCTTTACGCGCGGGCCCGTCCGCCCGCAGCAGCGGCAAGCACGGCGTTGATGATCGGCTCATAGCCGGTGCACCGGCAGATATTCCCGGAGATGGCCTCGACAATCTCGGCGCGGGTCGGCGAGGGATTGCGATCGAGCAGAGCCTTCGCGGCCATCAGCATGCCCGGCGTGCAGTAGCCGCACTGGGCCGCGAAGTTGTCCGCGAAAGCGCGCTGCAGGGGGTGCAAATTCGGTCCGTCCTTCAATCCGTCCAGCGTCTCGACCGCGCGTCCCGACACAGTCTCGGCCAGCGTCAGGCAGGCCAGATGCAGCTCGCCGTCGATCAACACGCTGCACGCGCCGCAACCGCCCTGGCCGCAGCCGAATTTTGGCGTCATGTCGCCGATCAGTTCGCGCAGGGCGATGAGCAGATTGGTGCCGCCGTCGACGAAGATCGCGACCTCGCGTCCGTTGTGGAGAAATTGTAAGGCGCTCTTCGACATGGGAATCCTATTCCTGGCCGGACAGCAGACGGCGCAGGTGAACGCCGACGATTTCGCGTCGGTACCAGGCGCTGGCAAGCGCATTGTCGGTCGGCGAGATGCCCTCGGTAGCCGCCGCGGCAGCGGCGCTGATCGTCGCAGCATCGAGCGGGCGTCCTTCAAGTGCCCGCTCGGCGGACTTTGCCCGTAGCTGCGTCGGCGCCATCGAGCCGAGCGCGATGCGCGCCCCGACAATCCGTCCGCTGCTCGTCGGTAGGTGAGCAGCGAGAGTAATGACGGACCCGCCCTTTGGCCTGATCCGCGCAATCTTGCGATAGCGAAACGCGTCCGCGCTCGCCGGTTTCTGGCAGGAGATCGAAAGCACGAGGCCCGTCTGCCGTTCACGGGATTGCAAAAATTCCTCGATCCCCACCTCGCGCGCACCGAGGCCGCTCTGCACGGCGACGGTGGCATCGAGCGCGAGCAGCGCGACTGTGAAATCGCCATAGGGACTTGAGGCGAAGAGGTTGCCACCAACAGTGCCCATGTTGCGAACGGCCGGGCCGCCGATCGAGCGGGCAGGCGCGTGTAGGAAGGCAAGATCCCGTTCGGCGATAATCTTCGCAAAGGTGACGCCGGCGCCAATGGTGACGCGGGCACCGACCGCATCGACGCGCGTCAATGCATGGTCGTTCGCGCGCACAATGGTCGAGATCGCGATGTCGCCTTCGTTCAGCGCCCGCATCACGAGCGTACCACCGCCGAGATAACGGGCGGCGCGGTCGGACGACAAGGCGGCCGCGGCCTCGCCAGAGGTGGCAAATGTCTTCACCGTGACCGGCATGATGTCGCTCCCGCCGTCATGCGGCCTCCTTGAGATGCCGGCGGATGGCCTCGAAGCCGGCTTGATAGATCTGTTCGGCAACCATTTGCGTGATGCTGTCGCGGTCCTCGGGCTTGGTAGTGAATCGCGATTCCCAGTGCCAGAAGGTGCGATCGCCGTCCGTCACCGGGAGCAGGCGGACATGCGCTACGTAGTTGAACATCGGGATCGGTGTATCGAGCAGGCAATAGCTGAACGTCTGTTCGAGATCGGAAAGCGCAAGCAATTGTTCGCGCAGCTCCGAGCCATCCTTCAGCTTGAAGCGGCGGACGCAGCCGATCTTGTCGGCCGGCTGCGCCCGCTCGATCGTGCTGGTCGCAACCGCGGGATGCCAGCGATCATGGCCGTTGAAATCGCGCAGCAGGTCCCAGACGGCGCCGGTTGGCGCATCGAGGATCGTGCTCTTGACGATGTGCGGCACGCTAACCTCCAAACGCCCGCTTGAGCGCGTCGAATCCACCCTGGAACACGCCGCCGCCGATGTCGTTGACGAGTTCGGTTTCGCGCTCGGGCGCGCAATCGAACTCGGCGGTCCATTCGAGGAAGGTCTGATCGCCGTCGGTGACCGGAGTTAACCGCAGGGTGGCGACGTAGTTCTCGACCCCCATGGGCGATTCGAGGATCGAATAGGTACAGAACATGTCATAATCGGACAGGCCGAGCAGTTTCTCGCGGATGCGATCGCCGTTGCGCAGACGAAAGTCCCTGATGCATCCGATCTTGTCCGATGGCTCGCCCCCCTCGATGCGACTCTCCGCGATCGCGGGATGCCAATTCGGCAAGCCGTTGAAGTCCCGCACGCGCGCCCAGACGCGGTCGTTGCGGGCATTGACGACGGTGGACACATAGACCTTCGCCATGGCGCGCTCTCAACCCTTCCTTCGCGGTCCGCGCTCCGGCGGCGTCTCGCCCGAGGCTGGGCTTGCGGCAGGCGCGGCGGGTTTGGTATCGCCGCCCTTGGGCGACGCTGCTTCTTTGATGCCCTGCATGTCGCGCGCCTCGCGGATCAGGCCGGGCATTTTGGCAAGGCTTCCGCCCTCGACGCCGATATCCGACAGGATCGAGTCGATCAGCGGCGCCTGCACGCGGTAGCGCAGCGCCGAGTCGATGACCTCGTCGGTGGCGCTGCGGCCGCCATGGCCGCCACCGCTGCCGTTGAGGCCGTCGACCTGCAGGATGCGGATGCCCTCGATCTTTTCCATCGGCTTGACGCTCTCGCGCACGATGCCCTCGATGCGGTCGAGTAGCTTTCTGCGGAACAACGAATAGCGCGCCTGATCGGTGAGCACGTTCTCGGCTTCGTTGAGCAGCCGTTGCGCCTCGGCTTCGACGGTCGCGCGCACACGCTCGGCTCCAGCGGCGATACGGGTCTCCTCGGCCTGCTTTTCGGCAAGCAGCACCTCGACGGTCTTGCGCCGCTTGGCGATCTCGCTTTCGCGTGCGGTCACGACCCGCTCTGTAGCCTCGGTTGCCCGCATCCGCGCGTCCTCCGCCGCCACCTTGGCCGCGGATTCCTCAAGCGACTTCTGATAGATGGCGATCGCCTTCTCCATCAATGCGGTTTCGACGTCCTTCTCGCGGTTGACCTCGAGCTTGCGCAGGTCGCGTTCGCGCCCGATTCGGGCCTCGTCGAGACCGCGGTCGGAGGCAATGCGGGCGCGCTCGACCTCCTCGCGGGAAGCGATCTCGGCCTCCTGCAGCGATTGGACGCGGGCGATTTCGAGCTGCTCAGTGGCGCGCCGGCGTTGCAGTCTTGCGGCGTCCAGCGCCTGCTCGCGCGAAACATCGGTCGTCTCGACCTCCTTGCGTGCATTGATCTCCGCCTCCTTGACCTGGCGGTCCGCGTCGATGCGCTCGGACCGCCTGGCGGCGAGTGCGATCACACGATCCTCGTCGGCGAGCTCGACGGCCTTCTTCTGCTCGATGTTGAGTACCTCGCGGGTCTTCGAGGAGCCGATTCGCTCCGATTCGAGCGCCAGCTCCACGCCGATGCGGCGTCGTTCGATCGCGTCGCGACGCTTGAGTTCGGCGGCCTCGATCGCTTCGGTACGTTCGATCTCGAGCCCCCTGGTTTCCCGTTCCGCACGGATGCGCTGAGCGGTCACCGTTTTCTCCTGGACAATGCGCGCCGCCTCGATCGCCTCGCGTGAGGCGATGTCGGCCTCCTCGACGGCGCGGTTGCGCGCGATCTCGAGCGAGCGAACGCGTTCCTCCTGCGCGATGCGCGATGCTTCGGTCGTTTCGCGCGCGGCGATGCCGGCGACCTCCAGGGTCTGGTTGCGTTCGATTTCGAGCTTCCGCGTCGTCAGCTCGGAGCTGATGCGTTCGGCCGCAAGCGTGCGTTCGCGCGCGATACGCGCAGCTTCCACGGCCTTCTGCGCGTCGATTTCAGCCTCCTGGATGGTGCGCACCTGCTGGATCTCCAGCGCGCGAGTGCGCTCATCGGAGGCGATGCGTTCGACGTTGACGCTGGTGGTTTGGGCGATGCGGGCCCTTTCGGTGGTCTCTCGCGCCGCGATCTCGGCCTCGTCGACCGCCCGTGTCCGCTCGATCTCGCGTCGGCGGGTCTCTTCTTCGTTCGCGATACGTGCATCGGTCACGGAGCGATCCTGCTGAATACGCGCCTTCTCGATGGCCTCGCGCGCGGTGATCTCGGCTTCTTCCACGGTCCGCATGCGCTCGATGTCGCGCTGACGCACCTCGCGTTCCGATGCGATGCGTGCGGTATCGACCGAGCGCTGATTGGAAATCCTTGCTTTTTCAATCTCCTCGCGGGCGAGAAGTTCCTTTTCCTCGACCGCCCGCGTTCGCTCGATCTCCCTCTGCCGGGTTTCCCGCTCGGAGGCGATACGCGCTTCGGCGATGGCCTGCTCGTTGGCAATACGCGCCTTCTCGATGGCTTCACGAGCGGCAATTTGCGCCTGTTCGGCCTCGGTCTCGCGCAGCGCGCGTTCGCGCGCCACTTCGGTACGCTGCAGCGCACGGCGCACCTCGATATCGCGCGCCTGCTCAAGGCGGGCAGTCTCGCTCTCGCGCTCGATATCGAGCGCCTGGCGCTCGGCATCAAGGTTGCGGCTGCGAATCTTGATCATCGAGTCCTGCTCGATGTCGTTACGCAGCTTGCGCTTGGCCTCGATGTCTTCCATCAATCGGGTCAGGCCTTCGGCATCGAAGCGGTTGGATGGATTGAAATATTCAAGATCGGTCTGGTCGAGATCGGTGATCGCGACAGATTCGAGCTCAAGCCCGTTCTGGGCAAGCGCCTCGGCGGCCGCGGCTTTGACCCGTGCGACGTACTCGCCGCGCTGCTCATGCATCTGCTCCATAGTCATTTCCGAAGCGACGGAACGGATGGCGGAGACAAATTTGCCGGACAGCAGGGCGTGCAGTTGCTCGGGCTCGAGAGTGCGACGTCCGAGCGTCGCGGCGGCGATCGAAACGGCTTCGTGCGTCGCCTGCACGCGAACGTAGAAGTCGGCCTCGATGTCGACGCGCATGCGGTCGCGGGTGATGACGGCGTCCTGCTTGGCACGCACTATCCCCATCGGCAACACATTCATGTTGACGGGCGTGTAGTCGTGAATGAAGGGCAGCACGAAGGCACCGCCATTGATCACGACGCGCTCGCCGAGGAAGCCGGTACGTACGAAAGAGACTTCCTTCGACGATCGGTGGTAGAGCCAGTTCACGATATAGACGCCAATGACGATCCCGATGATCGCGACAATCAGCCAGAGAATTAATTCGCCAACGAGAATCCCTGACATCTTCGTTCTCCCTTGGTCCGGCGATCACCGAGCGCCGATCGCCTTGAATTTGCGAACCTGATCTGTAAGCGCCCGCTCCACGGGCAGGCGCTCCATCGAGGATGCACCGTAGAAGCCGTGGCAACGACGGGTATTCTTCATGATGAAATCGGCATCCGCGGGGTCGGCGATCGGGCCGCCATGCGCGAGAACCAGGATGTCCGGATTGACGCTGAGTGCCGCAGCCGCCCAGGTGTCGATGCGCTTGGGACAGTCTTCGAGCTTTGGTGCGGTTTGCGCGCCAATCGATCCGCCGGTGGTGAGGCCAAGGTGACAGACGATGATGTCGGCACCCGCGATGGCCATCGCCGCCGCCTCCTTTTCGCTGAAGACATAGGGGGTTGTCAGCATGTCCTTTTCATGCGCCTGGGAGATCATCTCGATCTCCAGCGCATAGGACATGCCGGTTTCCTCGAGATTGGCACGGAATATCCCGTCGATAAGGCCGACCGTCGGAAAATTCTGCACACCCGCGAAGCCGAGCGCCTTCAGCTGATCAAGGAAAAGGTCCATGTCGCGGAACGGGTCGGTGCCGTTGACGCCGGCCAGCACCGGCGTCCTGGTGACGACGGGGAGCACTTCGCCGGCCATCTCCAGCACGATCGCGTTGGCATCACCATACGGCATCAAGCCGGCGAGCGAGCCACGGCCGGCCATGCGGTAGCGGCCTGAGTTGTAAATGACGATCAGGTCGACGCCGCCTGCCTCTTCGCATTTGGCGGACAGGCCGGTGCCGGCGCCGCCGCCAACGATCGGTTCGCCCTTCGCGGCCATGTCGCGAAATTTTTTCAGCAGCGCCGATCGTTCAAACCTCGCCATGGGTCACCTCGTCATTCTCCGACGCCCTCCAGCGCGTCCGAGCATTGAGCGGAACGCGTTGACAACCATGGAGGCGAATTCGGGTTCGTTGATGTTCTTGTTGACGCGGATGAGCTGGCGGTCGCCGGTTTGGCGTAGCGTTTGCTCCAGCGCACGGAACAGTGCCGCGTCGGCTTCCGGATCCCAGAAAGCTTGACCTGGTGCATCGAGCGCGGAGACCCCGCCTTCCGGCAGAAAAAAGCGCACCGGGCCATCCATTTGGTTGAGCCGTTCGCCGATCCATCGGCCCATGCGCTCGTTCTCCTCCGGAGTGGTCCGCATCAAGGTGACCTGGGGATTGTGAACGTGAAACTTGCGCTGGCGATAGCGCTCAGGAATGGTCTCGGGCGCGCCGAAATTGACCATGTCGAGTGCGCCCGTCGAGCCCAGATAGGGCACGCGGGTCCGGATTACGGCACCGAAGCGATCGTCGGTCGCCGGAAACACGCCGCCCATCATGAGATCGCACACCTCCGTCGTGGTGAGATCGATCACGGCAGCCATTTGCCCGGACTCGACCAGTTTTTCCATCGAGCGGCCGCCCACGCCGGTGGCGTGGAAGACCAGACACTCGAACTCGTCGCGAAGATCGGCTGCGACCTTCTGTACGGCGGGAGTGGTCACGCCGAACATGGTGATGCCGACGGCTGGAAGGTCGGCGCCCGAATTGCGCTCTTTGGTTGCGCGCTCATCCAGGCGCGCTTTCACCATACCGACCAGCGCATTGGCGCCGTTGGCAAGCACGGCGCGGGAGATCGAATTGAGGCCCTGCACGTCGGTGACCGAATACATCATCGCGATATCGGCGGGCCCGACATAAGGACCGACGTCACCCGAGGCGACCGAGGAGACGATGAGTTTTGGGACGCCGACGGGGAGGGAGCGCATACCGGGCGCCGTCAGCGAGGCACCGCCCGATCCACCGGCCGAGATAATCCCTGCGACATTGCCTTGGCGGCGCAGCCAGTTGACGAAAGCCTCGGCCATTGCGCTGACGGCGGCCCCACGGTCGGTGCCGAATACGGCCGAGCCGCCGCGGGCGTGATTCAAAGCGATTTCCTGGGCGGAGACGTCGCACGTGGAAAGCTTGCCGCTGGTGGAAACATCGACAAGGCGCGTGCGCAGGCCACTCGCGGCGATGATGTCGCGGATGAACCGCAACTCCGTGCCCTTGGTGTCGAGCGTCCCGACGACCAGCACGACCGGCGGTCTGGACGTCTGGGCAGCGCTCAGTTCGCGTCGTTGCCGCGGGGCCTCTTCAATGCGCGTCACTCCGGCCGAGAGCATGCGCGCGGCCGCTTCGACACGCGCGATCGGCGCCGGCTGCGACCAGCGGGTAGGCAGCGCGGGGTTGGAGATATAAATCCGGACCGGTCCCTTGGCGCGCGCGGGCTGCGGCGCGCGCTTTGACTCGGTTCCCTCGGGACGGATTTCGGCGTCCGGTTCAATTTCGGCATGGAGCCCGACGCCCAGCAAACGTTGTTGCAGCCCGCGGTCGGCGGAAAGCCGCGCGGAATCGATGACACGATTGATGCGACCGTTGACCATGACGGCCACGTTGCGCGCGACCGCCGTCGCCACGCCGATGTTCTGCTCGATCACGAGCACGGAGATGTCACCATCCTCGCCCAGCTGCACGAGCATCTCTTCGACCTGGGTGACGATGATCGGTGCCAGGCCCTCGGTCGGCTCGTCCATGATGAGAAGATGCGGATTGGTCAGCAGTGCGCGTGAGATCGCAAGCATTTGCTGCTCGCCGCCGGAGAGCTGAGCACCCCCGTGGTTCTTGCGCTCGGCCAGGCGGGGAAAGGTTTCGTAGATGCGATCGATGGTCCAGGGGCCGGTTCGTATGCCGGCGGCCAGTCGCAAGTGCTCGGCAACGCTCAGTGAGCGCCACAGCCGGCGGCCTTGCGGAACATAGCCGAGGCCGAGGCGGGCGATCCGTGCCGGGCTCAGGGCCGTTATGTCCTGGCCGCGGATGCGCACCGATCCACCGCTTGCCCGCACAAGGCCCATAATGGTTTTGCACAGCGTCGTCTTGCCCATGCCGTTGCGGCCGACCACGGAGAACACGCCTGCATCGAGGGTCAAGTTGACACCCTGCAGCGCATGCGAATGCCCGTAATAGACGTCGAGACCCCTGATTTCGAGGGCGGGCGCGGAACGTCGGACCTCACTCATGCCCGCCCCCGAGATAGAGTTCCTGGACCTCGGGATCGGATTCGATCTCCTGCGGCGGGCCTTCCTTGAAGACGCGGCCGTTGTGCATCATCGTGACGCTTTCAACGACTCGAAGCGCGACATCCATGTCGTGCTCGATGATGATGTATCCAATGTGTGCGGGAAGCGAAGTCAGGATCTCGATCAGTTCGCGCCGCTCGGCCGGGGAAAGTCCCGCCGCCGGTTCGTCAAAAAGAATAAAGCGTGGCGCTCCAGCGAGCGCGAGCGCGATCTCTAGCTGTCGCTGCTGTCCGTGAGCGAGTTCGGCGACGCGCTGCCCTATCACCGATGTCAGGTGCACGGCTCGAACCAGCGCTTCCGCGGACTGCATCAGCGCGTCGTTTTGGCCTGGGCGCAAGGGAGAGAAGCGTCCGCGAGAGACGCCGCGGCAGGCGAGATAGACATTGTCCTGCACCGTAAGGCCGGGAAACAGTGCGGAAATCTGGTAGGTGCGGCGCAAGCCGCGCCGAATGCGCTCATAGGGCGGAAAGTGGGTGATGTCCTCGCCGAAGAAGCGGATGGTGCCGGAAGACGGCAGAAAGTCACCGGTGATGCAATTGAAGAGTGTGGTCTTGCCGGCGCCATTCGAGCCGAGCACCGCGCGCCGCTCGCCCGGTCGCACGGTGATGGTGACGTCGGTGAGAGCAGCGAGCGCGCCAAACAACCGTGTCACGCCGCGAAGCTCGAGTGCCGCGCCGGCGCCGACCGCCGAAAGACGCTGTGCGACACTATCCATGGCCCGGCGTTCCTCTCGCTTGTATTGCGCCGGACCGGTTGCGCCGCCGCCAGCGCTCCCACAGACCGATCATGCCGTCGGAGGACCAGAACACGACGGCAAGGAAACCGAGGCCGATCAGCAGGCGGAAGCGGTTGCCGTCGAGTCCGATCTTCACCAGGAAGTCCAGCGCGAAGGTGCGCAGAATGACGAAGATGAACGCGCCGATGAAGGGACCGACCGGTCGCGTGATGCCGCCGACGATGGCGATGATCAGGATGTCGATGCCGCCCTCGACCCCGACCGAGCCGGGAGAAATCTGCCGGTAGTTCCAAACCTGGAGAATTCCGGCGAGAGCGGCGACGAAGGATGCGAACGCATAGGCGGCGATGCGATGGGCGTTGACATTGAATCCGAGCGCAGCCATCCGGCGCGGATTGTCTCGCACCCCCTGTAGCGCAAGGCCGAACGGCGCACGCGAGAGATATTCGACCGCGAGATAGCAGAGCGCCGCAACCGCAAGCACCACGTAGTAGAATGGAATGTCGGATCGCCAGTCAACACCCAGGAAATGCGGGGTCGTGATGTTGTTGATGCCGGTGTGGCCATTGAAGATCGCGTAGTTCTGGTTGGTGAAGAAGTAGAACGCCGCGCCGATGGCGAGCGTAATCATGATCGTGTAGATGCCGGCGGTACGAACTGCCAGCGCGCCGCCGAGCGTGCCGAAGATTGTCGCAAGGGCGAGCGCCATCGGGGTCGCGAGCCACCAGGGCCAGCCCAGGCTGATGTTGGGATGGCCGCTGACGCCGAAGATCGCGTACATGTAGCCCGCGAAGCCGGCGATGGTGAGCTGCATCAAGCTGACCATGCCGCCATAGCCTGCCAGGAACATCAGGCTGAGCGCGATGATCCCGAGGATCATGGTCGTGCCGAAGATCTCGATCAGGAAGAAGCCGTTCGCAATCAGCGGCATGATCAGCAGGATCAGCGCGACGATCCAGGCTGCCGGATTGTTGAGTTCAGGCCATGATCGCGTCGTAAAGCGCGGTGCCGCAGCGGCCGGCGAAGTCACCTGAACCTGGGCGGGGCTCGTCAATGACATGTCATCACCTCGCCAGCAGCCCTTGCGGCCGCAGCGCCAACACCAGCACCATGATGAGGAACGTCACGGCGATCGCATAAGTGGGGATGTAGACCGAGCCGAGCTGCTCGGCGAGGCCGATGATCAGCGCGCCCAGCGCTGCGCCCGGGATCGAGCCCATGCCGCCGACGATGACGACCACCAATGAGGCGAGCAGGAAGCGCGTGTCCTCGCCGTAGGAAATAGACTGGAAGGTACCGCCGACGACCCCGGCGACGCCTGCGAGGCCGGCACCGAGCGCGAAGACGAGAACGAAGACGAGCTGAATCCGCACGCCGGTCGCAGCCAGGATGTCGCGATCATCAACGCCGGCGCGTATGATCATGCCGATCCGCGTGCGATTGAGCGCGAGCCACATCGCAACTCCAATCACCACCGAGGCCGCGAAGATCACAAGCCTCACGATGGGATATTGCAGATAGACAGGCTCGCCGGAGGATTTGACCGCGGTCGCAAGCGGCAGTTCGACGGGACCGATCAACCAGCTCGGGGTCTGGATCTGATAGAAGTCGCCGCCGAACGCCCACAGCATCAGGTCGGCGAACACGATTGACAACCCGATCGTCACCATCGTCTGCCGCAGCTCCTGACCCTCCATGCGGCGGAACACGGCGATTTGTAGGACAACGCCGACCAGCGCCACGGCGATGAAGGCGACAATGAAGCTGAGAATCCACGAGCCGGTCCAGGTGCTGATGGCATAGCCGATATATCCGCCGAACAGATAGAGCGAGCCGTGCGCCAGATTGACGTTGCGCATCAGCCCAAAGATCAGCGTGAATCCACTGGCGACCAGGAAATAGAGGCCGCCGAGCGTGATGCCGTTGAAGACGGCGTTGAGGAAGACCTTCTTCCTGCCGAAGGCCTCTTCTAGGCCGGGCGGCCAAATGGCGAAAATGAGCCAGAGCAAAAACGCGATCGCGAGGATCGCAACAAGTGCCCAGGCCGGGTGGCGTTCGATGAACCAGCTCACGCCGGCAACCCCGCCGCCAAACGGGCGCTTCGCAGATGCGCCCACCGGAGCGCAGACCCATCATAACAGGCCGCGTGCCACGCCATCGACGTGCATCCTCCCATCGTCTCGCGACCGTCTTTTGGGTCGCGTTCGATGCATGCTAACCGGGATGCAAGGGGCGGATTTGATCGTCAGTATCTTTTATCGGTCCTCGCGGCCCCCTCAGGGACGCAAGACCTTGGCTGCACGGCGGTAATCGGTGGGCGGCATCCCAACATTGGCCGCAAAAAAGCGGGTGAACGCGCTCTGCGAGGAGAACCCAAGATCGTAGCCGATGTCGGCGATCGGCGCTTCGGTGGTGACGAGCGCGTCAAGGGCATTTTCCATGATGAGCGTGTTGAGATAGAGGTGGGGAGTAACGCCGGTCTGGGTGCGGAATAATCTGTAGAAATGGGGACGCGAAAGACCGGACTCGCGCGCGATCGAATCGAGCTCAATCTCCGCACCCGGGCTTTCCGACATCAGCCTGATACTCTTGCGCACGCGAAAGTCGGTCACGGCTATCGTTGCGCGCGCCTCTTGCGCCGGCTGGGATTGCTGCCAGCTTTCACCATGGCATGCGTCGATCAACTGTCTCAGTTCGCAGTCGAGGCTGCTGAGTGAGGGCGCTCCGCAGACCAGGGCTGCGGTGCGCCGGATCTGCTTGTTGAGATGGGCCGTTCGCTTGAAATGGGTGCGGCCGAAGCGCAGGCCCAGCGCGCTCGCCGCGTTCGGCGCAAACCATTCCGCATTGACATAGAGTACGAAGAAAATTGCGCCGTTCTCCAGATCCGTGGGCACGAAATTGTGCGGCTCCCAGGGATTCACCGCGACAATCGAATCCTCCTCGAGAAGCCGACGCTGGTCGCAAACGTCGATCTGCGCCGGCGTCCCGCCGACATGGAAGATCAGATGGCCTTCGCGATGCGCATGCACGTTGAAGGGGCGATTTAATTGATAGACCGTTGCTCGGCCGAACCGGCCGTGGAAGACGGCGAGCGCCCGGCTCATGCCCTCCCTCCCGCTGGATGTTTTTTGCTTTCAACTAGCGTTCAACATCCCCGAAGGGAAAGCAAGAGCGGAGCGTTCTTCCGTCGGCCGACGGCCTCGCCGCGCGCGAGAATATGTCAGTACTTCTTACACTCCGGAATGTTCCGGCTCGGCAGACCGATCTTGGCGAATACCGCCGGATCGTAGCCAAGCGTCTGGTTCACATTTGGAATGACTTTGACGACCTTGCTGAACAACGCCCCTTTGCCGTCGTCCACGACCTCGGTCACGAAGTTCGTGCCGATCGCCTGGCGGTTAGAGTCAAGCTTGATCTTGCCGTTGGGGGCATCGAGCTCAAGCTTCGCCAACGCTTCCTTGAATTTGGACTGGTTGTTGGAGAGGTCGCCGTTGACCTGGCGTAGCCCGAGTATCAACGCCATCGTCGAGCCGTAGTAGTTGGTGGCGAGCAATGAGGGGCTCGGGAAGCGCTTTTCCGGCGGGAATGAGTCCTGATAGGCCTTCACGAACTTCTGCCAAGCCGGATCTTCCCAGGTATCGGCCTGACCGCTGGCCGCGATCGTTCCGATCAGCGCGTTCTTCGCGCTGCCTTTCGCCGACAAGATGGTCTGGTCGACCAAAATCGAGCCGCCCATCAGATGGGCCTTGCCGCCCGCCTGCTGATACTGGTTGAGGAAGTTGACGGCGTCCGCGCCACCGAGACCGAGATAGATCGCATCGACGTCGTCGGGCAACGCTGCAATGACGGAGGCGAAATCCTTGGTGCCGAGCGGCACCCATTGCCGGGTGGTGACCTGTCCGCCGGCGCCGCAGAAATCGAGCACCAGCCCGAACACCTGCGTGTACACGAACGAATAGTCCTCGCCGATCGTTGCGATCTTTTTGTAACCTTTCGTTTCATAGGCATATTTGCCAAGTCCGGTTTGCCATTGCGCGCCGTCCATGTTGTAGCGGAAGAAGTTCGGCGCCGGGTCGACATAGGTGGTCTCCTGCGCGCCAGACGCGGCGTTGATGAACGTCAGCTCGGGATGCGTCTTGGCAAAGTTCTTCACCGCGATACCCTCGTCTCCAGATAGCGGAGAGAGCAGGATCTGGACCTTGTCCTGTTCGATCAGCTTGCGCACGGCGCGAACCGCGGAGTCGGGCGTTGCGTCAGTTGAAGCGATGACGAACTCGAGCTCTTTGTCGCCGACCTTCTTGCCATAAGTGTTGAGCGCCGTCTGGAATCCGCGGATGCCGTCCTCACCGAGTACCGTATAGGTCCCTTCGAGGGTCGCCGTGACGCCGACCTTAATCTTTTCTTGAGCGACTGCGGCGCCTGAAACTAACAGGCTGCTCAGCGCGATCAGTCCTAAACTGCCTTTCCACATTGCACTCCTCCCTGTTTCGACAAATCGTTTGCACCCAATCGCGTTGCCGCGAGGATTGGCATTCGCAACCTGCGGATGATCGGGCGAAGGCTAACCGATGACTGAGACGGCGCGCGTACCCGCAGCCCCTGCGGCTTGACGGGCAGTCTCATTTTGCATGTTGCGTCGCAATGCCGGCGAACGACACATTTTTCGATGGAGCGTTGATAAGCCGCTGAGATCACGCGCGTCTCAAGACAAAGACCGCACGGTGGTGCTCTGGAACTGAGTCCGCTCAGGCTCCAGGTAATTCCGCAGACGATTTTGTGCCAAACCTCGCCAAAATCCAGCGACGCACCTAAGGCACGCCATTCCGTTGCGAAAAATCGCTCCGCCGTGAACGCTGTGGATCGCCTTCGCTCTTGAAATAACCCTGACAATTCAAATGCGAAGCTGATAACCGAGGGTCTCCGCAAAGCAGGCCTGCCCGAGTAAGCCGCGCTCGCCCGTGCGCCGGTCGCATTGTCCGATCTAGGATCGCTGATTCGCGGACTTCTTCAACACAATCGGCGCGAAGCGGACATTCGATGAAGCGGTGAGGTCCGAAAAGTGCCGAAGGACTAAACCGCTCGCGCGGTAGGGCGCTGTGGCTGGCGACACAGCGAAGAGGGGTTGCCTCGCGCGCTCCGAATGACTGTCTAGATTGTAGCGAACAGTTCAGTTTCAGTTTAGTCTGCCAGTCGGGTGCGGCTGATCTGGAATAATCACAAGTGTGCGGATCGATTTTGCCTGTCTGCTATCAACGTAGGGTAACTGCAGTCTGTCCGCTTTCCTCAGAGGCGGCACATCATCGACCTCAGGCGTGGATGGGCTCGCATCCGCCTCTTCTTCAGATGGAGCGCGTGTCTCAATAGCCGCCCTAGCGCGCCATCGCGTTTCGAATGTGTCAGGGTCTGTCGGCGCCCACGCCTGTGAGCTTGGTGCCCACGCTTGCGAGTCTAGGGGGTTGCGAGGTTTCTCTGGAACGGTGCTGGTAATCCCTTCACCTGAAGCGGGCTGCGCTGATACTTCCTTAGGCCACTCTAGCAAAGATTTGGAAAGCCCGGGCTTGCCTTCGTACCAGCATTCTCGTCCATCGATCAGACGGTAGGACCACCAATGACCTTGCCGATTTGATGGCATAGCCGCACGGCACTGTTGTCCCGCCTGCGCTGTTGGAACCTCAATTGACCATAGTGTAGTCAGGAAAGTCGCGAGAGTGATGGAAGCAAGTTGTCTCGTCATCGTTGAAGCAACTCAGAGGCTGCTTCGTTGCTGCAATCGACCTACGGCGACAACCAAATCAGGCCGTTCGAGGACCTCCACCAACTCGTCGAGAATGCGCCGCTCGCTGTTCTGGGGGCGAGGTTGAAGATATTCTTCCAATATTCGTTGGGCTTCGCTGACCGCCTGAAGCGCCAACTGTTCATCAGTCATTGCTTCTTCCCCATCAAAAATGGTTGACGGGTGAAGCCGATAGGGAAATCAAGTCAGCTTTGAGGTTATCCCATCAATTTTTGTTTCTACGTCGGACCTATATCTTGTCGTGGCCGTCCTCTTCAGGCCCAAAATGTGGGGGCGCTTTGCTAATTTAGGGGTTCGCTCGATGGTAGCGGCCGAGCGGCTCTCGGGCGACGCGCCTCCAACCAAGTTCCAATGGTTCTAACAAAGAAAAATCGAACAGGAATTTTGAGGCTGAGCGCTTCACTTGCCTCGAACCACAGATGCCCATTCCCGCTTTGCTACGCCACAAGTCTAGAGATTTCCCGCTCTGCCAATGGCAAGAATCTGGCTTGTGGACCGAGGATTTTGAACCTGTCCAGCACAAGTAAGACGCGTGGGAATCGTGCGCGAACGGCAGCTTTGGCAGCGTTTGAAGATGGCGCGCAACAAGTTTGGCTATACGCCGA
>Ga0070717_10000628_pt1 | contig 22698 bp, 14 predicted proteins | sample LARL113metaG_FD_71366 | JGI IMG/M metagenome (GOLD analysis project Ga0070717, IMG submission 71366) | Corn, switchgrass and miscanthus rhizosphere microbial communities from Kellogg Biological Station, Michigan, USA - LAR L11-3 metaG | ecosystem: Host-associated > Plants > Roots > Rhizosphere ...
TGGCAGCGTCATGTACTCCAGATGTTGGGGTGTGCTTATGTATTCGGTCCACAGATTTGCCTGCGCGCCAAGAACATATTTCTTCTCTTCTGACGTCAACTCTCCGGGCAGCGGCTCGTAATTGTAGACTTTCTCCAGCGGGATAAATCCGCCCATACTTGGAGGTTCGCGTTTCCCGTCGCCCTGGTTGTAGTCAAAATAACAGTAGTCGGTTGGAGTCATTAGGACTTCGTGTTTTTGTTTTGCTGCCGCGATGCCTCCGCCCTCCCCGCGCCACGACATCACAATTGCATTCGGAGCCAAACCGCCTTCCAGAATCTCGTCCCATCCGATAGTTCGTCTTCCCTTGGAGCGCAGGAATTTCTCCATGCGCTGCACAAAATAAGTCTCCAGTTCGTTCTCGTCTTTCAATCCCTCGCGCTTCATCACCGCTTGCGCGTCCGCACTCTGCTTCCAGCTGTCTTTCGACACCTCGTCGCCGCCAATGTGGACATAAGGCCCCGGAAACAGCGTGACGACCTCGCTCAGCACATTTTGCAGGAATGAAAACGTTTCCTCCTTGGGGCAAAAAACATTGTTGTGAACGTCAACGCCAGTGCTTACCGCGGACCGTGCAGGCGTGCATCCCAGTTCCGGGTATGCGGCCAAGGCAGCCCCCGAGTGTCCAGGCATTTCGATCTCGGGAATTATGGTAATGAAGCGCGCCCTCGCATAGGCTACGACGTCTTTGATCTGCTCCTGCGTGTAATAGCCACGAACGTACGGATCGGAATCTCCCGCTTCGGAGGGATACTCGCTCTGGAAACCAGTCTCAGTCAGCCGGGGATATTTCTTAATTTCGATCCGCCATCCCTGATCGTCTGTGAGGTGCCATTGAAATCTGTTGATCTTGTACTGCGCCAGCACATCGAGAAAATTCTTGATAAACGCGACAGAGAAGAAGTGCCGGCTGACATCAAGCAGCACTCCGCGATAGTGGAACCGTGGATAGTCAGTGATGTCAACGGCGGCCAGCATCACCACCGGTTTGATATCCAACGGCAGCAGTTGTGTCAGGGTCTGCATTCCGTAGAACAACCCCGCAGACTGCCCGACAACACGAATCTCTCGCGTCGTGATCGACACCCGATACCCTTCAGCAGGCAAATTCTGGCTGCCCAAATGGGTGAAAGTGATATATCTCCCGCTCTTGGGCGCCGTTGCCTCGATTTTCAGATGGAAGCCGTTGTTGCTGAGTAAGAAATCGTCGAAGAGGTGGGCGATCCTGCGAGACTCCTCGTCAACGGCCACGATTCGAGTTTGATTGTTGAGCGTGAAAGTGCCGGGCGAAGGCTTGACGCTGACCGGTTGCGGAACGATGTTCAATGGAGTTACTGCAGCATTTTCCGCATAAACCGAGCTGGCCAGTATGAGCAGGAACACTAGCAGCATCAGATGTCTGACTATCTTCATAGGCGGATTTCTCGCGGTTCATTGCCTCGCTGGCGTGATGACAATATTCCGATAAGCTACGTGTCCCTTTTCGCTGCCCTGCAGGTAGATCGGCCCCGGCATTTCTTCGTGGCTGTCCAAAGCGCTACCCGTGATACCAGGGATTTCCTGGTCATGAATGATTGTCTGACCATTTTGGACCACGGTGATATTTCGCCCGATCAGTGTGATGTCGAAACTCTGCCATTCTCCCGGCTTGCGAGGCATTTCAGGCGACGGCGCCAGGAAGCCGTACACACCGCCCGTATGATGACTCGGCGGCTCCTGAATGGAGTCGGTTTCAACCTGGACCTCGTAGCGACCCCGCAAGTAAACGCCGCTGTTGGAATCGGGCGCACAATTAAACTCGATATGCAATTTGAAATCCTGGAATTTTGAATCACTAATAATTTCGGGACCATGCCCGGGACTTACAAGCGTTCCATTCTCGACTTTCCAGGCGGCCTTTGCGGTGGGATCGCTCATCCTCCATCCCGTGAGGTCTTTGCCGTTGAACAACTGGATCGGCTTCCCCCACTGTGGGGCGCTGGTTCTGTGCAAGGCCGGTGCCCGCCGTCCAGTCCATCGCCACGGAGTTCCGTCTTGCCCGGTCGTGGTTCCCGAAAGGATGTTCCCGACTAGCTTTCCCTCGAAGACCATATCATCCTTCCGGTCTTCCTCTTCTTTCGGAGAGACGAAGGTAAGATTGCCGTTCACGATTTCAACCTTGGGAAGCGGCCGGGCGTTCCCCCAACGACTGACCATCTGCGCCTTCAACTTTCCATCTTCTTCTCGTATCTCGAGCCAGGAGGCATATTCATGGTCGGGCGCTTTCAGAGTTAGGTCCCAGCGCCCGAGGAATGGCTTAACGGACGCAGTTGCTGCCGAGGAGGCATTCTGCGAGCGTGCCCCGATCAAGAATCCGAAAGTTAATATCACCGAGACAAATATGAGTTTTCGAAGCTTCATAAGAATGATCACTCCCGCCGGGTTACGACAATCTTGTTGGTGAATCATGCCGATGGCCTCCAGTCCAAAGAATACGCGGAGAAAGAGGTCGGGCGAAGCACATCAAACTGGATGTGAATTGGTGCTTCGGACCGAGTGAATGCAAGTTCCAGGGTCGTCTCGCTACCGGGTGCGGCTTCCGGAATGTCCACTTCCTGCCGCTCCACCGGAATATTACCTTGACCGAAGAACAGACCTCGCAGCCGGTATCCCCTCAGTGTGTACATCGGAAGGTCGCGCCTAACTTTTAGCAGCACTTGGAATTTGTTAGCGTGGCGTTCCACCGTGAGCGATTCGATCGGACTGCACTCGCGGCGGAGAAGTTCATAGGACGGCTTGTGCGCTCCATAGACGTCCACCACTCCGTGCACACGCTGTTGCAAAGCACCCACCCCGCGGTCGCCCACATGCGTGCGGTAATCGTTGTAACAGAAAAAGATTGCGCCGCCGACAAAATCCTTCGACCGGATTGCAACATCATGCGAGCGCAGGATATCCATTCTTTGCTCATCACCCTCCGGCCGGTCGGGTGTGCAAGCGCAATATCCATACTCGGAGACGACGATTGGCTTGCCGGGAAATGCCGCGTGAAGTTCATCGAAATGACGAGCCGCATCCGCTGCCGTGCCAGGAGCCCAACTTCCGTAGTATTCGTTGGTCTCGATAAAATCCATCAGGGCAGCGACATCGCGCCGCGGATTGTCAGCCAGCGAGTTCGACGCATAGGAGCAGAGCCGGCCCGGATCCAGCCGCTTAGCCGCTTCGAGCATGCTCTTGGCAAACTCATACGCAGGTGGATTCTGCCCCGCAATTTCATTGCACAGACCCCAAACCACGACCGATGGATGATTCCGGTCACGCGCAATCATCTCGTCCAACTGCTCCAGAGCATTTTTCATGACGTCCGCGTCTGGCTCGGCGCCCATGTGAGCAAACGTCTCCCACCCCCAGGCCGGGACCTCGGTTTGCATGAGGATGCCGTGGCGGTCGCAGTAATCCAAAACACGCTTGTCCTGTGGCCAATGGACTCGGCTAAACACACAGTTCAGACGCTTCATGTCTGCATGGTCGTGGGTTATCCATTCCGTCGGTTCGGCCATGCCGAACTCCGGATTACTTCCCCCCATGCGCTCCACGCCCATCAGCCTCACACGCTCGCCGTTCAAATAAAATGCGCCATCCTTCACTTCCAGCTTGCGCACTCCAAAAATCGTGGCGTAGCGGTGTACATCACCTTCGCCTGAAATTGAAAGCTCGAGCCGATACAAGTTGGGATGGTCAAAGTGCCAAAACTTGGCTTTGGGCAATGTAGCCTGCAGGGTGAGCTTTTCCACTGCTCGCGGCTTGACTGAAATCGCCTGACCCGGTGACTCGGTCAAAATGGTCATCGGGTTATTCTCTTCCACGATGCGCAAGGAGGTCTGGCCGCTCCAGGACTCCGCACGCGTGTTTCGAATGTATGCGGTAATCGTAAGTTTCCCGTCACCGCTGGCCAAGTCAGGAGCGGCGTCGACATCGACCCTCTCCACAAATGTCTTTGGCGTAATCAGCAGTTGCACCGGACGGAAAATGCCTCCGTCATTTGCCCAGTCACTCGACCGCCCGCGAGGCACCATATGTTGGTTGAAGGCATTGTGCACACGGACCGCAATGGTATTAGTTCGGCCCGCATGCAGCAGGTGGGAGATGTCAAGGGCAAACGCGGTGTAGCCCTTTCGCACGTGTTCCCCGGCTAGCTGGCCGTTTACCCATACTGTGGCAGTGTGGAACACCGCCTCAAACTCCACCCGCACCGCGCAGTCTTGCCAGCGCGCCGGAACCTCGAATGAGCGCCAGTACCAGGCAATTCCACGATACTCAGTCAGCGCTGTTTCTACTTGCCACGTGTGAGGCACGATGACCGTGCGCTGGCTTCCGGCAAAAGTTCCCGGATTCTGCCAATTTTCGTTCGTGCCTACATGCTCCGCATCGATCCGAAATTGCCATTCGCCACAGAGGCCGAAGATTTCCGTCTCGCATGGCTGCACTACGGCATCATTCGTTCGAAGCGCAGGAACCGTGAGCGCGCCCGCTGCAACTCCAACTGATCCGGTCAAAAATTTCCTGCGCGTAGACATTCGTGGTATGACTCTAACCGATGCAGTAAACCAGCAGTCCATTTAGGGTGTCAAACTTTGTTATGTCGATTCCGGAAATCCAAGTTTGTATCGCCCCTCGCAACGGCTGATAGCATGCCAACGGGCAGCACGAAGTTTTTGCTTTCGGGAGAGAACTCAATATGAGCAAACGGCACTCAGTTGCAGCGCTCATCATTCTGGCTGCTATCCAGTTTGCAATCGCGCAAGCGGTGATACCGGACGCCGATGTTCAGAAGCGCGTTGATTCAATTCTCAAACAGATGACACTGGACGAAAAACTGGAGATCATCGGCGGCGTCAACGACTTTTTCACTCGGCCGAGTCTGCGCCTTGGAATTCCTTCGCTGAAAATGTCCGACGGCCCAATGGGGGTCCACGACTATGGACTCACTACCGCATATCCTGCGAGCGTTGCGCTTGCGGCCTCTTGGGACGTCGATCTTGCGCACCGTGTGGGCGTATCCATGGGTAAAGACGCACGCGCCCGTGGCGTGCATTTTATTCTCGGTCCCGGCATGAACATCTATCGTGCTCCGATGAATGGCCGTAACTTCGAATACTTCGGCGAAGATCCCTTCCTGGCATCGCGAATGGCGGTTTCCGTGATCAAGGGAATTCAGGAACAACGCGTCATCGCGACCGCAAAACACTTTGCCGGCAATAATTCAGAATTCGCGCGCATGACTCTGAGTTCTGATATCGATGAAAGGACGTTGCGTGAGATTTACCTGCCCGCGTTCGAAGCCGCAGTGAAGGAAGCCAAAGTTGGCGCGGTCATGGATGGCTACAACCTGGTGAACGGTACCTACATGACAGCGAACAATCGCTTGAACAATGAAATTCTCAAAACGGAGTGGGGTTTCGAAGGAATTCTCATGTCCGATTGGGGCGCAACCCACGACGGAATTGCGGCCTTTAATGGTGGTCTCGATCTCGAAATGCCCTCTCCGAGTTTTATGAACAGGGACACCCTCCTTCCGGCCCTGCAAGACGGAAGACTCAAAACAGCCACGCTGGATGACAAAGTGAGAAGGATTCTGCGAACCGCCATCGAGTTCGGTTTCCTCGACCAGCCACAGGAAGACTTAGACATTCCAACTTTGAGCCAGGAGGGAAGGCAGGTCGCCCTCGAAGAGTCCAGGGGCGGTATGGTGCTTCTGAAAAACTCAACTAATCTGCTGCCCCTTAATCCCGACGAAATACAGACCATCGCGGTGATCGGACCTGATGCTTACCCCGCCATTGTCGGCGGCGGAGGCAGCTCAGAAACCAAGCCGTTCAATGCTGTCAGTTTCCTTGAGGGCATCAGCAATCGCCTCGGAACAAAAGCCAAAGTTTTGTATGCAGTTGACTCGCCAGTGCTCGATTCGGTGTTTGAGAACTCCGAATTCGTGACTGCTCCCGGCGGAGAGGCGGGACTCAAGGGCGAATATTTCGCCAATCAAGAGTTGAAGGGCGCCCCGGTTCTGGTCCGCACTGATAAACACGTTCACTTTGATTGGGGAGAGGGCAGCTTTGCTCCAGATCAACCTGTCGATCATTTCTCGATCAGGTGGACCGGTTATTTCGTCCCGAAAACGACCGGCGACTACACCTTCTTTACCTCCTCGGACGATGGAGTTCGGCTCTATGTCGACGATGTACTAGGAATCGATGACTGGCTGCCGCAATCTCAGACTGTCGAGTCTTACTCCAAACACTTGGAGGCCGACAAGGCATACAAGATCCGGCTCGAATATTTCGATGAAACCAGCACTGCCATCGTCGGTCTCGGCGTGACTCGGCCCCAGGAATATATCGGCCGCGAAACCAAGCCCCTTGCCGCCAAAGCTGACGTCGTAATTATTTGTGTCGGTTTCGATCCAAAAACCGAGGGAGAAGGTTTTGATCGTCCATTCCAGCTTCCCGGCGGCCAGGATGAACTGATCCGTCAGATCAGCGCGGTCAACAAGAACACAATTGTTGTACTAACCGCCGGTGGAAACGTCGACATGACGCAATGGATCGACAATGTCCCCGCCGTCTTGGACACGTGGTACCCTGGGCAGGAAGGAGGAACGGCATTAGCGCAAATTCTTTTTGGCGACTACAGCCCCTCCGGCAAGCTGCCTGCTTCTTTTGAACGGCGTTGGGAAGACAATCCCACTTTTCGCAGCTACTATCCTGAGCCTGGACAAAATCGAGTTAAATATTCTGAAGGCATCTTTCTGGGATACCGGTATTTCGATCGCTCTGAAACCAAGCCATTGTTTGCCTTCGGCCACGGCCTTTCCTACACAACCTTCGGTTACAGCAAGCTAGCGGTAACACCTCCAGCCGGAAACTTGAGCAAGCCAATCGCGGTTTCCTTCGATGTGAAAAACACCGGCAAGCGTGAGGCAGCGGAAGTGGCGGAAGTGTACGTCGGCGACTCTCACGCCAGCGTTCCACGTCCAGTTAAGGAGTTGAAGGCGTTTGCAAAAGTAGACCTTAAACCAGGTGAAACCAGGCGCGTGACTCTTACGCTGGATCGTAGGGCCTTCTCTTTCTATGACATGAACAAAAAAGACTGGAGCGCCGAGCCAGGCGAGTTCACAATTCTCGTCGGCGGCGCTTCCGACGACATCCAACTTCGCGGCAAGTTTATTCTTGCGCGTTAGAGATCTGAGGTTAGAGAGCGAGCGCCAGCCTGCCACTTCGTATCCCGTTGCAACACTATCGTTCGCCAGCGAAAATCGCACTCGCTTGGCGGACCTCCACGAATCTTCAGCTGCAAACTCCGATACTTTGAATGAACGTCACAGCTGTACGGAAGTAGTATTGACAACCTCCATCTAGTTGTTTTCTATTAGGGTCACTTTTGTGTCTTCCGCCGTGGTGTGCGAGGTCGTGCCTCGTCCCAAGGCAGTGCGAATTCGAACTCTAACTATTGCGGGCATCCAAAGGGAGTGGCTATGAAGCGATTTTTGGCGGCACTTGCGACTGGAAGTGTGTGCTTGCTGGCGCTGGCAACTGCTGCCGCGCAATCGAACCGCGGAACCTTGGCGGGTAACGTCACTGACAGCAGCGGAGCTGTGGTCGCCAATGCGACCGTGACCGCCACTGGCGCCGACACCGGCAGCGTATACAAGACCACGTCCAGCGACGCGGGGGCTTACAACATTCCGAACATGAATTTGGGGGCTTACAACGTTAGCGTCACTGCTACGGGGTTCAAGACAGTACAAGCAACCGGCGTGGTTATTCAGGTTAATACAACAACGGCTTTGGATCTCCAGCTACCGCCGGGCGGCGTCAACGAGAACGTAACGGTACTGGGAGACGCACCCACCATACAAACCGAGAGTTCGGATATGGGGACGGTTGTAACCACACGGCAGATTCTGGAGTTGCCGCTGGCGCTTGGCGGTCAGGGCGTGCTTCGAGCCCCTGAGAATTTCGTCTTTCTGACGCCGGGCACAGCAGGGGGAGTCTTCCAGGCGAAGCTGGCCGGCGGCCAGAACTTCGGCAATGAGATCGTTTTGGACGGCGCCAGTACGGCACGGGCTGACAGCGGATCGTCTTTCGATCAGACTGCTCCTTCGGTGGAGGCATTGTCGGAATTCAAGGTCATCATGTCAACCGTTCCTGCGCAATTTGGTCGGACATCAGGCGGGGTTGAGAGCTTTGCAACCAAATCGGGTACAAACTCGTTTCACGGCACGGCCTACGACATTTTCCGAAACACAGTCTTGGATGCGAACAGCTGGTTCAACAACTTGGATATCGCCCTGAACCCGGGACAGGCGAAGCTCTTCAAGCGTCCCGATGACAAGAAAAACGACTACGGTGGGACGTTTGGCGGTCCGGTGTGGATTCCGAGAATCTACGATGGCCGCAACAAGACGTTGTTTTTCTTCTCCTGGGAGCAATACCGGCAGAATCAGGGCGCAGTCACTACAGACAACCTGCCGACCGTCGCCGAGCGCGGCGGTGACTTTTCCAGCCAACTGGGAGCCGCAACCGCGCAGATCAATCCTTGTACGGGGCAACCGATCATTGCTGGTCAAATCTTCGATCCCACAACAACGAACACCACACTGGGGTGCCGCAGTCCGTTTCCGGGCAACATTATTCCCACTACCAGTTTCAGCACAGTCGCGAACAATCTGCTGGCCATTCTGCCCCAGCCGACTTTCAATACGCCTACCAGCAACTTTGTTTTCCGGACCAGCAATCCCGTTCTTACGACGACAATGACCTTCCGGATCGATGAGAACGTCTCGGAAAGGAACAAAGTATTTTTTTCTTACAGTAGCCGCGACAACGTAAACCGGAATGGCAATCCTGAGCTCCCCGATCCCTTGGCCACTGGGGCGCAATTTCAGGATTTCTTCACCCACTATGTCCGCGTTGGCTGGGACTATTCGGTCAGTCCTAGAATGCTGAATCATTTGAACGTCGGCTTAAATCGTGTGAACAGCAATGATCGATCAGGCGCGGCGGAAATGGGCGTTGATTGGGACCAGCGACTGGGGATTAAGAATGCCTCCGGGCCAACCTTTCCGCAATTCTCGTTCGATCCCAAGGACACTCTCAACAATTACGGCCAGGCGAATTTCGCCGACGATGTCATCAACGGCCTCGTGGTTGCCGACAGTGTTTCCTACCAGTTGGGCCGGCACAACCTTACCATGGGATTAGACTGGCGCGCCGAGCAATTCTCGGTCATTGATCATTCACACCAGTCGCCGGGTCTGGGTTTTCTCCGCGACCAAACTGCGGCGGTGCCGAATAACGCCGGCGTGACCGGCAATTCTTTCGCTAGTCTATTGCTTGGCCAAGTCCAAAGCTTTAGCTTGGCGGTCCGTTCGAGTCAGCCCCGCTTTTCGTCCTACTACTACGCCGCGTTTATTCAGGATGATTTCAAGGTCAACAATCACCTGATGCTCAATCTCGGCCTGCGCTATGATGTGGATACTCCACGCCATGAAGCTCACGGCAATAGTTCGATCTTTGACCCGAATGCTATAAACCCTGGAGCCACGGGTGTACTCGGCGCATTGGTGTTTGCCGGACGTGGTCCCGGTCGAGTGGGCGGAACTGGGTACTGGACTAAGACCTACCGCAGGGACGTCGCTCCCCGAGTCGGCTTTGCGTACGTTCCGGATTTCCTGAAAGGCAAGACCGTGTTCCGCGGAGGATACGGTATCTTCTATGCACCGTTGACCTACGCCGATTTCGGACAGAGCCTAACGGACGGTTTCACTGCTTCGCCCAGTGGTAGTTCGAGTGACGGATTTTCACCGGTCATTCAGCTTGACAGCGGCATTCCCGCCTTTCCGCCTCCGCCAAACCTTGCTCCAGCGCAGGAGAATGGCACCAGCGGCGGCGGTTTCGGCGGTATCTCGTATATCGCGCCGAATTATGGTCGCCCCGGAATGGTGCAGAACTGGAGTTTCGAGGTTCAACAGGAGCTTGCGCGAGACCTCATCCTGGATGTGGGCTACGTTGGCTCGCACGCCACACACCTTCGTTCGACGCTTGCAGAGATAAACAATCTCAATCCTAAGTATTTCGGGGACGGCAACAAGCTAAACTCAAACATCAATAGCGTTGACGCTACGACCTTGGGGGTTGTCGCGCCCTTCCCAGAATTCACGACGCTGTATTCCTCAGGTGATGCGAGCATCGCCCAGGCCTTGCGGCCATTTCCGCAGTACAAGTCCATTGATACTGACTGCTGTCTGGAGAATGTCGGGCAGTCCACTTACAACGGGCTGCTGGCCAAGCTGGAGCGACGCTTCAACAACGGGCTCAACCTGTTGGCGTCCTATACGTGGTCAAAAACTCTGACTGACGCGGACAGCGCGTTGCCCGCCTTCGCCACTTTCTCCGGCGGCGGCAGCGTGCAAAACTCCTTCAACCTTAACGGCGAAAAAAGTGTCAGTTTCCAGGACATTCGCCACACTTTCGTCGTCAGCTATCTCTACGAACTTCCAATTGGGCCACACAAGAGGTTTCTGGCGAATGGCGGTGCAGTCGGCAAGATCACGGGTGGCTGGGAGGTGGGCGCAATCCAGCGTTACCAGGGCGGATCGCCGGTTACATTTGCCTGTGCCACCGGCGTACCCGGTTTTGATGGCTGTATCCGCTTTAACCGAGTGCCCGGTCAGTCCTTGAGAAACCCTGTGCCGCAAACTGGCAATCCCAGAAACTGGCACCTGTTTAATGGGGATCCAGCTGTAATGGGCGCAACCGGCACCGCTGGTGCCTTCCAGGACCCTAACTTCTCGGTGTCGTCGTCCAGTGCTCCTTACACCTTCGGAGATATGCCCCGCACGACGGCTGAATTTCGAACTCCAATGTTCTTCAACGAGGACATTGCTATCTTGAAGCGCACAGCACTCAGCGAGCGGCAGAACCTGGTGTTCAAAGCAGAAATGATTAACGCTTTCAATCGGCATGTCTTCGGCGGGCCGGATACGAATCCCTACAGCAGTACTTTTGGGGGGGTATTTGGCACGGCAGACACTGCAAGACAAATCCAGTTCATCTTGCGATACGAATTTTGAACCGTTAGAAGGTCAGACTGACTGAGGATTTCACTGGACGGCGTTTCACATCGCCGTCCAAGCTTTTTTGGTGGTAAATTGCAGGGGATAGGTCGCCTTCGGCCTGCGGAGAGTCTTGATGAGCGCGCGAGTTAACAGCGTTCTCGGTTTCATGACGCTGATGATGTTGATGGCAGGTTCAGTGCCTGTTTGCAGCGTCAGCCAGGAATCCGCGATGGAGAACAGATTTCGTCATGGAACCGAGGCCATGCACAATGGCTCCTTCGACGAAGCCGCACGGGACTTCCTGGCAGTGATCCGCGCTTCGCCACGATTCGCTGAGGCGTACTTGAACTTGGGACTGGCACATGAGCAACAAGGCAAGTACGAAGAGGCGATCCAAAGCCTTCAACAGGCGCTGAAACTCAAACCGACGTTACGGGGCGCCAACCTGTTTCTTGGGATTGCGGAATACAGATTGAACCACTACGAGCCGGCAATCGCTGCACTGAATCGCGAGCTCAAGGTGAACGGTTCCGACGCTCATGCGTGGATGTGGCTGGGTGTGGCGGAACTGGCTGCAGATCGCCCAGAGGAGGCCGCGGTCGCGCTGGACAAAGCGGCCAAGCTGGCTCCGGAGGACGTCGACATTCTCTATCATCGCGGCCATGCTCACATGCTCGTCTCCAAGGCGAGTTACGAACACATGCTTCATGTGAATCCGGATTCATGGCGTGTACATCAGGTTCTCGCTCAGGCGGCTTCCCAAGCTGATCGGGACATAGATGCCATTGCCGAGTACCAGGCCGCCATCAGAGGTGCACCCGGACAGCCTGGACTGCACGAGGAATTGGCGACCGAGTATTGGAAAAGCGGCAAATTGGATGAGGCCGAGGCAGAGTACGCACAAGAGTTGACCATCGACCCACACAGCTTGTTAGCCACTTTCAAGCTCGGCAGTCTTCGCGTAGAGCGCGGCAAACCGCAAGAAGGGAAGCCGCTTATTGAGGCAGCTCTAAAAGAGAACCATAACTTGCCCAACGCCTATTACTACCTTGGCCGTTCTGAGACGCAGCTCGGAAATGATTCGGCCGCAGTGGAAGACTTCAAACGCGCAGTCGCCGAGCCGAATACAGACCCGGACATCGCACAACAGGCGTACTATCAACTCTCCCAACTCTACCGGCGGCTTCATCAGAACGATGAAGCGCAGGCAGCACTGGCCAATTTTCTCAGGCTCAAGCAAGAGGCCAGCGAACATCAACAACAGGTCTTCGAGAGAAAACGGAAGATGCAGGAGCAAAATGCTCCGCCCCCGTCTGCGACGCCCGATGGCGAGCACAATTAGTCGTCGTGACATGGGTTGGTTGCGACTGAGGGCCGCGCCTCGTGTGCTATAGAGACCACGGCTCTTCCGCATCGGGCAATCATGGTTTACTTGACGGAACGACAGGCTCATCGATCTGCAGAACCTGGTCGGCCCGAACATCCTTCAGCGTCTGCCTGATTCCGCTGGGCCAGCGAATCTCGATTTGTTGCGCCGCATTGTCCTTGCCTAATCCGAAGTGCACCCGCTTGTCGCTCGCAGAAAGATAACTGCTCGCCGTCGAAACCGTTGCATATTGCGGACCGGAGCCCGTAACTAGTGTGACCTCCGCGCCAATCGCATCGCGGTTGCTTTTGTGGCCAACCAACTTCAGCAGTATCCAATGGTTCTGCGTCACCGTTTCGTTATGCAGGACGTGCACAGGCCCGTCGTTAGTGGTTACAACCGCGTCCAGCCGGCCGTCGTTGTCAATGTCCCCGATCGCCATGCCACGCCCCACCCACGGCTGACTGAAAACGCACCCGGATTGAGCAGAAACATCGACAAAACCGTGCCCGGTATTGCGGGCAAGCAGCATAGGTTCACGGTAATGCAGATTGGGATGGTCGCGTTCGATGGTATCCAGATCGTGTCCTTGCGCGATCAACAGGTCCTTCTGACCATCATTGTCGTAGTCCAAGAAACGAATTCCCCATCCCGAGTGCGACATCGTCATCGGTCCGATTCCTGAATTCTGGGTGGCATACGTGAACGAGCCGTCGCCATTGTTCTGGTAGAGAGCGTAGCGCTGGTTTGCCAGATCGGTGACCACGATGTCCGGCCAGCCATCATTATTAAAGTCGGCGAAGTCCACTCCCATGCCGGCAAAGGTTCGACCATCTCCATCGACCGAAACTCCAGATGCAAGACCGACATCTTCGAACGTGCCGTCGCCCTTGTTGTGATAAAGGAACTCCAGCATCGAGTCATTGGCCACGAAGATATCGATGTGACCGTCATGATCGTAGTCGGCAATTGCTACGCCTAGTCCCTTGCCGGGTTTGCCAAGACTTACTCTCTGTCCGATCTCGGTGAACGTACCGTCCTTATTATTGTGGTAGACGAGCGGGGCGACGGGCTTGAAGTAATCGGGATGGCAATATGCCCGGGAGCCTTCCTTGTGCTCGCCACACCAGATATCGTCGAAATCCCAATCCAGATAGCGCAGCACCATCAGATCCAAAAAACCGTCACCGTCCAGATCAACCCATGCTGCGCTGGTGGACCACCCGCCTCCAGCCACCCCGGCCTTCTCGGTTACATCTGTAAATGTGCCGTTGCCATTATTGTGGTACAGCTTGTTCCCGCCGTAAGCGGTCACGTAAAGGTCTTCGAATCCATCGTTGTCGTAGTCGCCTACGGCGACGCCCATCCCGTATCCGGCCCCCTGTAGGCCGGCCTTCTCTGTCACGTCTTCGAACGTCCCGTCCGGTTTCTGGTGGTACAGACGGTTCCAGTACTGCTGACCGGTTTTCTGTGGGATCGTTCGTTTCGGAGTGGGATCGCTTAGCGGCGTGCCGTTCACCAGATAAATATCCAGGCGTCCGTCGTTGTCGTAGTCGAACAGCGCGACCCCTGGTCCCATAGTTTCAAGAAGGTATTTTCTGGAACTATGGGACGCGAGGTACTGAAAATTCACGTTGAGACGCTCGGTAACATCAACAAAGGATCCACTAGGACCGGAAGCTGGTGCCGCCGAAACGCTCCGCTCTTGCGTCCCGGCTGACGGCGGCGAAGCGGCAAGCAAGAAAAACAACACAATAACCAGGAGAATGTCGGTAGGGAAGTGCTGCCTCAAGCCTCACGGCTCCGCGGTTCCTTTGCCCTCAATGCTGGCAAGAGTTCGATCGGCCGCCGGAGTCTTAACCAACCGACTTTCTTTACCCGCCCAAAACGCTCCATCAGCACTGGTTTGATAATTGAAGCCCACAACGCATAACACTTCGCATTTGGGTGCAGTCCATCTTCGGCGAAAAGATCGGCGCGGAGCTTGCCTTGGGCGTCGAACATATCGGACGCCACATCGATGTACTGAACACGTTGCTGCGTGCCCGCAAAATCCCGAATCATGCTGTTTGCGGCCTTCATTTTGGGCCATTCGTTCCACCTCGCCTTCGATGGCTTGATGGAAAGAATGTAGATCCAGGTTTCCGGCAGCGCCGCATGAACGGTTTGCACAAAATCCCGCGCCTCGTTCGCAACCGATTCCGGTGTCTTCGAAGATCCAGCCGCCAGGTCGTTGTCACCCTCATAAACCACCACCGCACGAGGATGATAAGCAATGACAATTCGTTTCGCGTATTGGTTCAGGTCAGAATACTGTGAGCCGCCAAAACCTCGATTAATGACATCGAGTGGCTTCATTTCATCGACCAGCGTCTCCCAGCGCGCGAAACTAGAGGAGCCTGCGAAGACGATGCCCCCGGATTTAGGAGGATTGACCTTGTCTTGCGCTTCAAATGTGCGGATCGAAGGTTCCCAATCCTGACCTTGGGCAAATGCGGTTGAGGGGAAAAAATAACTGTGTCCCGCCAGGGTTGCAAGGCACATCGCAAACACAATGAAGCTGGCGAGGGGTCTTCGTATTAGCAGGCTGATGGTTTGGTTCACGATCTGTAGGCTATACCGGAAAAGCTAGGGACATCAAACGCAAACAACGATGGACACTCGCGGCTCACTGTGAGAGTCTCGACAACCCAGGGTGAAGCTGGGCAGCCTTAGCTAGCCATAACGAATACCGGCCGATGATAGGCAACTTCCAGAAGATACCGAGCCGCAGCCAAATGTTCGGCCAACGAAGTGTCAGCTCCATATCCGTCAGCGCGGACCCTTAGCACGGGATCTGAAGACTCTACGTCAACTCGCCGAATCTGTGCGTCGTGCTGCCGATCACAGGCACAGGCAAATCTTAGAATTCCTCCCAACACTTGCACCAACGACCGCTTCGATTTCGGAAGAGCAGAAAAGATCTTATGTGATTCGCTGGGCATCGCACCCCGATGGTAGCGCGCAATCAACGACGCCATACTGACCTCCCCAGCGGTCCAGCCCAATGGCGGTCTGAGCTTACGGATTAGGCGTGCGGACTCTTTGTGATGCCCCTTGTTCATCCTCGACCGGCCAGCATTGTGCATCAGAGCCGCAGCTTGCAAAATGGAGCGGCACGTTTCCCGGTCGTCGGGCTTTATATCGTCGGACAGTCCATCGAAAAGCTGCACGGCTAAATGCGCAACATGTCTGGCGTGGCGCAGGTCGGGATCAAGAAATGAGGTCCAAATCTCAAAGCGCTGCAAACCGAGAGTGCGAAGCTCGCCAGACTTGGGCAACGGCGCACGCCACCTGGCCCATAGCGAGTCTCTGCCAACCATCTTCCCGCGATATTTTTCGAGACAATGCAGACGCTCTTCGCGTATTCGCTCTCTCCACCGTTCACGAACCGTCGGCTCCAGAAGTGCGTTCGCGTTAAGCGTTGTCGAAAGGACGTCAAGGTCGTGCACGTCACCCAGTGCATCCTGCACTTCTTTCAGGTCTCCAGCCCAGAATTCATGCAGGCTCGGCAGGAAATTCTCCACCGAATAGCGGAAGCGCTTCACTCCAATCCGTAGGTCGTGATATGCGACGTTCGTCCGATTACGCAAAGCTCGGTGATGAAGCCCATGTGCTTCATGCCAACGTTCCAGGACCAACTGCCCAAACAGCGGACTGTCACAGGGGATTCGTGCAGCACGGGACGGCAACTGCTGCGCCCAAGCTTCCCATTTATTGCGGTCGAACTGCTGCAAAGCTGTGATCGCCGCTCCCCGAAGTTCCTGCTCCCTTTTCGTCAACCATTCTTCAAGCATTCGCCTGGATACGTCATTTTCAGGTGCAAGTCTCTCGATCCAGTCTCGAAGAACATGGGTATCGCGCACCGCACCCAGGCTCTGAAAAAGCTGTTTTCCAGCTTTCTTCATCTTCTTCCAGGCTGTATCAGAGTCGAATGACACGAGACCGTCGGCGATGGAGCGGCAACGTCGCAGCGCGGTGCGCAGGTCATGCACCGGGTCAGGCTCGAAGCGATCAGCCACTTTGCCAACCTGCTCCAGCACCTGTTGCATCCAGTAGCCGAGCCCGATTCGTTCTAGTTGTGTCGCTGACGTGACCATTGTTTGCAGGATTTACTCTTAGGAGAGATATGCAAGCTCAAAACTTTCCACGGAAGTCGCTCTCAGAATTCCAAATATCCTCCGACCGCCGGACGAACGCCGTGTTCGGACCCATTCGCCGGTAGCACTCGCGCAACTCCACATAATGCCTCCCAAGCTGCTTCATTCAGCGCGGGGTCGGAACTGACCAATTCACGAATCATCTCCCACGCGGCCAGGTTGAAAGCACCTTCCGGCGGAGGGCCCATAGCCAGGGAGACCGCACATTGCGGGCAAAAACAAATACGTTTTGCGGCAGATTTCTGGCGTGGACGTATTCCCACAGTCTGCGTGAACAAGTACACTGCGACCGACTTACTTCCAGATTCCAACTCCCGATTGCAGCGTAGACAATACTGGTTTTCCAAGAGGAGTTCCTGGGCCGTTTATTGGGTAATATGCTCTGCTCGAACGCCTTTCGGAACAAGTATGTAGAAAGATTCACCGCCTTAAAATCTAAGTCTTCAAGGCGCACGCGCAGCGCACCCCAAATCTTGCCACGTCGTTTCACCCCGCGAGCGGAATCAAGATGTGCTCTAGCCATTCAGCTACCAAGTCGTGCACCCTGATGTTGTGTCCTCGCGAAGATTGCAATTGGTCCGCCGTTCACGCGCGATGATTGGACGGTCGAGCTACGATTCAAAGCAGCGAGGGCGTCAATTGGTGGCGGCCGTCTGCTTCAGAATCCTCAGTACGGGCATCGAGTTCTTGCTGGTTCGCACGCGCCAGGGGCGTTGGACATTTCCTAAGGGTGGGGTTGAACCAGGGCTGACACCTGCGCAGTCAGCCGCTCTTGAAGCCCACGAAGAAGCAGGAGTTCACGGCCGTATCGAAGAAATCGCCTTTGTTCGATACAAGCTGCGCAAGCCTGCGCAGAATGGAAGCCAGGATTGCCTTAGCGGTTATCTTTGTGAGGTATTGCGCATGGGGCCTGCTCAAGAAGAAAACAGAAATCCCACTTGGTTCTCTCCCCAGAAGGCAAAGCGCCGCCTGGCTCAAGGACGCACTGAGGAGAACGCAGCTGAATTGTCGCGCGTTGTAGATCGTGCTCTAGCTCGGATTCAGCGCTTCCCAGCGCGAAGCATGCTGGCCAATGATCCGCTGGTTAAGGTTCGGTTTGAAGCGTCGGACATAATCATCCGCCGCCCATATGAAAGCCTTGCGCACCCGCAGTCGTCCAACCGGAGCCGGCACGGCGCGGCGTCCGGCAACGATGATCGAGGTCGTGGCAAAATTCTGCAACTGCGCCCAGCTCAAATCACGCGCCCATAGATTCCGATACCGATCTCTGTAACACTCGCCAGCGTGGGATCAAGCTTGAGTGGTCACTGGATGCGAGAGTGTGCCAAATCTTCTGTCTTCGCTTCTAGTTCGGCCCAGCGTGCATAGAGTGCTTCCAGATTTTTCTGCGCGCTTTCCATTTCCGCATGGGCGGCAACAAGTCTCGAAGCATCACTGGCAATGGCCGGGTTCTCCAGTTCGGCTCGTTTGCTTTCGAGTACCTGCTCGGCCTCGGCGATTCGCTGCTCGATTCCGGCATACTCCCGCGCTTCCAGGTACGACAGTTTCTTGTTCTTCGTCGCCGAAGGAGAATCCGCAAAACCCTCAACCACAGGCGCCGAGCGGCTCTTCGGGTCAGGCTTTCCCTCCGCTTGCCAGGATTCCCACTGAGCATAATCAGCGAAACTTTCCGCGCTGCCTTGTCCGTCGAGGCCGAGCACGATATTCGACACCCGATCCAGCATGTAGCGGTCGTGTGTTACCAGCACCAGGGAACCGCGAAATTCGAGCAGGCTCTCTTCGAGAATCTCGAGCGTCGGAATGTCGAGATCATTAGTTGGCTCATCCAGCAAAAGAACGTCAGCTGGCTGCAGCATCAGCTGAGCGATCAGCACCCGGGCCCGTTCACCGCCCGAAAGCCGTTCGACAGGTTGGTTGAGCTGCTCGCCGGTAAACAAGAATTTTGCCGCCCACGACGCCACGTGAATCACGCGGTCCTGATAGACGACCGAATCTCCTTCTGGAGCGAGAGCGCGGCGCAGGGTCATGTTCATATCGAGCTGCCGGCTCTGATCGAAATATACGATGCGCAGCCAGTCGGCGCGGCGAATCTCTCCAGCCGTAGGCGTCGATTCTCCGCGCAACAGGCGTAGCAGACTGGTTTTGCCGCTGCCGTTTGGCCCTACTAATCCGACTCGCATTCCCGCAGTAATAATAAAGTTGAGCCGCTCGAACAGCGTGCGATCTCCGATTTCGCAGGTGACATTCTCGAGTTCGATCAGGCGCTTAGTCTTGCGATCAGTCGCCGAGAAATCAATCTGTGCGGTTGCGACACGTGTCCTCGCATTCAGATCCGCGAGTTCGCCCATCAGTTCCCCAGCCTTATCAATGCGTGCCTTGGATTTTCGAGTGCGAGCTTTCGCTCCTCGCCGCAGCCACTCAATTTCCGAATGGACCAGATTCTCCAGCGCTTCCTGCCGCTTCGACTGCGCATGCAGGAACTCTTCTTTCTTTTCCAGGAACGCGCTGTAATTTCCGCGGACCCGCAGCAACCCGTCCGGATATACACGGCTAAGTTCCGCCATCTCGCCTGCAACATTCTCCAGGAAATAGCGATCGTGGCTTACCACGACGCAGGCGAAGGCTGCTTCCTGCAGCAAATCTTCGAGCCATTCAATTCCGGCGAGATCCAGATGATTGGTCGGTTCATCGAGCAACAACACGTCTGGCGCCTGGACCAACGCTTCCACAATGGCTAGCCGCTTCTGCCAGCCTCCCGACAACGCGGCCGCCTCAGCTTCGAGGTCCTCGAACCCAGCGCGGCCCAGCGTCTCAGCAAAGTGCGCGCCTTGTTCCGAGTCCCCGTAGTACGTATCAATGTTCTCGGAAACCTTAAGCGCTCTGTCAATCACGGCCCGCACACTCTGGCCAGCTTCGAAATGCGAATCTTGCTCTACATAGCTGAGCCGCAGTCGCTTCCGCTTAGTAACGTCGCCGCTATCGGGGTCTTCGGTACCCGCCAGAATTCGCAGTAAGGTCGATTTACCTGAACCGTTTGGTCCAATTAATCCAATCCGATCTGCTTCCGAAACCGTGAACGAGACATTCTGGAAGAGCGGCTGCGCTGCAAAAGCCTTCGAGATTTTTTGTACATTAATAATCGGCGGCAACGGTTGCGGTCTCCTGCTGATTACGCATTAAGGTTAGTCGCCATGCAAGCGACGCTCGCGCGACGTAAACCCGAAATGAATCGTGCTTCGCATGTCGGCACTAAACAAGTTCAACTTCGATTTTCTTCGATGTGGTATCCAGCTTCGTGATGCGAAACTTCCGGATCTGTCCCGGCTGAATTTCTTCCGGCTTCGAGGATTCCGCAACCGCTCCGCTTTTCCAGCGCGCGGAAAGCATCGAGCTCAGCGAAGCCACATCCGTCCTTGCCCCAACTGAATCATTAGCATTTGCCAGTTTCGGCGCTGCCGAAATTATGCAGGCTGCACGGATTCCCTCTCCCAGTTCCACCTGTGCCGTGTCGCCCGAAACATCCACAACCCGCCCGCTCACCACATCACCTTTCTGGTGCTCAACCAGGTATTCATCAATGCTGGTCGGGACCAATTGCTTCATGCCAAGCTTCAGTCTGCGTTTTGCCGTGTCGACTTCGAGCACCAGTGCTTTCACCGACTGCCCGACTTTCAGCATGTCTTGTGGATGATTGATGCGCTTCTCGGCGCTGATGTCGCTGACGTGGACCATGCCCTCTATGCCCTCACCGACTTGCACAAACGCGCCAAACTTAGTGAGGCTTACCACCGGGCCTTCGACTGCCGACCCCAGCGGAAATTTCTGCGCAGCATCAGCCCACGGGTCGCCGAGCGCCTGCTTCAACCCCAGAGACATGCGCTGTTCATTTGCGTTCACTCCGAGAATTACAGCCTCGACGGTTTCTCCAGACTTCAACAGATCGCTTGGCTTGCGTACCTTCCTGACCCATGACATTTCGGAAACGTGAATCAATCCCTCAACGCCCGGCTCCAGTTCAACGAACGCGCCGAAGTCCATGACGCGGGTGACGGTACCGCGGACCCGTTCGCCAACTTTGAACTTGGTCGGGACTGAATCCCACGGATGCGCTTGAAGCTGTTTCATTCCAATTGAAATGCGGCGCTTCTCCGCATCAATCTTGAGAACTTTGGCCTCGATCTCCTGGCCTACCGCAAGCACATCCGCAGATTTGTTGATACGGCTCCAGGAAATGTCGCTGATATGCAGCAACGCGTCGGCCCCGCCTACATCCACAAACGCACCGTAATCGGTGAGGCTTCTCACTGTGCCGCTCACCAGATCGCCTTCTTTCAGTTCGGAGTAACGCCGGTCCTTACCGATTTGCTCTTCTTCTTCAGCCACAATGCGCCGGTCCACGACCACGTCTTCATCCGCGGCGTCGAGCTTGATGATGCGGCAGCGGATTTCCTGCTCGACCAACTTCTCCATCTCAGCCGCATCGCGCACCCCGCTGCGCGACGCCGGCATAAACGCTCGCACACCGACATCGACGCTCAAGCCGCCCTTCACCACACCGGTGACCGTCCCAACAATTGTGGCTTTATTGGCAAACGCCCTTTCCAGTGCCGCCCAGTCAGTCGGGCGAGCCGCTTTGCTCAGCGTCAGCTGGTAGTAACCTTCGGGGTCACGGCCCTTGATCGTGACCTGCATTTTGTCTCCGGGCTTCACTGTCTCGCGATCACTCTGGATCTCTGAGAGGGGCAACACGCCTTCTGTCTTGAACCCGAGATCGATAAATACCGAGTCCGACGAAAGCGACACTACCGTGCCCTCACGCAATCCTTCGACAGCTTTCGGCCTGTGACTGCGCTCGAACTGCGAAAGAATGGAGCCGAAGGACTCACTCGATTCGGCCTTCGTCGGAGATTCTGGGATATTTGGATTGGACATGTTGGATCAGAGCCTGCTCAGGCGTGATGAATGATTCAAGGATAACATCGCAGAAACCACTCACAGACGGCTGCCAGTTCCTACAGAAGAGGCTTGAGAGCCTGTTCGAAATTGTTCGTATACTCGAATCCGATGACCTTCATCCGAAGAACCCCCTGACGGTCGTAAAGCATCGTTGTGGGCAGTCCTTCGATGCTGCCAAACTTCTGTTTCAGATCGTCAGTCGCCACGGCAAGTTGATAGTGAACCCCAACTCCTTGTGCAAATTGAAGTGGGTCTTCCATGTCCCGCATGGTGTCGAATTTGAGTCCGATTACCACCAGCCCAGTAGAGCCATACCGGTCTACGAGGCTTTGGTAACCCGGCATTTCCTTCTTGCACGGCTGGCACCATGTAGCCCAGAAGTCAACCAGCACCACCTTTCCACGAAGGTCAGCCGATGAAAGCGGATGTCCTTGCAAGTCCTTGACCGAGAAATCGGGCAGGCTCGAACCGATTTCACCTGCGTCAACGTGTTTTGACGGCCGAGGCGAACTCGCCGAATGCTGATTACAACCGACGAGTCCGACCAGGCAAAGACCCAGCACCAAGAATTGTCTCACCATCTATTCCTTCCTCTGCACTTCGAGAAGTACCAGTTTTAACGCGGCCGAAACCTCGGACTTCTTCTGCTTTCCAGCACCCTTCTTGAACAACTGACCACGAACCGTAAGCACGGTAGTGGAATCCGCCAGCGGTTCAAGTCCCTTTGACAACTCATTCTGGGCAAGCACGAAGGACTGGTTCGGGTTTACTTGCAAAACGAGATTGCCCGAAGAGTCTTTCACCAGCTTTCCAGTCGCCGTCATGTCCAATTCGGCAACACTGACACCGCTGTCATATGTCGCCTTCAGAAGTTGAGTCGGATCAACTTTCCCGTCCTCTTTGGGGGTGACTTCGACTTTTCCATCAATCAAGGTGACATCTACATTTGCAACGCCAGACTGGCGTTGTAGGTGTTGTTTCACACCGTATGCTCAAAAATTTCAGGTCATGCCCTCGACACGCATTTCGATGTGCTTGATTTG
>Ga0070717_10000630_pt1 | contig 22684 bp, 14 predicted proteins | sample LARL113metaG_FD_71366 | JGI IMG/M metagenome (GOLD analysis project Ga0070717, IMG submission 71366) | Corn, switchgrass and miscanthus rhizosphere microbial communities from Kellogg Biological Station, Michigan, USA - LAR L11-3 metaG | ecosystem: Host-associated > Plants > Roots > Rhizosphere ...
ATCCCGGTGCACATGATCGAGACCATCAACAAGCTCATCCGCACCAGCCGGCAATTGGTGCAGGAACTGGGCCGCGAACCTTCGAGCGAAGAGATCGCGCGGCGCATGGACATTCCTGTAGCCAAGGTGCGCAAGGTGCTGAAGATCGCGCAGGAGCCCATCTCGCTGGAGACGCCGATCGGCGAAGAGGAAGATTCGCACCTCGGCGACTTCATCGAGGATCGGCAGGCGGTGTCGCCGTCCGAAGCGGTCATCAGCGTGAACCTGAAGGAGTACACGTCGCAGGTGCTGCGCACGTTGACGCCGCGCGAAGAGCGCGTGATCAAGATGCGCTTCGGTCTCGAGGACGGCTCCGAGCACACGCTGGAGGAAGTGGGCCAGAGCTTCCAGGTGACGCGCGAGCGCATCCGCCAGATCGAAGCCAAGGCGCTGCGCAAGCTGCGTCATCCCTCGCGCAGCCGCAAGCTGAAGGCGTTTGTGGAAGGCGTGAAGGAAATGTAGACCGGCACTGCCGGATGTAGGTGGTGAAAGTTGAGCCGCAGTCCTTGGAACAAAGGGGCTGCGGCTTTCTTCTTGTGCGCCGCGTTCTCTAACCTGATCTGCCGAGGCGCCGCATGCGCCGACGCATTCAAGCCCACCCTTCTGTCATCGACTTGTCGCGAATGCATTCTTCTGTTCATCACGAACCAAGGTCACACACCGCCCGGCATTGCGACAGCATCGTGTTCGCGCTGTCTTGCAGCCTCCGCAGGATGCTCATCGCCATTTGTCTCCTCACATGCGTGGAAACACAGACCATGAGATGACACCGTCCTGACATTCGCGCCCATCCACCTCCCTAGGCTCAAACCTGTACCGGGCTCATACCCAACCGGTGCGGCCATTCCAGCGCATATGCGCGGAAGCGAAAGATAAGGTGGACCATGATGAATGGATTGATTGGCAAGCATCTGCCTAGTTTCTTGTGCGGCGCTCTGCTTGCAAGTGCATCTCTGACCGGCGCGCAGCAGGCCACAACCTACAAACAAACCAACATCATCTCCAATGGAGCGGTCCCCGCGCTGGTCGTGGATCCTAACTTCATCGACCCGTGGGGCCTTTCCATTGGCCAGGAATTCTGGATCAATGCCAATGTCAGCGGGTTCGATTATGTGACTGATGCCTCCGGAAACATCCAGTTCAAGGCGACCATCCCTCCTGCATCAGGCACCGGCACAGGCTCGCCAACCGGAACGGTCTTCGTCTCCGGCGCGCCTGCGGGAAGCTTCATGCTCTCGAACGGCCAGCCGGCGGTATTCCTGTTCTGTTCGCTTGATGGCACCATCTCCGGCTGGAATCTGAATTCAACCGGCAACGTGGCCGAAACCAAGGTGAACCGCTCCGCAAACAAAGCCGTGTACACCGATATGGCTCTGCTCACGAATGCCAACGGAACCTTCATTCTGGCGGCGAATTTCGGCCAGGGCCACAGCGTGGAGATTTACGATGGCAGTTTCCACCCCGTCGCTCTGGGCGGCCCGTTTACCGACCCCAACCTCCCCGCCGGCTACGCGCCGTATGCGATTCACACCATCGGCACCACCGTGTACGTCACCTACATGCTCCGCGACCCGGCCACCTTTCAGGAGACCCTTGGCGCCGGCACGGGAATCGTCGATGCCTTCGATGTCAACGGCCAGTTCGTGAAACGCGCTATCACCGGCGGCAACCTGAACGCGCCCTGGGGCATGGCGCTCGCGCCCGCGGGATTTGGCACGTTCGGCGGCGATCTGCTGGTGGGCAACTTCGGCGACGGCGTGATTAATGTCTACGACCCCACAACCTTTAATTTCCTCGGCCAGTTGGCGGATGCCACTGGCAATGTCATCGCCAACCCTGGGCTGTGGGAGATCGTATTCGGACAGGCGAATCCGTCTGTCGGCGATCCCAATACGCTCTACTTCGCGGCCGGGCTCAACCAGGAGAGGGATGGCCTGTTCGGTTCCATTGCCGCTGTGGCGCCCACTTCCGCCGGCAGTTTCGCGCTGAATTCCTCCACCGGCACACTCACACTCACGCGTGGCCAGACCGCCACGGCCATGTTGAGCCTGGTGCCCAGCAACGGCTTCGCCGGCACTGTCCAGCTTGCCTGTTCGGGACTGCCCGCGGGCGCTTCGTGCTCGTTCTCTCATTCATCGATCAACGTGACGGGCGGCGCAACCGCACAGACAACGCTCACCATCTCAGCCAACTCGACCTATACCCCGCCGGTCGGGTACGTTGCCAAAACGGCCGCTCCGCCGAAGGGTTCTGGGGCGGGAATCGCTCTCGCAACGATCACGCCACTCGCGGGTTTCGTCCTGTTCGGCGCAGCACGAAGGCGCCGATTCCTGGCGATGCTTCCCGTCGTTTTGTTCGCTTTGGTTGTTGCTGTCGGATTCGCCGGCTGCGGCGGCAAAGGCAATGGCTCCATGTCAGTCCCCACGCCAACAGGAACTTCCCAGATCACGGTTACGGCGACTTCGGGTTCGATCTCCCGCGCGACCGTAATCAGCCTCACTGTGCAATAAACTGCGAGTGCCTTCTACCCCGGCACAACGCCCGTAGAGCCGCAGTCCTTGGAAGGAGGCTGCGGCTTTATGGGTCTCTGCCTACTGCGATTGAGGCTTATGGATGCTTGGTCCGGGGCGGAAGCCCGGATCCTCCGAATCCGCCGAAATGATGCCGCCGCAGGAATCTCACGGCCTTCACAGGCATGAATTCAAACACGAGATTCGTCGACAGCGTCCCGAGCAGATTGTAGTTGCCCATCCGGAACGCATCCTTCATGCCGTATCGCGCCGGATACCAGGCGTACACGGCTGAGGTCGTCGCCGCGTAGGGTGCGATCAGATTCGGAAGCGAGAGGACCGCCGATCCATCTTTCCGGGACCGCGCGATTGCTGTTTCCTTCACTGCGTGGAGAATCCGGGGGACAGTGCCTGAGCAGGTGCACTTCTCGGGATGGAAATCGGCATTCATGGCCCAGCCAAGGCCATAACGGACCGAATTACCAATGGTCGTGATGCCGATGTTGGAGCCGAAGCGCTCGGACAGGGCGGGAAATCCCTGTCGCCATTCGGGTGGATTGTCGGTACCCTGGTGGATTCCAGCAGTGGCGATCGCCATAAATATCGAATAAGGGCCAACAGAATTGGACACGACTCCGCGAAGGACTTCGGCTCCGCTGGGGCGGTCGCCAGAGGGCTGCGACTCTGAGCTCGGTCCAGGTCGGGCCGCCTCAGCGTTCTGGCCTGGCTCGCAGAATAGTTGACATGGTCCGGCGAACGCCAGGACAACCAGCAGGGCAAGCGTTCGGGGCAGTTGCATTCTCCGCGACCTCTGCTTGTCTCAGATGCCGCGTAACAACCACTAAGCTTCTCTGTGCATTGAAACTACACCGAATCTCTGTTGCCCTTTCGCTACTGAGTCACCACGCAAAACATGCCTCACGGTTGGGCGCCCTGTTGTTTCTCCGCCTCGGCGATCGTCTTTCTGAACGCGTCAACGGCGGGCACACCCGGAGATCGAAGCCCATCCTTCGCGCTGTAGCGCCACACCGCCGCAGAATCGAGCGCATTCTTGCGTTTGCCGCGATAGACCACAAACATGTCTTGCGCCTGCCCGGCCTCAATCTGTGGCGTGGGACGCTGGGGTTGGGCATTGGTCGGATCGCCGGCCATGGGAGGATTTCCGTTGTGACCTCCAATGCCGATCCCTGAATCGGTGGGTTGCACAATGATCGGGCGATTATTGACCGGGACGCCGCCAATGGTCGGCTGGGCCATCTTTCCGCTTCCTTTGCGAACCGAAATGATCAGATCGGCGCTAGAGACGTCGGGCGCCAGTGTGAAACGGCCCCAGGTCATGAGCGCCTTCTCCACATCGGCCTGGGCGGTACGGTTCGCAGTGGGAGCGTCGAGGGCCACACCGGCGTCCGGATCGACCACGACCAACACGGTTCTCGCCTCAAGAATGTCCGTGGGCAGCACCATTTTCTTCTTCTTCTCCTTAGCGCCAGCGACCAGACAGGAGATCAATACCAGAGATAACGCAAAAGCGCGGCGATATTGCACCAGGAACCTCCGACGATGGAAGCCAGTCTAGTCCATTGCGACTCCTTTTGGCTCGCCGACTATATGGACCCGGCTCGTATGCGACAGTGGTGTCCTTCATCGCGAAATACAGGAGGATTCGTTGTTGCTTTGAGCCGGGCACGTATACTCTTGGCAAGTTTTAACAAGGAGCCGTTTTAATGCGCTGTGCTTACCCGGTCGTGCCCGTCGCGATTCTTATGTCCCTGGCTACCGCCGTTTCCGCGCAGACCCAGAACGCGGCCAAGACCCCCACCATCGACCAGTCGCTCGAAACTTTCAGTGTGAACTCGCCGAAGATTTCGCCGGACGGCAAAGGCGTGATCTACGAGCAGAGCCGGACGAACTGGGAAAGCAATGCGTTCGATACCGAGTTGTGGATTGCGGACCTAGCTACCGGCGACCGGCGCGCGCTGAGCCTGCGCGGAAATTCCAGCACCGATGCGGCGTGGTCTCCGGACGGCCGCTGGATTGCGTTTCTCTCCGACCGGCCCGGATCCTTGAAGGATTCACCCGGCGGCAAAAAACAACTCTACGTGATGCCTGCTGATGGCGGCGAGGCGCAGCAGATCACGAAAATGGAGGAGGGCGTCAACTCGCTCGAGTGGGCGCCCGACTCGAAGCACATTGCCATTGCCGCGCAAAGCCCCGAGCCCAAGCCGATGAAGGACCGCAAGGAAACTTTCGGCGATTACAAGGTCATCCACGGCGACTACCAAATGGTGCATCTGTGGATGCTCCCGGTGCCGATGGCCGACCAGTCAGGGCGCGTCCCGAAATTCGAAGAGCCAAAGTTGCTCACGAAGGGCGACGATTTCAGCGTCGATGGCGAATTTTCATTTTCCCCGGACGGGACGCGTATCGCTTTCAGTGCGCAGCGCGATCCTGACCTGATCTCGATCTTCAGCGCCGATGTCTACGTCGTAAGCGTTGCCGATGGCGCGGTGAAGAAGATCGTGGACACGCAGGGGCCGGACAACAACCCGCGCTGGTCGCCCGACGGGAAACAGATTGCGTACGAGACTTCGGGAGGCAGCAAGTACTTCTTCTACAGCAACCGCCACGTTGCCGTGGTGCCGAGCGAGGGCGGCACTCCGGAGGTGCTCACCGCGAGTTTCGACGAAGATACCGACCTGCTGCGCTGGGCGCCCGAGGGTATTTACTTCTCGGCACTTCAGAAGACTTCGTCCTCGCTGTTTCAGCTCGATCCCTCGACAAAGAGGGTGAAGCAGATCGCAATGCCGGGAAGCACGATCGCGGGTGGGTTTACGTTCGACAGGGACTTTAAGCAGGTGGCGTATCGCGGCGCCGGAGCGAATCAGTACGGCGAGATTTTCTCTTCGTCTCTGTCGTCTCCCGTGCCTGTGCAAGTCACCCACGCCGGCGATCAACTAAGCGGATTTACCCTCGCCCGTCGCGAGGTGGTGCGCTGGAAATCGGGCGATGGCACAGAGATTGAGGGCGTGCTGCTGAAGCCGGCAGACTTCGATCCGGCGAAGAAATATCCGCTGCTGGTGGTGATTCACGGCGGGCCCACCGGAATCGACATGCCGTCCGTTTCGGCTGATCGCTACTACCCCATGGAGCGCTTCGTGGCGCACGGCGCGCTGGTGCTGCGGCCCAATTATCGCGGGTCTGCGGGATACGGCGAAGCCTTCCGCTCGCTCAACGTGCGCAACCTGGGTGTGGGCGACTACGCCGACGTGATCTCCGGCGTTGATTCCCTCATCGCGCAGGGCTTCGTGGACAAAGACCGCGTGGGCGCGATGGGATGGAGCGAGGGCGGCTATATCTCCGCATTTATCACCGCATCGAGCGATCGCTTCAAAGCGGTGTCGGTGGGGGCCGGCATCTCCGACTGGATGACGTACTACGTCAACACCGACATTACGCCGTTCACGCCGCAATATCTTCACGCCAACCCTTGGGAGGATGCCGCGATTTACGAGAAGACATCGCCCATCCACTACATTGACAAGGCGAAGACGCCCACGCTCATCCAGCACGGCAGCGCCGACCACCGGGTCCCCATCGCCAATGCGTACGAATTGCGCCAGGCCCTTGAGGATCGCGGCGTGCCGGTGAAGATGGTGGTCTACGACGGCTTCGGCCACCCCATCAACAAGCCCAAGCAACAACGCGCGGTGATGGAGGAAAACGAGAACTGGTTCAACCACTACATCTGGGGCGATCCGCTGGCGCCCGCGCTCACGCCCGTGCCGCAGCCGGAGAAGAAGGACAAGCCGTGAGGTTTTCGAGCCGTTCGGCTTCAGTGGTATCCCAGGTTTCAAAATCGAGACCTGGGGCACCCAGCTTCGTTTCCGATTAGAACTGTAGCGAGCCAAGAAATTCGAGGCTGCGCGGGATCTGCTTCGGGGCATCGGGACTCTCGTCTTCGATGTAGTACTTTTCGCAGCCCTGCCGGCGAGCGGCGCTGAGAACTTCCGCCCAGGGAATCACCCCATCGCCGACTGCAACGCTGTCTTCGTCCGGCGCGGTGCCGGAGAGATTGCCCGGGCCGGCGCCTTTCTTGAGATCTTTCAGGTGGAGAAGGCGGAAGCGGTGCGGGTATTTGTTCAGCAGACTCACGCAATCCTGCCCTGGCCACGCGATCCAGAATGTGTCCATCTCGAAACTGACCGCTGCATCGGTTTTCGACGCCAGAACGTCGAAGAGCGTTCCGTGCGGAGCCGGCTGGAACTCGTATCCGTGGGGATGGTAGGCGAAGTGGCAGCCGTCCTTTTCGAGTCCGGCGGCCCACTCGTTCATGCGGGTGGCGGCGCGCTGGGCATCGGCGAGTTCGAAGCGGTCGCCGTGCGGAATCCAGGGCAGGATGGCCCAGCTTGCGCCGAGGATGGCCAGATCATTTGCAATCGGTCCGATGCCTTTTTCGAGTTCATCCCATTGCACGACGAGGGCGCTGGCCTGAAGGGCTGCCCGGTCGAGCGCTTTGCGAAACTCGGCTGCCGTGAGCCCGTAATATCCGGGAACCTCGACTTCGCGAAAACCCATGGCCCTCACGCCAAGAAGCGTGCCGGGCAGGTCGTCGGCCATTTCGCGGCGCAAACTGTACAACTCCAGGCCGACTTCAAATGTGTCCGGCGCGACTGCCTGGGACGGGTACGCGCCAGTCAGCGCGCTGAGGCGTCTCATCGCCGTGACGCTGCTCGCTGCGGCTACCCCGGCCGCGAATTGCCTGCGGGTGATCATTTGGCCGTGTCCGTCCCCGGTTCACGAATTATACGTACCATACCCGAACAGCGGCGGTTCACTACTTGCAATCTACCCGCTGACCTGCTAAAACGTTTTTGTTCAATCTTTCGACATGTTTCAGAAGGGAAGCAGTTATGAAGGGCATCACACGCCGTGTGTTCGGCAAGACCGTGGCGGCCTCTGCGGCGGCCGCTTTTTCGGGTCTCTCGTTTCCAAAGATGGCGTTCGGGCAGCCGCGGCCCGAGGCAGCTGAGCTGAATTATCCCAAAGGTTTTCTCTGGGGATGCGCCACGGCGGCTTACCAGGTTGAAGGCGGGGTACGCGATGATGGGCGCGGGCCGTCCACCTGGGATGTGTTTTCGCACACACCCGGAAAGACCCACGAGGGTGACACCGGCGATGTTGCCGACGACTCCTACCACCTCTACAAGGAAGATGTGAAGCTGCTGAAGGACATGGGCGCCGGCGTCTACCGCATCTCGATGTCGTGGTCGAGGGTCTTCCCCACGGGCAAAGGAGAGGTGAACGAAAAGGGCCTGGACTATTACCGCCGGGTGGTGGATGAGCTGCTGGCCAACAATATCACTCCGTACATCACGCTCTTTCACTGGGATACGCCATCCGCCCTGCAGGGCGGATGGCAGTCGCGCGACACGGCGAAGGCCTTTGCCGATTACGCGGCCTACGCGACCAAGCACCTCGGTGATCGCGTCAAGAATTGGATGACCACCAACGAGTTTGTGTGTTTTACCGATCTTGGCTATCGCGAGGGCCAGTTCGCGCCCGGCATGAAGCTGGCCGCGGGCCCTGCCAACCAGGTGCGGCACCACGGAATACTGGCGCATGGGCTGGGGGTGCAAGCCATTCGCGCCAATACGCCGGCCGGAACCCAGGTGGGCATGGCTGAAAATGCCAACGTCTTCGTCCCGGTGATGGAGACGAAGGAACATATCGAAGCCGCGCAACGCGCGACGCGCCTGGGCAATGCGCCATTCATGACGGCGGTCATGGAGGGCAAGTACATGGATGCCTACCTGGAGCATGAAGGCGCCAATGCGCCGAAGGTGGAGGCCGGCGACTTCAAGGCCATATCCAGCCCTCTCGACTTTGTGGGCCTTAACATCTACACTCCGGTCTTCGTGCGCGCCGATGGTTCGAAAGAGGGGTTCGCCCAGGTGCCGTTCCCCGCTTCGCAGCCGCACATGGCTTCACCTTGGATCGTGCTGGCGCCGGAGTGCCTGTACTGGGGTGTCCGCAACACGGTTGACTTGTGGAAGATACCGGCCATTTACATCACGGAGAACGGGTGCTCGTCGGACGATGTGCTCACGCCGGCGGGGCGGGTGGACGATATCGATCGGCTGATGTACCTGCGCAACCACCTCACCCATTTGCATCGCGCCACGGTAGAGGGATACCCGGTCAAGGGTTACTTCCTCTGGAGCCTGATGGACAATTTCGAATGGGCGGACGGGTACAGCAAACGATTCGGCATTCACTACGTGGATTTCAAGACCCAGAAGCGCACTCCGAAGCTAACCGCGGAGTGGTATCGCGAGGTGATTTCTCACAACGCGGTAATGTAGGCATGGGAACCTCGCCCTGACTGGGGCCGTCTTCGAATCAGTTCCATGAAGAGAGGCCTGCGGCGCGGCTGCAGGCCTTTCTTGTCATGGGCGGCCGACCTTCTGAGCAGCGGACAACCCATTTGGAGGAGGCGCCATCCTCATCTAAAACGGCCGCAGTGTTCCTGTCTCATCCGCGGATTTGCTGCAACTTCCCGGGTCTGAGAATAATCATCAATATGTGGACTGCGAAAGCGGTGGTCTTTTCCGCGGGAATGTTGGTATAGCTGCCGAGGATCTCGGCTCCTGTGCGAACAGGACCGGAGGTGCAGATGAAACTCGAGCAATTGGAACTGCCCGATTCCCTGAACGACGATGGAATCCATCCCGAACCACTGCGGGTTCCAGCCACCCGGGATGTCCTCGAGGAGCTATTTGAGCTTCTCGAAGATTACGCGCCCACCTGGTACACGGAAGAACATCACAACCGCGCCGTGGCCGCACTTCTGGGCAAAGAAATGCCGGAAGAGCGGACCGAATGAGAGCCGACGGAATGAGCTCACAACCGCTTATTCCGTCGATCCGGTGTCGTTTTCCGGAAGCATCTGGTAACTGACGAAGGCAAAATGCTTGCCGTCCGGCGCCCAGTTGGGCACGTTGTCGCTGCCTGATCCGCCTACAATCCTGACCAGGTCGCGGACCTTTCCGTCGCTCGCATTCAGAATCCGCAGCGTGACATCCTTGTTCGCGGGATGGCCGCTGACACCCTTGCCATACGAGAGAATGAGGATCGAATTGCCGTCCGGCGAAGGATGCGGGGTCCAGCTACTCAATCCATCGAAGGTGACCTGCTCGGGCCGGCTACCGTCGGCGCCCATCCGCCAGATCTCCATGGTGCCGGTGCGGTCGGAGTTGAAGTAGATGTATTTGCCGTCCGCCGAGTAGTCGGGATCGTCGTTGATGCCGGAGCCGGTGGTCAGGGCGGTTTCCGGGCCGCCGTCGACCGGGATTGCATACACGTTGAGGGATTTCTGATTTGGCCGTGAGAAGGCGATGGTCTTGCCATCCGGCGACCAGCTATGGAACCAGGAATTGGGATTTTCGCTGAGCATCCGCGGCGCGCCGCCCGCGGACGGAACGATGTAAATGCGCGGGCCGGGCTGTGGGCCGTTCATGCAGGTCATCGCCAGCCATTTGCCATCGGGTGAGAGCCCGTGACTGCCTGTGCAGCCGCTGAGGTCGCCAACATCGATCGCCGCGGGCTGGCCGCCTTCCACGGGAATGGTCCACAGCCGGCCGCCGCGCGTGAAAATCAGCGATTTGCCATCGCGGGTCCAGTTCGGTGCTTCGATGTGGCTGCGCTCGGTGAGCACCACCATCGCGGCACGCGCATTGTTTTCGATGGCGATAGTCTGCAGGGTGCTGTAGAGCGCCAGCGTGGCCGGTGTGGCGGGCGGCGCGAGCGGTTTCAATTCGACTTTCGCAAAGGTGGCGCGCTCCACGGCGTCCTTGTTGTGCGCGCACACGCCGATGCCGGCATAGAACGGCTCATCGAAATGCAGCTTGATCGACGCTCCCGCCTGGTGCAAAGGCTCGCCGTGCTGGCTGATGAACAAGGTGATGGTGTCGCCGCGTTTCTCGATGCGAAGCGTTTTGGGCGCGCCGGAATTGAACGCGATGTCCTGGGTGGTGTCGCCCTTCGTGCGCCGATATTGCAGCGCGGTCTCGCCGTTGCCGTGAATGGCCGCATCGGCATACAGGCTGTCGGGATCGAGCGTCTGGCGGAACATCAAGAGCGCCTTGCGATGCGGACTGGCGCCGGCGGGTGTGAGAGGAAAGGTGATGTCCGCAGTGAGCGACACGTCGCCCGAAATCTTTTTCCAGGCGAAGTGAAAGTCGTCCTCCGCGGCCCAGAGATTGGCGCCCGCTGAATCGATGGTGTAAGTGCGGCCCCCCGGCGTCATAGGTCAGTTTGCCCGGCGGCGTCACGCTGCCCACGTCGGATTGGGATTCAAAGATGCCCACGGCGGCCGAGGGATCCTGCGCCGGGGCCGGGCGATGCATGCCGAGGATAAAAACGGCAACGAGCAGTGTCGCTGCATTTGGAGCAAACTTTCCGGCCATAGTCTCTTCCGCAATTCCGCGCGCACGCAGTCATCGAGGCGCAGTGAATGTGATTCGGCAAACCCAACCACTTTAGTTCATCTGGTTGCGGCCGTGCCAGTTCGGTCCCAGGGCAATCGCAGGAATGTGGCTTTAGCAGGTCCATCACCTGAACTGCGCCGCAAATTTCGATCAGGGGTGGTTATGATTCCACATGTGTGCGATTACCCCGCGTGTATGAGCGCCGGATTCGCCGCATCTCCCGCTGCTACAATCGAAAAGGCGTATACCGGCCTAATTTATCCGTGAGCAAGCCGCACGATCGATGACTCTTCACCTCTTCAATACCCTCTCGGGACAAATAGACGAGTTCGTCCCTGCCGACGGGGCAGCCATACGCATGTACGCGTGCGGGCCCACCGTCTATGACTACGGCCACATCGGCAACTTCCGCACTTTCCTGCAGATCGACGTGCTCCGCCGCTTCCTCAAGCTCACCGGCGTCAAGGTCCGCCACGTCATGAACATCACCGACGTGGACGACAAAATTATCCGCAACGCCGCGGCGGCCGGGATTTCTATCGGCGAGTACACGCCCAAGTATGTTGAAGCGTTCTTCGAAGACCTGGAAGCGCTGCGCGTGGAGCGGCCAGAGCAGATCGCCCGCGCCACGGACCACATCGCGCAGATGGTCGAGCTGATCCAGAAACTTGCGGCTTCGGGCGCGGCCTACAAGACAGAAGATGGTTCCTGGTACTTCCGCCTCTCCGCCTTTCCAGAGTACGGCAAGCTCAGCAAGAAGGACCTCTCCGGCATGGAAGACGGCGCGCGGGTGGATGTGGACGAGTACGAGAAGGACTCGGCGCGCGACTTCGCCCTGTGGAAGGCCGCTAAACCGGGCGAGACAGCGTGGGATACATCCATCGGCCGCGGCCGTCCCGGGTGGCACATCGAGTGCTCGGCGATGGCGATGGAATATCTGGGCGACAGCTTCGATCTGCACGCCGGCGGCGAAGACCTGATGTTCCCGCACCACGAAAATGAAATCGCGCAAAGCGAGAGCGTGACCCACAAGCCCTTCGCGCGCCACTGGATGCATGTGCGTTTCCTGCTCGTCGACGGCAAGAAGATGTCCAAGAGCGAAGGCAACTTCTTCACCCTCCGCGACCTGCTGCTGAAGGGCTACAAGGCTTCTTCGATCCGGCTGGCGCTCATCTCCGTGCCCTACCGCCACCAGCTCAACTTCACCTTCGACAGCCTGGTCGAAGCCAGCGCCGCCATCGACCGCCTGCGCACATTTCATCAGCGCGTCGGGCAAGGATCGTTCCCGCCGGGCGAAAGCGAAGATATTCAACTCGCGGCCAAAAAGGCGCGGGTCGAATACATTTCCGCGCTCGCCAACGACCTGAATACCGCCGAAGCCCGCGCTCCCATCTTCGATCTGATTCGCATTTCCAATACCGCCATTGACCAGGGAAAGTTCTTCGCCGGCGATCGCGATGCGGTGCTGAACGTGTTGCGGGATTTCGACGCAGTGTTCGACGTCATCGAAGATCGCGATTCCGAGCCCACGCGCCGCGCGCTGGAGTGGGCAGAGAAATCCGGCCGCCTCGCCGACGTTGCGCCGGAACTGCTAGCCCGCGAGTCGCTAACTGACGACGCCATCGAAGCGCTGGTCGCCGAGCGGACGCAGGCCAAGAAGCATCGCAACTTCGCCCGCGCCGACCAGATCCGCAAGGAACTCGCCGACAAAGGCATCCTCATCGAAGACTCGAAAGACGGCGTGCGCTGGAAGCGGAAATAATCCTCGTCCATTTGCCCTATGGTGTCATCCTGAGCGGAGCCGTCCGCCAATCAGAATCAACGTGGGCTTTAGTATCAGCGTGAGAACTGCATGAACGCGCTGACTTGCTGGCTTGTCCCTAAGGCTCTTCGAGCCGCGAAACTCCAGGAAAATCGACGTGATGTCTTCTGTCAGGGATCTAAAGCACAAAGCCCGCAAAGCGGGCGCTAGCCGATAGCACCAGACGTAAGTCTGGGGCTATCGGCTCGATTCAAAGGTCAAGCCCCCGCAGGGGGCGAAAGATTTTCGTTTCTGCTACGTCGCGAAGCGACTCGCTGAATAGAAAAACCCCGGTTTCGTCGTCAACACCGGTTCGACTGATATGCTCCAGTCTCCGCTTTCGCTGCAACCAGTACGGTTCCTTCGTGCCGCAATCATCATTTCTTCCGCTTGCTCAACGCATCGAGCTTCTGCTTCAGTTGCTCGAGTTTCTGCCCCGCTTCGCCCAGCTTGCCTTCCGCTGTCAAGCGCTGGTAATCGCTCAGATCGCGTGCAGCGCCGTCGATCAGGCCATTCAGGTCCGTGTTGCCCGGGCCGGCAGCGGCCTGCGCCCCGCGCGGAGCCTCCGCGGAAACCGCCTCGGCGTTCACTGACGACGACACACCCCCGAACAGCGAGTGCATGGCGGCTTCAAAGGTGGTACCGTACGCCAGCTTGTCCTGCAGCGCGAGCACCACCAGCCGCAGCTCCGGCATGGGGCTCTGGGCGGCTTGCAGGTAAATCGCCTCCGCATAAATCAACGCCTTGCCGCAAGGAATCACCAGCAGCGTTCCCCGCCGGACGTGCGATCCCTGTTGGTTCCACAAACTCAACTGGCCCGACAATTGTGCATTCTGGTCGATCCGCGCTTCGATCTGCAGCGGACCGTCCACCAGCCGGGTCTTGGGAAAGTTATAAACAGTCGCGGTACCGTAGTTCTCTCCATCGCTGCGGCCCGCGATCCAACCAATCAGGTTATTGCGGTTCGAGGGCGTGAAGGGAAGGATCTCGACAAACTCGACCTTCTCTTCCCCGGGCAGCTTCATGAGCACGAAATTCGGCTCCATGGGCTGAGCGCCCTGCTCGCCGGGCTGCTTCATCGCCACTTCCGACGCCACCGTCCACAGGTCTTCGCGGTTATAGAAGACCGTCGGGTCGGTCATATGGTAAAGGCCGTAGACCGCCGCCTGCATCTTGAACAGCAGTTCGGGATAACGCACGTGGCGGCGCAAGTCCTGCGGCATCTCTGAGGCATCGCGGAACAGCGCCGGAAAAATGGCGCGCCACGCGGCGATGATCGGATCGGCGGGATCGAACACATAGAACGTGGTCGCCCCGTTGTAGGCGTCCACCACTACCTTTACGCTATTGCGCATGTAGTTGATCGACCGGTCGCCAAGCTGGTAGTGGCTCGCGTAGGGAAACGTCTCGGAGGTGGTAAAGGCATCGAGCATCCACGACAGGCGCCCATCGTCGCCGATCATGATGTACGGATCCGAATCGAACGTGAGAAAGGGCGCCAGCGTCTGCACGCGATCGCGAAGGGTGCGGCGCATCAGCAGCACGCTGTTGTCCTTGATGTCGTCGCTGAAGGGCACCTTGGCCAAGTCGCCGCGATCGAACGCAATCAGCACGCGGCGCAGGAAGCCGCCCATCCGGATGCCACCGTTGCCTTCATAAGAAGTAAGGCTGTTGGTCTCGCCCTGCGGGAAATTGAATTCCTTCTGCCGCGTCTTCACGAAAACGTCGGTGTCGGTGAGTTGGCCAAAGTAAATCTCAGGCCGCTTCACCTCCAGGCCCGGCACCGCGCTCTGGATGGGCATATTGCTCAGCAGCAGTGTCGGCAGCCCTTCCGCGGTGAACCCGTTGACGGGATTCATGGTGATGCCGTAGCCGTGGGTGTAGATAAGCTTCTCGTTGATCCAGTTGCGGCTGCTCTCCGGCAGCTTCTCCACGCTCATTTCGCGCGTGGCCAGCATCACCTGTCGCATCTGGCCGTCGATCTGGTACCGATCGATGTCGATGTCGGGGAAATCGTAATAGGTGCGGATTTCCTGGATCTGGCGCAGCGTATCCTGCAGCGCGTGCCAGTCCCACAGCCGGATGTTTTCAAGCGTGGCCTGGTTGTTGGCCGGATCGGCGGCTTCGAGCGTGGTTTCCGCCGGAAACTGGTGCTGGACCAGGCGGTCGAGCGCATAGGCCTTGCGGGTGTATTCGATGTTCCACGCAATGTAGGGCTGTTCGCGCACCAGTTGATTCGGCTTGACGATGAAGCTGGCCACGTACCACCCGGCGATCTGCACGATGAAGTAGCAGACAATGGCAGGTATCGGCGCCAGGATGAGCCAGCGCATGCGCGGCCGGGCAACCAGGTTGACGAGCGCGATCGCGGCTCCGGCGATAAGCGCCAGGCAGACCACCAGCATGCCAAAAATCGTGACGTGGGCGTCCGTATAAGTGACCCCGCCGAACACGGTATGGTCTTCGAGCAGTAACTCGAGCCGCCCGATGTACACGCGCAGCGCGACCACCAGCAGCAGAAAGGCCCCGGCAATCGAAATGGGCCGCCACGGCAGCGGCATGCCGTGGTCGAAGCGCCGCTCCACCAGTTGCGCTCCGCCGGAGAGGAGAATGAACACCGCCGCCACCGCGCACACCAGGATGGCCATCATCAGCAGCCACCCGGCTACCGATTGCCACACCGGCAGCGAAAACAGGTAGAACCCCAGGGGCCGGCCAAAGATCGGGTCCGTCACGCCGCCGGCCTGCTGCGGCTGAAACCAGTACAAGGCGAACTTGGGCCAGTCGGCCATCATGCCGCCGCCGGTCGCCAGCGAAATAAGAACCGCACCCGCCAGCGCAGCCGTGTGCAGCACGCTTACCACCGGTAGCCGCATCGTCCGGCCGCCGATAACGATTGTCCCGGCGCTCCTCAACTCATCTCCACTGAGGCGCATTAGAATCGCGAACCACCCGTAGAGCACGGCAAACGTGGCCGCGAAAAATACCCCGAACACCACCCACTCCAGGCTCAGCGATTTCCAGAACACCGCACGATAGCCGAGCGAGCCATACCACAGCGCCTCCACGTAGTAGGAAATCGCGGTCCGGCCCCCAAGAACGACCAGCGCAATCAAAAGGAGAAGTAGAATAACGAGGCGGCGGCGCCCGGGGTGACGTACCGAGTGATGCGGCATCAGGATCGTGTTATCAATCACGTCAGCACAGCTTTCACCAGCTTTTAACGCCGGATTTGTTGGGTAGACGTCATTGTACCGCCAGCGGACCTTTGGCCGGCCCTCCGACGCGCATGGCACCAGGCGCGCCGCATCGGCCACTTGGCCTCGCTTCGCGCGCATCGCTAGCTGGCAAACCGCCAGCCCGCCCATTGCCGCACGAGAGACTCCCTCTTCGATATCTGCTTTTTGGCTGTTATACTTGCGTCCTCGCAAGTTTCGGAGATGGCATTTGCAATTTCATTCATTCGATGCCAGTTACGTCGAAAGTCTCTGTGCCGGCGACTTCGCCACACAGGAGCATTTCGTGCGTTACTTTACCGAACTGCTGCACCTCAAGCTGCGCTCCCGGCTGCGCTCCCCGCAGGCCATTGAAGACGTGCGCCAGGAGACCTTTGCGCGCGTGTTTGCCTCCTTGCGGAAAGGGGGCTCCCTGCGCCAGCCCGACCGGCTCGGCGCCTTCGTCAACACGGTCTGCAACAACGTGCTGTTTGAGCACTATAGGTCCACTTCGCGCAGCGATTCGCTCGACGACGAGGGGCAGCCGGAACTGCCCGCCACCGGTATGGACGCCCTGGGCCACGTAACCGCCCAGCAGCTCAAGACCAAGGTTCGCGAGATCCTGCTCGATATCCCGCCCCGCGACCGCGACCTGCTCAACGCCGTATTTCTGGAGGAACGCGACCGCGACGAAGTCTGCCGCGATTTCGGCGTCGACCGCGAATATTTGCGGGTCCTGCTCTTCCGTGCCAAGCAGGAATTCAAAACCGAGTATCTGAAGCGCGTGGGGCCCGGAGTCGCGGCTAAAAAGTCCTGAAACGCTTGCCGGCGCCGGCGCACCATTCCTCAGTCGGGAAAGCAGGGTATGACAATGAACCACGAACAAGCAGTCCAGGAAATGGCGACGGAGCGCTACCTCCTCGACGAACTCTCCCCCGAGCTGCGCGACGCCTTTGAAGAGCACCTGTTCGAGTGCCCCGAGTGCACTTTGGACCTGCGTGCTGGAAATGTTTTCATGACCGAAGCCAGGGTGCAGCTCCCGGAGATCGCGTCGCGCGCCGCGGCCCAGGCGCCGGCCCGGCTGGCCCCCGCCGCGACAAAGAAGCCCTGGTGGTCCATCTTCACCATGCCGGCTTTCGCCGCGCCCGCCTTTGCCGCACTGCTCGCCGTCATCGCCTTCCAGAACCTCGCGACCATCCCCTCCCTGCGGTCGGCGGCCACTGAGCCACGTATAATTCCGTGGAGTGCCCTGCACGCAGGCACCCGTGGCACTGAGCCCACGGCGGTGCAGGCGGACCGCAAGCAGGGCGCCGTGGTTCTGATCGATCTTCCCCAGCAGCCTTACTCGTCCTACGCCATCGACTTGTTCGATCCTCAGGGCAAGCGATTCTGGACTCAGACCGTCACCGCGCCCACTGAGAACAACGGGACGCCGGGAACACTCTCCTTGCTCATTCCAGGTGCGGGACTGCACGAAGGCGCCTACACCCTCAACCTTGCCGGCATTTCTCCCCAGGGCGCGCGCTCCGAGATTGGCCGCCGCGTTCTCGATGTCCACCTCACTAATTAGACCGAAACAGTTAGAACGAAAGAGAGCACCCATGGCCGAAGGAAACGGCTGGAAGCACCGATATCATGCCGAAGCATTGGCGCTGGAAGGTCATATCAAGCTGCCCGTCAAGCAGCCCATCGAGCGCCAGGCCCACGCCAAGCTTCGCGACACAGGCGGGTATGAATCCCAGCACGCCGAGCCTTTTCGCGTGGAAGGCATCGTGTCCTACAGCGCGGCGCATACCCAGGCATCCGGCCATGAAGAAGAGAAGCACGGCCGCCCCTGGATCACTCTCGCCACCTCCGTCGTCGAAGACCTGAACGTGCTCAACGTCGTCACGTGCGATCGCGTCGTTGCCCAGGTCTCCGTGGAGCACCCGCGCGACGGCTACATCCCTACGGTCACGTTTTTGGGCACGCAGTTTGACAACCTGCGAATCGCCGGCAAACCCGTCGAGGTTGACCTGGACGTGGATCTTGGTTGCGACCCGCAGAAGGATGTTGCGTACACGCGCCATCCCGGCTTCATGGAGCGCGTGGCCGGCCGCCTCGGCATCGTGCGCGCCCATGCCGATCTCCCTGAAGAGATCAAGACACGCTACGCCCAGGATCGCAGCAACTCGGACCTGGTGGAGTGCACCGAGTATTCCCTGGTCAAGAGCATCGAAGGCAAGTTCCCCGGCAGAGCCTATGGCCACGTCCTCGACATTCCCCATTTCGGAAAAGTCTACCTGGCCGTAGTCCGCATCGAGCACCGGGATCCCGAGGGCGGCAACGACATCCACAAGGAAACGCTCATCGATCTGACCATGCTCGACATCCGCATGGGATGCATCGCCAGCGGACACGTCCAGTGCTGCACCGGCAAAACCAACGGCGGCAGTGTTCCCCCGACCGGATGAACTCATGCCGGGTGGATTTTCCCGAACCCGTTCGGTCGTGCCGCAAAGCTTCGAGAATGAGTAGGCCGTGAGATTGTCGGATGATACACGCGAGCTCCCATGAGCACGCACCGGAGTTCCCGGAGGGAACGCAAGAAGATAGCCCAGGGTGGAGCGTAGCGGAATCCTGGGTTAGGTACATGCGTGCCAGTCCCGGAGGGACGTAAGAACAAGTACCATTTTCATGGTTTCGGGTGAAATCCGTTCCATGCCCGACTGCGGTCGTTCTTCCCCCGTCGGAGCAGGATATTTTTTTCGCAGCACGCAAGACCCGTTGAGATATGTTTCGTTTTGTGATTGCGACTTCACCAGAGGCTGCCAGCGGTTTCGGTTTATCTTCTAAGGCGGACGATAGCAGGTCTAACTTATGGGTGTGCCCGCTTTTTCAGTCAGTGAATCGATTGCACGCCCACGCACATTGAAATCGTGGGCCGCGGGCGCATTCGATCGCACTTGGAACAAGCTCGTAATGCCGCGTCATATCGTATGGTTGCTGCCGTTGTTGCTGCTGATTCCGCTCAAAGACACGCGGCCGGTGAGCGCCGCGGAGCTGTACGATCACGCCCATCAACTTTTCCTTCGCGGCGACCTGATCCGGACCCAGCAGGAAGCCGAACAGGGCTACGCGCGCTTCCAGCACCTCAACCTGGAACAGGCCACGCGGTTCCGATTGCTGCTGGCACGCACCTTGATCTCCCGGGGCATGAACCAGGACGCACTTAAGGTTCTGAACGCTCACCCATCGATATCCGCCAACCGGGAAGCCCTCATCGAAAGTCTGACCCTGGAGGCGGTGGCGAATACCTATCTTCCACGATTCGTTATTGCAGAACGCAAGCTCAATGAGGCGTTCAGCCTGTGTGGGGCTGGAGTCTACACCGCATGCAACGGTGTCCCTCTTGCGCGCGGCGTTCTGGACCTCGAACAAGGGAAGCTCGCGGACGCGCGGCAGATGTTCCTGCAAGCTCTCTTCCTGGCCCGGACGAGTCATGACGGAAGATCCGAAACCTTGGCCCTCGTGAATCTCAGCGTGACCGCCCTGCAGGCGGAGCATTACGACGATGCCCTGGACTGGGCGAGTGCAGCCTACAGGTTGGCAGCCGCGGCAGGATGGGAGGACCGCAAGGAGAGCATTCTGGGGAACCTTGGATGGGCCTACTTCGAACTAGGAGATAAAGAGAAAGCACTGGAATTGTTTCTCGCCGCTGAGCAGACCGCAACCAGGCTCGGAGATGTTCGTTTCCAAATTAAGTGGGCGAGCACCGCCGGATACGTGTACCGCGATCAGGGCGACCTGAACCGCGCCGCACAGGCCTACCGGAAGTCTCTTGACCTCGCACGGCAGATTAACAATCAACAGGAAATCATCAATGCGCTCGAAGATCTCGCGCATACCGATGTCATGCGCGGCCGGCTGGATGAAGCCGCAGCCTCTCTCGACCAGTTGGCCCCTCTTGTCCACGCCAACGGAAGCCGGGTAGACCAGTTGGATGTGATGCTGGCGCAGGGAGAAATCGCCGCCGCGCGCCGCCAGGACCAGCAGGCGGAGTCGATCTTTCGCACCGTTGAAGGCGACCCCGACAGCCAGACGTCCATGCGCCTTGGCGCCGAACACCAATTGGCGCGACTCTACGAGACGCAAGCGAACACCGCCGCCGCAGAAGGCATGTATCGGACCGCGCTCGCAACGTTCGAGACCGCGCGCGCGGAACTCAAGAACGAAGACTCCAAGCTTCCCTTCCTCGCCAACGCAACGCCCATCTATGACGATTACATTCATTTCCTGGTGAAGCAGGGCCGGACGGATGAAGCCTTGGCCGCTGCCGATCAGAGCCGCGCGCGCACTCTCGCGCAGGGCCTGGGACTGGCCGTCGATAAGCCGAACTTCCGGCCAGTTGCATTGCGTTCGTCGGCGGTCGCCCAAAAGACCGGCGGAACCGTTCTCTTCTATTGGCTGGGTGAAAAGCAGTCGTACTTGTGGGCCATCACTCCGCAGAAGAGCTCTCTCCTCAGCCTTCCGTCGCAAGCTGAAATCGCGGCCATCATCGAGCGCTATCGAAGGGCGTTGCTGGAGCCGGCCCTCGGACGCGACACGGCGAACCCCGACGGCATCGCTCTCTATCGCATCCTGGTGGCGCCCGCCGCGAATCTCATTCCACCCAACGCCACGGTTGTCGTCGTAAGCGACGGGCCGCTGAGCCTGCTGAATTTCGAGACCCTCCTCGTGCCGGGGACAGATGCCACTGCCGCGACGCATTACTGGATCGAAAACGCCAACGTGGTCTCGGCTCCATCGCTTTCTATGCTGGCGGCCGCCAAGCCTGCCGCCAGCACCAATGGCAAGCTGCTGCTGCTCGGGGATGCCGTGTCTCCCAATGCCGACTATCCCGAGCTGCCCATGGCGCGGGCGGAGATGACCAAAATCGAGGCGCATTTTGCTTCCGCCGAGGAAACCATCTTCGCCAGGCAGGCGGCGAATTCGAGCGCATATCTCAACCTGCCACTGAGAATGTATGCGTATATCCACTTTGTCGCCCACGGCGTAGCCAGCCGCACGGATCCACTGGATTCTGCCATCATCCTCTCCCGCAACGGCGCCGCCGAGGACTCATTCAAGCTGCATGCCCGCGACATCCTCCAGCACCCCATCGATGCCCGCCTGGTGACCATCTCGGCCTGCTACGGCGGCGGCACCCGTTCCTATGCAGGCGAGGGATTGGTGGGACTCTCCTGGGCGTTCCTGCGCGCGGGTGCCCATAACGTCATCGGAGCGCTGTGGGAAGCCAGCGACGACTCCACGCCACAACTAATGGACAAGCTGTATGCAGGGCTCGCCGACGGCATGAGTCCCAGCGCCGCCCTGCGCCAAGCCAAGCTTGACTTGCTGCATTCGCAAGGAAAATTCCGCGAACCGTTCTACTGGGCGCCTTTCCAGATTTACGCAGGCCTATAAGGAACATCCTTGCCCAAATTTTCTGAGGTTACGGAAGAGCTCGTTTGATGCAGCGTTTTGTCTCTCGGCACAACTTCACAGGCTGCGGAAAGACTCGCTCCCGAACGTGCTTTGTGTGAGGGCACGACTTAGTCGTGCCGCAAATGCCGCAAATAAGGAGAGCTTTTAGCCCCTCACGGGCGTTTCCTCGACAGTCCGTGCTCTATTCTGCATTTTTCCGCAAGCTCTCCGGGCCCGGTTCTCGGGTTTTCACCCCAATGGTTGTCAAGCCCCGTTCGCTCAAAAATGCCGCAATCGCCTCATTCCATTCACTCGTTCCTTCAAAATAGTTTGCATATTTATAGGCCTCTGTAGCGCACAATAGAAGTGCAAAGGCAGGATGGGCCTCATGACACGTATTGCTATCGCAATGGTGTTCGACAGCCAGATTTCGCAACCGGCAAATGAGGGACCCCTAACCGATATATACCCCTCCCCCACTGTGTGGCTGTGCAGGGATACCTAACTTCCTGTAACGTCAATGGGTTAGGGCTTACTTATCGCCCGTTAAACCCGGATTAAAGCGTGACCAGCGTGGCCGATTGCTCCGGCTGGCAAATGGCCGCGGGCTCGCCGTCCTGGCGCGGCTTCCAGTTCCTGGGCTGGTAGATGCAACAGGGCTCCTGGGCCAGCGGATCGCCCGTCACGGCGTATGCCCGCGCCCGCGACCCGCCGCAAATCTCCTTGTACTCGCACGCGCCGCACTTGCCTTCGAGCCGGCTGGTGTCGCGCAGCGACTTGAAGATGGGCGCGTTGCGGTAAATATCGCTTAACGGAGTCTCGCGGATACTGCCCGCATCAATGGGCAGAAATCCGCTGGGATACACATGGCCCACGTGCGAGATGAACATGAACCCTTTGCCGTCATTCACCCGCCGCGTGGCCCATCCGTGAGTGCGGGCCTGGGCGTCAGCGGTCGGAGCACCCGGCTCGTACTCGGCTGCCGGCGCCATGGCGCCCGGATGCCCTCCGTGCCCATGTCCCATTTTGCGTTCTTCAAGATTGTGCTGCAGCAGGTAACGCCGGTAATGCATTGCCTCGGTGGTTTTGATCTGGAAGCTCACCCGGTGCGACAACTCGTAAATCTTTCCGAATACCTGCTCGAACTCCTCGCCGGAGAGAAGATCGCAGAGCTGACCGCGCCCAACC
>Ga0070717_10000633_pt1 | contig 22619 bp, 19 predicted proteins | sample LARL113metaG_FD_71366 | JGI IMG/M metagenome (GOLD analysis project Ga0070717, IMG submission 71366) | Corn, switchgrass and miscanthus rhizosphere microbial communities from Kellogg Biological Station, Michigan, USA - LAR L11-3 metaG | ecosystem: Host-associated > Plants > Roots > Rhizosphere ...
GGGAGAGACGCTCGCGTGTTGATCCGAGTCACATCTGCGGTTGTGCGGATCCCTTTAGCCGAAGATGAGAAGCTGAATCGAGTCGGGCAACTGTTGCGCCACATTGGTGGCTACACTGCCGCGAAGAAGATTGGCGAGAGCAATTCGTTGGGTCGCACCGATGACAAGGTAGTCCACGCCCATGGTTGCCGAAAGATCGACAATCGTGGCCGCGGCATCTTGGCTCACGGCATAAACCGGCACAACGCAAACGTCGCGCTCCTCTCCGAGTTTGAGCATCAAAGACATGATGGCGTTCGCTTCGGGATCGTCCTGCCATTTCGCGCGACCGAGCCGGGGCGGGCCACCGGAAAAATAGACGGCAACTTCTTTAACGTAGAGCACGCAAAGCGTCGCCTTGCGCAGTTGCGCTTCGTCGAGAGCGAAGCCGAGCACCGGCGTGATGCCGCGGGCCGCGACCATGATCTTTTGTCCTTCCTGCAGCCGCGGCTGAAGCGCGGCGATCGTGTCCGGTGAAACCATTTCTGCCACCCTTCTGGTGACGGTGAGTGTAGTTAGTCCCTGCCGTTTTTGCGTGTAGGCGCGCAATGCGAGACCCACTCCCAAGACGCAGACGACGAAAAAAAGCGCGTCTGGTTTCGTGCGGGCCAGCGTCAGCTCAACAAAAAAAAGGATGCAGAACGTGACGCCGAAGAGCGCGCGATCGTACCAGGTGAAGCCGATCGCGCGATTCGATGCGCAGGAGCCCAGGTTGACCGTGATCGCGCCGACCACGCCGATGGCGTAAAGACTTGCCAGGGTGGTGAAATTTCTGGCGAAGAGAAGAACGACGGTGGGAAGTCCGATGGCGATGAGCAGCGGATACAGAGGTACGCCGTGCCGGTTGAGCCGTTTGAATTGTTGCGGCATTTCGCCATCGCGCGCTATCATATAAAGGAGGCCGATCAACGCGACGATCGCGGTGTTTGCCGCGCTCAAGAGCAAGAGCAAAAACACGGTGCCGACGACCCAACCGAACGCCTGGCCAAACCATGGGCCGACTGACGCGGTCCCAAATTGTTCGCCGATGAACCGCAGCATGTCCTCGTGCCGCTTTGTCAGCGCGGCAGCGATGTCGCTTCGAGTCGTTAGGCCGAGCGTCTTTCCCATTACTGAAGGCAGCGACAGCATCGCCCAGCCAAGCAGCGCCGTGCCGAGCACAACCTCGATCGCGACGGGCGCAATCGCCTTGGCCGATTCGCGCGCGACACTTGGTCGATCGGGCGTCGAACCCGGGTCGAGCTTCATGACTCCAGTGAGATTCGCAATCGCCTCCACGCCCGAGAGCGCGAGAATCACGCCTACGAATTGGACCCAGAGTGTGCTGAGACTCTCGTGGCGCGGCTCGAGAAAATGTGTTGTCAAATGCGGCGCGCTCACGGCGATCAACGCCACAACCACGATCACCGTTGGCGCAGCGAGCGCGACCGCCAAACTGCCAGAGTGTTTTGGTCCAAACCAATTAATGAACCCGAGGAAGAGCAGCACGCCGATCGTCGTGAACGCGATGTGGTCCTTCAAGAATTTGAGCCAGAGAATGTTTTCCGCGCCGGAAATGACATACGTCAGACCCGACCAGCCGCTCAGCGCTGCCGTCACCGTGAGATCAGCGACGAGGAGCAATGCACCAACCACGGCGAGCAGCCGGCCTTGCGAACGGGCCGCGGAATAAACGCCGCCGCCATCAGGAAAGTAAGCGCAAATGACGGCGTAATTGATTCCGACCAAACCGGTGAGCACGCAGACGGCAAGGACAATCGGCAACGACGAAAACCCGGCTGCGAGAAACGCGAGCCCGATCACGTAGGCCTTGCTCGTGCCCCAGTCGCCGTAAAGCAGCGCGGCTGCGCGTTTCCAATCAACATTGCGCGGCCGATGCACCGCGCCGCTCTCGGTGATAATCAAGTCAGCCATCGCAAATGGAAGCCTGACTGTTCATCGGGGTCTCCAGTGGTGACAAGCGGTTTTCTAAACTCAATTCACGCACATTCGCCCAAGTCGTGTCCTGGTATCTGCACTGGCTTACGTTCGATTCCACGGTGCTGTACCGCGCCCGCCTTGACGTGGCCGGCGCACCATTTCAAAGTTCCCGATAGTTCTTTGTTTCGCTAAATGGAGGGACGAGTCGTCGATCCAGCGGGGGAACCAAATTCCGTTTTGCGGTTGCGGAGCGGATCGGGGCGAACGATGCGCGGCATCGGGGGCATTTGATGGCTCTAGCCCGACAGCTAACCTCGTCAGCAACATTAAAGGGCAAAGGAAGTCGCAGGTAACCGACTCCCGCCAGAAGTGAGGCGTCTCGTCGCGCGAGCTCGTCTCGTTTGAGTCGAAATCAGTTGATCCCAACTAATATTAAGCGTCCGCGTAATGTGAATGCGCCGCGCGCCGCAGCGATTCTTTACGGCGACTGGGGCACGAGCAAAGCGTACGTGATCGGGCTTGCCTTTGCGGTAGCCGGTTACGCTTCGTTCTGGCTTATCGCACTGATGTGCGTGCTTACGGCGCTCGTCGGCATCAATTACATGATCATCTGCCGCTTATATCCAGACGGCGGCGGCGTCTACGCGAGCGTGCGGCATCGCAGTCAGGTTATCTCAATTGTCGGCGCCTTCTTGCTCATCGCGGATTACTTAGTGACAGCGGCGATCAGCGCACTCTCTGCATTTCAATATCTCGGCGTGCCGCACCCGGAAAAATTTGCGGCGATGTCGATCCTCATCGTCGGCCTGCTCAATTTATTAGGCCCAAGACACACCGGCGGTCTCGCCTTTCTCGTTTCGGTTCCAACTGCACTTGTCGTGGTGGTGCTGGGGCTTTTCAGCCTGCCGCACATGCACCAAGCAATCGCGCATTTGCAGCCGCTGCACGGAACATTCGGCCAAAACTGGGCTGCCTTTGTCGGCATCGTGCTCGCGCTCTCCGGGGTAGAAGCAATCGCGAATGCCACCGGCGTTATGCGACTCGATCCGGGAAGCACTGACGAGCACCCATGCGTGGTCAAAACTTCAACGCCCGCGATTTTGTGGGTAATGCTCGAGGTTTGCATTTTCACGGCACTGCTTGGTCTTGCCATGCACGCGCTTGACGGATTGCAGATTGTGAACGGCGATGTGAACGCGCCCGGCGCGCAAGGGGTTCGCGATTACATGCTGCGTTACATGGGTGAGGTTTTTGTAGGCAGCGCGCTTGGTCCCGCGCTCGGTCATATTTTCGGTTTCGTCGTCAGCATTGTCTTCGCCATGCTTCTGCTCTCGGCGGTCAACACCGCGATTGTCGATCTAATCATGATCCAATTTCTCATGTCACGTGACCGCGAGCTGCCGGCAGTTTTTCACCGGCTCAACAAATGGGGAGTGCCTGGACTAGCGATGGCGGTTGCCACGATTGTGCCGATGGCGCTCGTCATCTTCGTCAAAGACATCGCCGGCTTGGCCGATCTCTACGCGGTCGGCGTGGTCGGCGCCATCGCCACCAACCTCGGTGCCACTTCGACCGACCGAAAATTATCGATTAAAACGTGGGAACGTACACTCATGTTCGCCACGTTTATTGTTATGGCCGCGATTGAAATGTCGCTGCTCATCGACAAGCCGAACGCACGCTACTTTGCCGTTACCATTCTCGCTGTCGGACTAGTTCTGCGCGGATTAGTGCAAGAACGCCGAATGAAAATGGAGGCAGGACCCGCGCTGGCGCCGGAAAAATCAGTTGTCGACGTTGCACGCGCAAGTGGAGAGGCGATGCCTGCTTCGTTAGGCGCGGAATCAATTCTGTGTGCCATCCGCGGCACGGGCCGCACCCTCGATTTCGCCTTGCGGGAAGCGCGCGAGACTGGCCGCAGACTTTATTTGCTGTTCGTGCGCGAGCAGTCGTTCATGACCGAACAAGACGCGAAACGCAAGTGGCAGCAGGACGCGGAAGCGAGTGCAGTTTTCGCCGAGGCGAAACAAAAAGCGGCCGATCGCCAGCCATTGTTCTGTTACGCAGTCAGCCCGTCGGCGGCGGAAACGATCGTCGACGTTGCGGCGACGCTCGGTGCATCTCGAGTGATCTTGGGGGCGCCGCGACGGCCAGCGCTGATTAATATGCTTCGCGGCAACGTTATTCGTGAAGTGTCGAAGTCGCTCCCCGAAGAAATCGACCTGCTGGTTTACGCCTAACGAACTGCGGCTCTTCCTGCAGATTTTTCCTCGCGGGAGGCAGTCGCTCGTGCTGGTTTACGAATGCAGGTAGGAATATTTGCCCCTTGCTCCCGACAAATTTTTACGGCGCGGCAGCAATTGTTGCGCGTGCCTCCGATGAAATCATAAGCTTAGACGGGTTTTTACCCGCCGACGGCTTGGTAATGGCCGAGGCCGCGTTTCCACATGGCGTTTGCCCATGCCCAAGCCAGTACGAGCCAGCCGGTTTGAATCGCGAGCGCTTGGATGAGTTCGGCCCCGCGTAGGCGCTCGAGGAAAATCGCGATTGGACAAAACAGTTCGTAATAGAACGGCAGCCATTTCATTGCCGCTTGAATTCCGATCGGCATGATGTCGATGGGGAACATTTGGCCACCTAAGAAATATTCGAACGAGTAAACAATGAAAACGATGGTGGAGATTTCCAAAAGCCAGAACGCCATCATTGCTAACGAATAGGTGATGAAGAACTGGATCATCGCCGACATTAACATCGACATCATCGCGAGCACATAAGTCGCCGCGTGTTCGGGCGGCGCGATGTAATGCCGGAAATAAAGAAAGATAAGCGCGATCGGCGGGAGCGTGACGAACGTGTAAACGAGTCGGCCGCTGAGAAAAATGCTGAACCGATAAGCGAGATAACTCATGGGCTTGGTGAGAAGCGAATTGATCTGTCCTTCGCGAATGTCGGCCGCGATTTGCCATTCGTCCTCGGTCGGCGTGACCAGATTGCTGACGAGGATCGTGAGCAAGTAATAATAAATCATCGACCCGTAGTCGTAGCCGTGCAGGCTGCCGCCACGCTCTTTAAACACCGCGCTCCAAAGAAACACGGTGCCGGCGAGTGGGATCAAACCAAAGAGAGCGCGCAGAAAATAATTCCAGCGATAAACAAAGGTGTTTTGCAGCCCGATGTTAAAGACCGAGATGTACTTGTCGATGTTAGCGCGAGTCACGTTTTTCGATGAGTTCCACCGCCAGATTGATCGCCGCGATCATGCTATCGGGACGCGCGATTCCTTTGCCGGCGATGTCGAACGCGGTGCCATGATCAGGACTCGTCCGCGGGAAAGGCAACCCGAGCGTCACATTCACGCCGCCGGGAAAGGCGTGGAGTTTCAATGGGATCAGACCTTGATCGTGATACATGCAGAGCACGGCGTCGAATTCGCCTTCAGCGGCGCGATGAAAAACGGTATCTGGAGAAAGGGGGCCGGAGAAGACGGAAGCTGATCGGTGAGAGGTGAGAGGTGATTGGTTCAACTGGGCGACCGCGGGAGCGATGATCTCAATTTCTTCGCGGCCGATCTTTCCCGATTCGCCGGCGTGCGGGTTTAAACCGGCCACGGCGATGCGCGGTGAGTTGTGAGACCGCAATCGCAGAAAGTCAGCGAGCAGAAGACCGACGCGCACGACCTCGGATTGCTTCAAGGCGCGCGAAACTTCGCTCAGGGGGATATGCGTCGTGACCAAGGCGACTGTAATTTTCCCGCCAGTCAGTAGCATCGCAAAATTTTTGACACCGCAACGCTCCGCGAAAAATTCGGTCTGGCCGGGAAATTTGAAACCGGCTTCATACATTCGCGCCTTGTGAATTGGGCCGGTCACGATTGCGGCCAACTCACCGCGACGCAGTCGCGTCACGCCTTCCTCCAGCGCCGCCGCGGCGGCGCGCGCAGTTTCGATCGTCGGCTCGCCTGGTTTGCAATTCGGTTGTCTGCCGATAAGGACGTATTCCGCTGAACCCGGCACGCGATCCGATCTTAGCGCAAGATCGACAATCTCCGGCCCAACCCCGGCGCAGTCGCCAAGCGTGATCCCGATACGAGGTTTGGTGCTCGCGCTCATGATCGTAATCGAATCTTGCTCAATCGAGCACGAGCACGATTAGGAGCAAGAGCACGAGCAGCTAGTAGGTCTTAATGTAGGCTTTTGAGCGCAGGCTGGCGAGCCAGCGCTCTTGGAGATCCTGAGCTTCTTGCTGAATCAGGATTTTCTCGATGTCGGCGCGCACTTGATCAAGCGATTTGGTGTCGCCGCCATGTTTCTCGTCCACCTTGAGAATGTAGTAGTTACCGCTGAAATCAACGACGTGGCTGACCTTTCCCACCGGCAGATTGAATGCAACTTTCTCCAGCGGCGCAGCCAGCGTCTTGCGCTCGATCCAACCCCAGTCGCCGCCCTGTTCGCGCGTGCTGTCTTCGGAATAAATCTGCGCGAGATGACCGAACTCAGCGCCGTTCGCAAGTTTGGCAAAAATCTCATCGGCCAGCGCCTTTTGTGCGGCCGCTTGGCCGTCGGCGGCGTGGCTCGGAATCATGATCATGCGCAGTTTGACTTGTTCTTTGCTCGTGAATTGGTCGCGATGCGCTTTGTAAAATTCTTCGACCTTGAGCGGCGAGGCGACGGTGTTTTTCTTAACGTTCTTGCTCCGCATCGCTTGCACGATCATTTTCTCCGTCTCCATCTTTTTAAATTCGCCGAGCGTGTAATTCTGCGCCTCTAGCGTCTTGATGAACGTGTTACGGTCGCCGCCGAAGTTTTCACGGATGATGTCGTGCATTTGTTGCTCCACGAAATGATCGGGCACCTGATAGTTTTCTTTTTTGAACGCCTGAATGATGAGCTGCCGATCGATCAAATCCTTCAGCGCCGCTTCCCGCACCTCCTTGAATTTGGCTGCCAACTGGTCTCCGGTGTATTGTGCGCGCAGCACTTTCTCGCGCGGGGCGACCAGCTCTCGGACCTGTGAATAGGTGATGATCTCGCCTTTTGTCGGGTTCTTATCGTCACCAAGCGCTACAATCGCGGCGACGCCATCGACAATTTGCGGCTCGGCCGAATACGCGGCGCGACAAACCGGTGGAACGTTCAAGGTCAAAATGGCCAAAATCGTGATTAAAAACGGACGCATCGTTGATTAAAATTTCCGAGCCAGCTCCAAAACTTCCCGGAGACGCTGCTCGACTGTCGCAGCAACTAAACGAGGGAATTTTCCATCGACAAGTACAAAATCGCCGCGCCGTGTCAGCATCAATTTGCGCTCGCGCACCTCCACCCGACTGATGCCCGCCTCAGCCGCAGCGAGCTTGATTTTAGCGAGGAGAAACAAATTGTCAACCGGGCGCGGAAATTTGCCAAACCGGTCCCGCCAATCGCGCTGTAATCGTTCCAATTGCTCGCGCGTCCTGATTTCGGCCAGCTGGCGATACACCTTGATCCGGAGCGTCGTGTCGCTGAGGTAATTCGACGGAACAAATGCCGGCGCAACCTGCTCCGGGCCAAGTTGAATGAACTCGGCTTCGTTGGTTGCGAGGAAATCAAGGCGCACTTCGACATCGAGGCGCAGCTCAAATCTTCGCCCTTTCAACTGCGAGACGGCTTGTTTGAGCAACTGGCAATATAAATCGAAACCGATGGCCATGATGTGACCGCTTTGCGCCGTGCCGAGAATGCTGCCCGCGCCGCGAATTTCCAAATCGCGCATGGCGATGCGAAAACCGGCGCCTAACGAGCTATATTGCTTGATCGCGTTGATCCGTTTGCGCGCGGCACCAATCGTCATCATTTCTCGCGGGAGAAGCAGATAGGCGTAGGCTTTGTGCTCGGCGCGGCCGACTCGGCCGCGCAGTTGATAAAGATCGGCCAAACCAAAGCGGTCGGCCCGATCGATGACGATCGTGTTCGCGTTCGGAATGTCGAGACCGCTTTCGATAATCGTCGTGCAAACGAGCACGTCGATTTTGCCAGCCACGAAGCGCGCCATTACCTCTTCAAGTTCATCCGAGTCCATTTGCCCGTGACCGATGTCGATCTTTGCATCGGGACAAAGATCGACAATTCGCTCGCGCACCTTCTCGATTGATTGAACCCGGTTGTGCAAAAAATAAACCTGGCCTTGTCGCTCCAGCTCGCGCTTGATGGCATCGCGAATAATTCGCTCATCATAACCGCATACCACTGTCTCTACCGGCAGCCGGTTGAGCGGTGGCGTTTCGATCGTGGACATGTCCTTCGCCCCGACCAGGGAAAGGTAAAGCGTGCGCGGGATCGGCGTCGCCGAAAGCGTCAGAACATCGACCAATTTGAACAGCTCTTTGAATTTTTCCTTGTGCAAAACACCGAAGCGTTGCTCCTCATCGATGACGACGAGACCGAGATCTTTGAAGACCACGTCGCCAGAAATCAGTCGATGCGTGCCGATGACAATGTCCACTCCGCCTTGCCGCAGCAGTTCGAGAATTTTGCGTTGCTCGCCTTGCGATCGGAACCGACTGAGCATCTCGATTCGTACCGGGTAATCGAGCATCCGCTGCCGAAAGACTTCGAAATGTTGCTGCGCGAGAACCGTGGTCGGCGCGAGCACTGCAACCTGTTTGCCGTCCATTACTGCTTTGAAGGCAGCGCGAATCGCCACTTCGGTTTTGCCAAAACCCACGTCGCCGCAGATCAAGCGGTCCATCGGCCGGGGACGTTCCATGTCGATCTTTGTTTCGATGATCGCTTTCATCTGGTCGGGCGTTTCTCGGAACGGAAATGAATGTTCAAATTCCATTTGCCATTTCGTGTCGGCACCGAATGCGTGCCCGCGATTGGTTTCGCGTTCTGCTTGTAGCGTGAGCATTTTGCCCGCGTAATCGAAGATCGACAATGCCGCGTTTTTCTTGGCGCGCGCCCACTTGGAATCGGCCAGCGAACTAAGCGGCGGCGATTTCTTCCCAACACCCACGTAACGTGAAACGAGATAGGCCTGCTCGAGCGGGACGTAGAGTTTTGCTTCATCCGCGAATTCGAGCGCAAGGACCTCCTGGCCGTCTGGTGTTTCTCCTGTGATGGCAGCTGCGCCGGCTGCGGGCGACACGCCTGCCGCTACAGAAGGCAATTTGATTAACCCCAGAAATCTTCCAACCCCGTGCTCGAGATGGACCACCAGATCGCCCTCATTCAACTCGCTGAAATCGATTTGGGCGCGATGACGTTCGGCGTAATATAACTGCCGCCGCGCGTGCGGCGCGAACCGGCCAAACAATTCCGCGGCAGACAAAACGACCAGGTTCGCCGCCGGAAAACAAAATCCCCGCGCGAGCGTGCCGGGGACAAGATCGACCCGCTTCGTGTCCGAAGGGCTGCCGGTTGGTCTAACCGGCTCGGTCGCCCAGCTCCTTCCATTCGCCTCTTCAACGCGATCACGTGATTTCTCTTGAAGGAGCTGCCCGCCAACGGCGGGTTCGGCGACATCTTGCAACGCGGCCGGGTCAATGATCTCGCGGAAGCGCTCGATCTCGCCTTCGGTTTGAAAGTAGATGACGATACGCGCTTTGGTCTGTTGCCACTCCTTCAAACGCTTAACGAACTGGTTGCGCTTTGCTTCCGCCAGCATGAAATCGCCCACTGCGAATTCGCCCACATTACAATCCTGAAACGCGCCACTGAAATTTTCCGGCCCGCTTTCAATCCAGCTCTCCGTAATTTGAATTTGCCCGTCGGAATTCTCTTCCGGCTCGATGTAGATCTTTAGGTGATCCTTATCGACATAATCGCGAACCAAACCGCTTTGATCGTCGGCCGAGCCGAGCAGAACATCAGCCATTTTCAGATCGCGCACCGAGGTTTGGGTATCGATGTCAAATTCGCGCAGCGACTCGACGACGTCGCCAAAGAATTCAAGACGCACCGGCAGTGGTGCCTGCCAAGAATAAAGATCGATAATTCCGCCGCGCACAGCGAATTGGCCACGCGTGGTGACTTGCGCGACACGTTCGTACCCGGCACCGGCGATTTTTTCGAGAAGAGCCTGCATTTCCACGGAAGCGCCGCGTTGAAGTCGAAGCGAAGCCGATGGCAACATCCCACGTTTCGGTGCTCGTTGGTCGAGACTTGCCCGGGTGGCCACGATGACGCTCGGCCCCCGGTCCTTGTCGAGATTACCCAGCAAAGCGAGACGCTCGGCTACGATTTCCGGATCAGGTAAAACATTTTCGACAGCGGCAAATTCGGTTTCGGGGAGAAACTGTGCGTTCGGCAGCCAGTTTAACAAAGTTTCGTAAAGCGAATCCTGCGCGCGAACGCTGGGGCAAAGGACCCAGATCGTCTTCTCGATGTTGCGCGCGATGGTCGCGACCAAAAATGCCTGGGCCGGCTCGGTGACGTGAGAAAACTTCACTGGCCAGCGAGCGCGCTCAACCTGCTCGAGTTTTCGCGCAATTAGTTCGGAGCGCGCGACGAGGTCAAGCAACTCTTCAGATGTCGCCGAACCCGCCGATGGCGGGCGGCCCCTTCGATCAGGACCATCCGCTAACTGCGGCGATGCAGGCGGAAGGGGCTGGGCGACCCAGTCAGGTGAATTAACCGGCTGCCCGTCGGGCGCGAAGTGGGTCGATCTTTCCACGGCGAATGTTCGCCGAAAGTGCGGCAATTTCAAAAGGTGGATCGCGCTCTCAGAGCGATATTACCTAGCATGAAGCGCGGAGCGCTCGATCCACCTTAGTTCGTAATCGTGACTGGTGTGCCAGTGGAAACCGATTTGAAGAAATTCTCCGCCATGAATTCCGGCATCCGAATGCAACCATGCGAAGCTGGATAACCAGGCAGATAGCCGGCATGCATGCCGGTACCGTCCGTAATGCGCATGTAGTAAGGCATCGGCGCGCCCTTGAAGTGGGTGCCGGGCGGCTTCGGATCTTTTTCAACATCGACATTCGGCTTCACCACGTTGTCGTTGGCATCGACGTAATCGCCGTATCGACTGGAGGCGTGACCGATGTCCTTTTGGAGGATCGAAAAATGCCCGATGGGCGTCTTCAACCCTTCGCGCCCGGTGGAGAGTTGCGACACACCGACGAGCAGGCCGTTTTTATAAAAATAAGCGCGTTGCTCGAGGAGGCTGATTTTGATGGCGGGCCTGCCGCCAATACCATCGCCATCCCAGTAAGAAACGCTGTCTTGCGGCGCCCCGACGGTAGGCGCCGTGCCGTAAATGCCGCCAAGGTATTGAGTTTGCCCCGTGAACCGAGCGTCCTCCTCGCAACCGACCATAAAGAACGTCGCGCCTAGAAAAAGCGCCGCCGGGAAAGTTCGTAAAAGCACACGCATCATAGGATTTTTCAAAAACAGATTCTGTTAATGTCCGACTGGGGCAAAGTCAAGGGAACGGCTGGCCGGGCGGCGACCTCGGCTTGAATTGTGCTCTCCGTAAGGCAGACTTCCGCGCCCTTTTCTCATGCCGACCTACGAGTATCACTGCACCAAATGTGATCAAAATTTCGAAGCGTTTCAATCGATGCGCGATGAACCTTTCCGCGAATGCCCAAAACAGCTTTGTCGCCTACCGAAATGGGGGCATGGCAGGGTGAAGCGACTTCTGGGCACCGGCGCTGGCATTATTTTCAAGGGTTCGGGCTTTTACACGACCGATTACCGAAGCGATTCCTACAAGAAAGCGGCCAAGATGGAGTCGCCCGCGACATCAGCGCCGGACAAATCGGATGAACCGAGCAAAACGGAAAAAAAGGCCGTACCATCAACAACCACTGCGCCGGGCAAGACAAAAAAGGAATCGGCCGCATGACCAAGCTGATTTGTCCAGAATGTCAGCGCGAAAACGAACAGGAGCGCATTTTTTGCCACGGATGCGGGGCGCGCCTAGATCGATCGGCGGTGGTCCCCAAGACGGCAAGGGAAAAGCCGGAGCACGCACATCGGCGCGTTCAACAGATGTTCAATCCGGACCGCGGAAGGTTGCGTCGAACGTTTTTCACGTTTTGCAAATTGACCTTGGCCGCATTTTTGACGGCTGCTCTCGTGCAGATGATTTTGCCTCCCGAAGTGCCGCCGGCGACGCAAACAAACGGACTGCCAGCACAAATCAACTTCGACCTAGAAAACGCCATTCTTTATCATCGGGAGCTTCAATACTCGCAGGAGCAAGTGAACGCGTATCTGGCTTACGCCTTAAAAAGCAAACAGAACTCATTGAGCAAACCACTACTCTCTTTTAAACGCGCCCTTGTCACTTTCGGCGAAGGGACCTGTACCATCATGGCGGAGCGTTCCTTCATCAGTTACCCACTTTATCAGGGCGCGATGTATGGAGTGAATGTAGCCGGAGGGAAAATCGTTGCCTCGACAAAGGGCGGCTTCGTTGGTCGGCTGCCTATTCATCCCGCTATCATGCGATACGCCGACATTATTTTCGCTGACCTTTGGTCTGCACTCACGCGCGAGCGAAAATTGGTGGCGCAAATGGGCAAAGTCGAGTTCCATCAAGGGAATGCCCTATTAAGCGCGTCTCGATAAAGTTGAGACCGGCGGCCCGCCTGCTCTCCCTCGGGCGCGCCGGTCAACCAACCGAAAGATCGATAACCCCGAGAGCGCCCCCGCCGCGTGTTGCGGCTGTGCCGAGCGACGCGCTCAAAATGCTCGCAACCACACAGGTTAGGCAAAGAAGAAATCCTGCGTTCATAAGGTCTTTTCCAGTTTCACCGAATTACACACCGAAAACCGGTGAGAGTTTCGCTTTTCTGAGCCTTGGCTTTGCTGAAAACCTGCCAGGCAATTCTTTCTCGCCCACCCGGCTGGTTTCGACTTATTTTGGACGGGCAATGGTGACCAAGGGCAGCGTGGCTTGTTTATCGTTAATCTTGGCTGCACAGGCACTTTACGCGGCTGCACTCGAGCGCAGCATGAGCCCATCCCATCAATTCGTCATTTACGGCGCGGATGATTTGTCACGCGGCGCGATTTCAGACCTGGCTGAAAAGACCAAAGCTAATTTGCTCACCCTTCTTCGGCGCGACGATGAATGGAAGACTCCAATCGTCATTAATTTGCGGCGGCCGCAGGCGAATGTCCCAGAAATTGCGCCCAGCTCCTTGCGTTTTAGCCAAACCGGCTTCGGGTTGAAACTCCAACTCGACCTAACGCTGGCGGCAAACCTCGACCGCGCGGTCATCGAGCGCGAATTGTTGCGCGCGATCTTGCTAGAAATAATTTACCGCAAAGAACCGGAGCTCGCTCCTGGAACGAGCTATGTAGAACCGCCTGATTGGTTGCTCGATGGCGTCCTCGCGCTGGCGCCCGGGCGCGATCGCGCGCCGCTGATTGAAGCGCTGGCCGTGTCGAAAAAGATCACGCCGTTGGAGGAATTTCTTAACCAGCGCCCGGCGTTGCTGGATTCGCCCGCCCGCCAACTTTATCGGGCGTACTCGTTTGCGCTCGTGCAATCGCTTGTCGATCAAACGGACGGGTTCAGGCGTCTCGCCCGCTACATCGACAATCTTTCTCACGCAACGAATAATTCGCTGGCCGATTTGCAGATGCAGTTTCCCGAGCTGGCCGGTAATGACGCCGGAAGAATCTGGAACTTGAATATCGTTCACCGCAGCAAAAATTATCAATTGCTCACGTTTGCCGAGACCGAACATGAATTGGACGAATGTTTGCAAATCTCAGCAAACAAGAAATCCAATGATGCGTCTCAACTGCGCGAGCTTTTGCAGCGAAAAATTTCGCGGTCGGAAGCCGATTCACTCAATCATCTCAGCCAGAGATTGCTCTTGCTCGCAGCGTTTGCGAATCCGATTTTGCGCCCGACAATTCAGGAGTATCAGCGAATTGCCTGGTTGATTGCCGCGGGCAAAAACAAAGGGATGGCCGCCCGCCTGGCGCGCACAGACGCGCTGCGCACGAAGATTTCTGCTCGCATGAGCGAGATTGACGATTACATGAACTGGTGCGAAGCGACCAAAGCGAAGACGCAAAGCGGCGACTTTGCCGATTATCTGAAGGCGGCTGAGCAGCAAAATGAAATGCGACCGCGCCGCCACGATGCGCTCTCGATTTACCTCGATGCGCTCGAAGAGCGGCTCGAGGATTGAAAGCGAGATAATTGTCGATCTTCTTCGCCTAGGCTGGTCGATCTTCGGCGCAGTTGCCGGTTGCGACTTTGCCGGTTATGATACCTGGCGCGGCTAAGCCGCGCGTTTTTCATAAATGCAAAAAATAGGATTTGCTGAAGCTCTCGATTCAATCATAGCGGCCGACCCGCGGTATCATCGGGACGCGTATGTTTTTCTCCGCGACGCGCTCGATTTTACGACGAAGCAGCAGAAGAAAATCAAAGGCACGCCGGTGCGTCATGTCACCGGGCCGGAATTACTCGATGGCGTGCGGCAATACGCGCTGAAAGAGTTCGGGCCAATGGTAATGACGGTGTTTGATTCCTGGGGGATTCATTCTTGTGAAGATTTTGGTCACATGGTCTTTAATTTGATTGACGCCGGGATTTTCGGAAAGACTGACCGCGACTCGATCGAAGATTTCAAAAATGTCTATGATTTTGAAGAGGCGTTCGTGAAACCATTTGCGCCCGCAAAACCCGTCGCACAGAAACCTCCACCGAGTTTGCCTGCGCCCAAGCTGTTATGATCGGCGCGGCGACGCGTCTGGCGCTTTTTTCTGGGATGATGTTTAGCATGGCTAATTTAAACCCGGCATCGGCGACGGAGCCGGCCGTGATCACGTTCCCGCCGAGCACGGCAAAGAAATGGGTGCTGCCTGACGGCCTCACGCTGATTGTGCAGGAAGACCACAGTGCACCGGTGGCCAGTGTGCAGGCGTGGTGTGCCACCGGCAGTATCGACGAAGATGAGCGACTCGGCGCCGGGCTCTCGCACATTCTCGAGCACATGCTCTTCAAAGGAACAAAAACACAATCAAGCCATGCGGTCGCGCAAAAAATCCAGGATGTCGGCGGTTACATCAATGCCTACACATCATTCGATCGCACCGTTTTTTGGATCGACGTGCCGAAGGATGGCGTGTCCATCGCGGTGGGGGTTTTGGCCGACGCCATGATGAATTCAACCCTGCCGCCAGACGAGTATTTGAAAGAACAGGAAGTGATCCGGCGTGAATTCGCGATGGGGTTCGACGACCCAGATCGGATGGCTGGGCAACTTCTTTTCGCTACCGCATATCAGCGTCATCCCTACCGGCTGCCGGTCATTGGGCAGATGGAAATCTACAATCAGCTGACGCAGGAACAGGTGATGCAGTATTACAAATCGCGGTACGTGCCGAACAATTTGACGTTCATCGTGGTGGGAGATGTCGATGCAGAGAAAATCCATCAACAGCTCTCCGAGTTCTTCAAAGCGTACCCCGAGAAATCGCTCAGGCCTATTTTTATTCCCGAAGAACCGCCGCAACTCGGCCGGCGCGAAGTGCACAACGAATTTGCCACCGAACTGACGCGGCTTTCGATCGCCTGGCACATTCCAGAAATCACCCACCCGGATGTGCCGGCGCTCGATTTGCTCTCGACGATTTTGGGCGATGGACGCAGCTCGCGTTTGTATCGGCGTGTCCGTGAGGAAGCGGGCCTCGCCTACGGCATCTCGGCTTTTTCATACACGCCGGGTGATCCGGGATTGCTGGGCGTGGATGCGACTGTCGATCCGAAAAAGCGTGACGCGGCCGAGCAATTGATTCTGCAAATCGTCAATGAAATAAGACATTCGGGCGTGACGCCGGAGGAATTGACCAAGGCAAAGAAAATATCGCTCAGTCATCACCTCGACTCGCTCACGACCATGCGCGGCCAGGCTTCCGATATTGGATCGAACTGGCTGCTGACACGGAATTTGGATTTTAGTCGCGATTATCTTGCCGCTGTTCAGAAAGTAACGCTCGACGATGTCCGCCGCGTCGCTGGAAAATATCTCGGCGATCAAAACCTGACCGTTATCTCGCTCAATCCGAAAGGGTCGCTCGCCGCAAAAACGGAAGCCACGAAGCCAGTCGCGACGGGCGAGATCCAAAAATTCGAGCTTCCGAATGGCTTGCGCATTCTGGTGCGCGAAGATCCGCGTTTGCCACTCGTTTCGATAAGCGCAGTTTTTCGCGGCGGACTGCTGGCGGAAACGCCGGAGACGAACGGCATCACGCGATTGATGGCGAAGACGCTGCTCAAAGGCACAAAAACACGCACGGCTGAGCAAATTGCTGATCAAATTGAAGCCGTGGGCGGTTCGATTTCGAGCGATGCGGGCAACAACAGTTTTAGCGTTTTGCTTCACGTCACCAAACCGGATTTGAAACTCGGTGTCGATCTTCTGTCGGATGTTTTACTCAGCGCCACGATGCCAGACAAAGCAGTCGCGCGGGAAAAGCAGATCCAAATCGCGGGCATTCAGCAGGAAGACGAACAATTGACCACCGTTGCGCGTAACATTTTGCGCCAGGCGCTTTTCAACCACCATCCCTACGCCTTGCGCGGCAACGGGTCGGTCGATTCGGTGCAGCGTTTGACACAAAAGGATTTGCTCGAGTTTCGTGATCGCTACGTTGTCGCAAAAAATGGCGTCATTTCCGTTTTTGGAAACGTGAACACCGCCGAGGTGAAGCAGGTCTTCGAACAGGCGCTCGGCTCTATGAAACCTGGGGCATTGGCCTTGACCGAGGCGAAGTCACCGACTGAGTTGAGTAAGCCGACCACCGTCGAGAGCAAGAAGGAGAAGGCCCAGGGCGTCATCATGGTTGGTTACCGCGGCGTCGATATTTTCAGCAAAGATCGACATGCACTCGAGCTGATAGACGAGGCGAGCAGCGACCTTGGCTCGCGCTTTTTCATTCGCATTCGCGAGCAGATGGGCCTGGCGTATTACGTAGGCGCAAGCCAGTTTCAGGGACTCGTGCCTGGGCTTTTCGCGTTTTACCTCGGGACCGATCCGCAAAAAATCGAGCCGGTAAAAACGGCGCTCCTCGACGAAATTCGAAAACTGGCCAGTGATGGCCTAACAAGTGAAGAACTCGCCCGCGCCAAGAAAAAGCTCAATGGACAGCAACAAATCGCCATGCAGAGCAACGACTCGTTTGGGTACCAGAGCGCACTCGACGAGCTTTATGGATTGGGCTTCGACTATTACAAACAGCTCGAGCGCGACGTCGATGCGGTCACTCTCGACGAAATCAAGCGCACCGCGGCGAAATATTTCCGCGACCAGCCATATGTTTTGGCGACGGTGCGACCACCAGAGCATGCCCCAGCCGCGAAATCTAATTAGAGATGGCTGAAGTCCAAACCAGCACCCAAAGCGGCGAGCTTTCCCAGCGCTTCATCGAATTTGTCATGATGCACGCGCAGAACGCCGCGCTTTTTCTCGGGCAAATCCCGAATCCGAAGACCGGCGAAGGCGAAGTGAATCTCGAGCTGGCGAAAATGTTCATCGATCAGCTGGAGATGATTCGGGAAAAAACGCGCGGCAACTTGAGTAACGAGGAGAGCACGGTCCTTCGCAACACGTTGTCGAACCTGCAAATGGTGTACGTCGATGTTGCGCAGAAGGGAGGCAAAAGCACCGCCCAACCGGTTACGCCGCAACCGGAGCAAATGACGCCTTCGCCGCAACCACCAACAAGCGCGGAATCGCCGCCAATCGCTTCCACTGAATCCGAGTCGAAGAAAAAATTCACTAAAAGCTACGGCTCGTAAATCGGCAGGGCGTAAGCCGAGTGCGCGGAAGAATCGTTGGCGGGGCGCGGGAGAATTGTGAACAAACGACCCGAATCAAACGTCGTTACCAACCCTGCAGAAGCCGCTGAGGAAGCTGGGCTGCGCTACGTTAGTGACCGTCAACCCGGTTACACCCGCCAATCAAAAGGCGACGATTTCGAATATCTCGACGTCGAAGGAAAACCGATTCGTGACGAGCAGCGGCTTTTGCGCATCAAGGGACTCGCAGTTCCGCCTGCTTGGAAAGACGTTTGGATCTGCCCCTCGCCGAATGGCCACATTCAGGCGACTGGCCGCGATGCACGTGGCCGAAAGCAATACCGCTATCACGACCGCTGGCGTGAAGTTCGCGACGAAAACAAATACGAGCGGATGGTCAATTTCGGCGACGCGCTGCCAAAAGTCCGGCAGCGCGTGCGCAAAGATCTGGCTTTGCCCGGTCTGCCCCGCCGCAAAGTGCTTGCAACGGTTGTGCAATTGCTTGAGCGAACGTTCATCCGCGTAGGCAACGCAGAATATGCACGCGCAAACAAATCGTTTGGCTTAACGACCATGCAAGATCGACATGTGGACATAAAGGGAGCGGCATTACGTTTTCACTTTCGCGGCAAAAGCGGACGCATACGCAAAGTCGAGGTCACTGACCGGCGGATCGCGAAAATTGTTTCCAAACTGCAAGACTTGCCCGGGCAGGAGCTGTTTCAGTACGTCGATGAGGAAGGCTTGGTGCGTGATGTTACTTCGCAGAACGTGAACGAGTATCTGCACGAAATCACCGGTGAACATTTTACGGCGAAAGATTTTCGTACCTGGGCGGGAACTGTTCTGGCCGCTATGGCGCTGAATGCCGTAGGCGGGTTTGAAACGAAGAAGCAAGCGAAGGCCAACATCAAAAATGCAATCAGCGCGGTGGCGAAGCTGATCGGGAACACTCCGTCCATTTGCCGGAAGTGTTATGTTCATCCAGCGCTCCTGGAAACCTATCTCGATGGAAATTTCATTGCAGGTTTGAATCCAAAAAACGAGGAAAACGATCGTAACTCTATTCCCGCCTGGCGCGTTATCGATCTTCGCTCGGACGAAGCGGCGATTCTAAATTTTCTGCGGTCACATTTCGCGGAAAAAGCGGCTTAGCGTTGCTGACTTCCCGAGCAGAAGCACCACAAATCGCTGGGGTTGCGATTGTCGGCGCAAAAAGCGAAGGGCGCCTTCGTTTCCGAAAGCGCCCTTCATATTGAGATGGCGGTAAGCCGAGTTCTGTCTGCCTAATTTCTCAGGCGGGATGATCATTTATCTTCCAGCCCCAGTTTTTCTGGCGAGTTCCGAACAACTCGACGCTTCTTCAGAAAAAGTGGGGCTGGACGGGCCTCCACTTTCATTTCGGCCGCGTGCGACGATACCCGAGGATCACTCCCGAAAGATTCGGGGTTACGGACCGGCTGCCCTCCCTCTGTTTTGTCTTGCACCACATGGGGTTTTTCCTGCCTCGCGAATCACTCCGCGAGCGGTGAGCTCTTACCTCGCCTTTTCACCCTTGCCTGCGCTTTTCTCAAAGAACCGGCGGTGTCTTTTCTGTGACACTTTCCGTCACCGCAACTCCGAAAGCTTTCGGCGCTGCGGCGCCCGCGTGTTTTACGCGGCATGCTGCCGTATGGTGTTCGGACTTTCCTCCAGCAAATCTTTCGATTCACCAGCGATCATCTGCCATCGGCGACTAATCTACCACATTGGCCGAAGAAGAAAACCGCGGATAACGCGAATGAAAACGGATTATCAAAGCTTCAGCGACTTTCTGGAATATCCGTGTCATCTGAGTAATCAGCGGTTCTATCTCTTTTGCCCATTTGTTCCACACATCATTTCACTCCAGTGCGCGAGAAAGAATTTTTTCTCGCTCGGGAGGGCGTCACGCACGCCGAAACACATTTCGAAATGTTCAGCCAGCAGAATTTTCATTCTCGATCCCGGGTCTTAACTTTGTGAGACAAAGTAATTGAACAAATCTTTCATTTCTTCGCCGTCCTCACGATTTGCTCCAGCACATTCAAGTAATCTTTGAATGCCCCCCGGCCCTTTGTCGTCAGCGAATAAGTGGTCTGCGGCCGGACGCGCACCTCTTTGGTAACGGCGACGAAGCCCAGCCTATGCAATGTGCGCAAATGCGTGATCAAGTTGCCATCGCTCATGCCCAACTCGGCTTTCAAATCTTGAAAGGGCCAGCTCGGACGCGCGGCCAGCAGCGTCATGATGGCCAGCCGCCCTTTCTCGTGGATCGCTTTGTCGAGCTTGTCGAAATTCAGCATTGTTCATCCGGCGGCAGATTTCTCGCTGTGGAGCACGCCTCTTCCAGACCAGGTGCAGGCGGCGTAAATGAGATGATACAGACCAAATGTCACGCCCATGGCGAGGTCCGGAGTGTCGGCGGAGAAATCGGTTTCGATCGCGCGATCAAGCACCGGAATCGCTACGCTGGTGAGAAGAAAAGCCCAGCCAAGTAAGGCGAGCGAACGCGGAGCGAACAGATTTGTGGAAAGCAGTGCCAGTCCGTAAAAACCGGTCCAAACCGCCACCAGGAAGAACTCTTGGTTCCCAAGATAGCCGGTCTGAAGAAACCAGACCGTAACCGAAAGCGGAACGAGCAGGCATGGCGCAATCGCGCGCAGGGCCAGGTTCATCGCGGGCGAAATGAACGGCCGCCCAGTCCGGAGCGCTTCGCGCCGGATGAAAAATGCATTCGCAGCTAATGAGATCAAGAGGACAACGAACCAAACGAATGCGAATTCGCGCGAGGTGATTTGGAAGCCGACGTTGAAGCTCGTTTCATTGTTCAGGAAAATTGTGCCCGCTGCAAAGACCGACAATAACCCCGCTACGAGCGCGGTGGGTGCGGAGATCGCGCGATAAATGGTGGCTCGTTCCATCAAGCTGCGGATGACGCGCAAATGCTCTTCGGCTTTTGAGCGCTCGTCGTTCATATGGAATCGCTTTGTATGACAAAGCTAAATCGAAATGCAACAACTTTTTCAACCTCGATTTTATCGATCGCATTGTGGCGAAGTGGCGCTTCGAAAAGTCGTCACTGCCAATTTCAAAATGGCGCAGGCACGTTCGTGAGAAAAATCGTGATCATGACAAGCGCGATCACAAGTTTCCCGATCATGCCCCCGAGATTGCCGAGCAAACTCCCCCAGCCCGCGCGTCCGGCGTCGATCATTCTTTTTCCAGCGAGGAACTCCCCGCCGATCGCGCCAATCACCGGCCCGACAAACAGTCCGATCACGCCGAAAAAGATTCCAACGAGTGCGCCAGCGATGGCGCCTAACGTTGCCCACCTGGTCGCACCGAAATATTTTGCGCCGAAATAACCGCTCAGAAAATCGAGCGCATAGGTCGCAAGCGTGAGCAGAACAAGAAAGGTTATGCTTCGCCAGCCGATACTCTTTTCAGGCCCAATCATCATCCGATGAATCACAGCCGCGCCCAGGATGATCGTCGTTCCGGGAATCACCGGCAACATCGTCCCGGTGAGGCCGACAGCGAACAGGACGATAGTGAACAGCCACCAAAACAATTCCATGGAGCGACGTGAATCGGTGTTAACCGTGTAACGATTCAACCGTTCATGATCTTCTTTTTGACCGGGTGGATGTCGATCTTATAGTGAATTCCCCGTTAAAAACTCAAACCGTAGGAATTCGTTATGCCACTCGCAGTTGGAACCAAAGCGCCAGATTTCACCCTCTCGACAAAAACCGCTGATGGTCCGAAGCGGATCAAACTCAGCGACAATTTCGGTAAGAAAAACACGCTGCTCCTTTTCTTTCCGATGGCCTTTACCGGAACGTGCACGACCGAAATGTGCGGCGTGAGCACGGATTTAGCCGCCTACAGCAGTCTCAACGCGAGCATTTACGGAATTAGCGGCGACAATCCGTTTGCGCAAGAAGCGTGGGCACAGAAGGAAAAGATCACGGTCCCGCTGCTCAGCGACTACGAGCACAAAGTCACCCAAGCTTATGACGTGGCCTACGATTCCTTTCTGCCACAAATGAATCTAGGAATGGGTGGCGTGTCGAAACGCGCCGTGTTCATCATCGATCGCGACGGGGTGATTCAGTATGTCCAAAGCAACGATGACGCACGCGCACTGCCAAATTTCGAGAAGATTAAAACGAAACTCGCGGAGATGAAATGAGCTCCCACAAAGAACACAACGGTCGCGAAGTTGTATCGAAGGGTTCTGCGACCTTCGTCTCGTTGGTGGACTTTGTGTGAGAAATCATGAACGACGAATTTAGAACGCTGCTGAAATTCGACGCTGGCAAGGGTCGAGAGGGATTTTTGCATTCGTTGCCGGCCCTCGAGGAACAAGGCGTCGGCAAGATTTCGCGTTTGCCGGTGAGCATCCGGATCGTGCTCGAGTCAGTGCTGCGCAATTGCGATGAAAAAAAAGTGCGGCGCAAAGATGTGGTGACGTTGGCGAACTGGAACGCGAAGAAGCCCGCAAACGAAGAAATTCCCTTCGTCGTTGCACGAATTGTTTTGCAAGACTTCACCGGCGTGCCGCTGGTTGTCGATCTTGCCGCGATGCGCAGTGCAGTGAAACGGCTCGGCGGCAATCCCAAAATCATTGAACCGCTCGTGCCCGTCGATCTCGTGGTCGATCACTCGGTCCAAGTGGATTTCTTCGGCTCAGCCAAAGCGTTGCAACTCAATTTGGAAATGGAATTCAAGCGCAATCGCGAACGTTATCAGTTCCTAAAATGGGGACAGCAAGCGTTCAAAACATTCCAGCTCATCCCGCCGGGCATCGGAATCGTTCACCAAGTGAATCTGGAGTACCTCGCGAAAGGCGTGCTGAGTCAACGGTCAGAGGTCAGAGG
>Ga0070717_10000634_pt1 | contig 22593 bp, 20 predicted proteins | sample LARL113metaG_FD_71366 | JGI IMG/M metagenome (GOLD analysis project Ga0070717, IMG submission 71366) | Corn, switchgrass and miscanthus rhizosphere microbial communities from Kellogg Biological Station, Michigan, USA - LAR L11-3 metaG | ecosystem: Host-associated > Plants > Roots > Rhizosphere ...
CCAACGAGGAAGCGGCCAACAGCCAGGCGCTGTCGACCCGCCAGTCGATCGCGGTCTCGGCGCTGGCGCTCGCCAACCAGTCGCAGGCCAGCGTCCTGCAGCTGCTGCGTTAAGCCTGATAGCCATCACCAAAAGCCCAAACGGCGGGGGAAACCCCGCCGTTTCGGCATTTTAGGGCCAACCAGCCGTGGTGGCAGTCTCAATCATCCGTATTAGCACGGGCAGCGAAATTAACGGGAATGAGCAGGCCGAACAGCTATTGGTTGCAGGGAAGGAACTCCGTTCAGGATCAGTCTCATGGATGATCAGTCGATCTCGTCCGCGAAATTGAACCAAGGATCTCGTTCGTCGCGTAGTGCGCATGCGGTAGCGCCGTCGCACAGAGAAGAGGTTGCAATGAGGATGTGTCTGGTCGTCGACGATTCCAGTGTGGTGCGGAAGATCGCCCGGCAGATTCTGGAAGGCCTGGATTTCAGTATCGTCGAAGCCGAGGACGGCGAAAAGGCGCTGCAAGCCTGCAAGCGCCGGCTGCCTGAGGCCATCCTGCTCGACTGGAACATGCCGGTCATGGACGGTTACGAATTCCTCGGCCATCTGCGCCGGCTGCCCGGCGGCAATGGGCCCGTGGTCGTGTTCTGCACCACCGAAAACGGCGTGGCCCACATCTCGCGTGCGCTTCACGCCGGTGCCAACGAATACATCATGAAGCCGTTCGACAAGGAAATCGTCGCCGCAAAATTCCAGGAAGTAGGGCTTTTGCAACTTGCGGACCCGATGTCCGCGTAAGGCAACTTGCTGACCCGATGTCCGCCTAAATTGTTCCGCTTGCGTATGAGAGGCCGTCAGTGACACCGCCCGATTATGAGTACCTGCGTAAGTATCTCAAGGACCATTCCGGTCTCGATCTGTCTGCCGACAAGCAATATTTGATTGAGAGCCGCTTGCTTCCGCTGGCGCGCAGAGCCGGCTTGTCCGGCATCAGCGACCTCGTGCAGAAAATGAAGGGCGGATCGGCGCCGTTCAACACCCAGGTGGTCGAAGCCATGACCACCAACGAGACGTTCTTTTTCCGCGACAAGGTTCCGTTCGAACATTTTCGCGATCTGATCATGCCGCAATTGCTGAGCTCGCGCGCCAATCGCAAGACGGTGCGGATCTGGTGCGCCGCCGGTTCCACCGGCCAGGAGCCGTATTCGCTGGCGATGAGTTTGAAGGAAATGGGCGCACAGCTTGCCGGCTGGCGCGTCGAGATCGTCGCCACCGACCTGTCGCAGGAGGTTCTCGAAAAATCCAGGGCGGGACTGTACAGCCAGTTCGAAGTCCAGCGCGGCCTGCCGATCCAGATGCTGGTCAAATATTTCACGCAGGTCGGGGAGCTCTGGCAGATCAATGCCGAGATCCGCGCCATGGTTCAGCACCGGCAGCTCAATTTGCTGCACGACTTCTCGCAGCTCGGGGTGTTCGACGTGATCTTCTGCCGAAACGTGCTGATCTACTTCGATCAGGAAACCAAGGCGCAAGCATTCAGCCGCCTTGCCAAGGCGATGGAACCGGACGGCTTCTTCATGCTTGGCGCAGCGGAGACTGTGGTTGGGCTCACCACCGTGTTCAAGCCGGTGGCGGAGCGGCGCGGCGTCTATCGACCAAACGAGGTGCGTGCAGCACCACCTGTGAGAACGCCGATTTTCGGTGCGGCCACGGCGAAGGTGGCCGTCATGGCGGGGATTTGAACGATGGCCGAAGACAGCAAAGGTCTGGACCGCGTGACCTTCAGCCGCGGCTATGATGTTTGCATCATGGCGATCGACGGCACCTGGCGGCGGGATTGTCAGCTCAACGCGATCTCCGACAACGACGCGGTGCTGACCGTGGAGGGCTCGATCCAGGGCCTCAACCTCAAGGAATTCTTTCTCTTGCTGTCGTCGACCGGCCTTGCCTATCGCCGGTGCGAGCTCGTCCGGGTCAATGGCACGGAAATGGACGTCCAGTTCCTCAAGGGACGCCAGGGGAAGAAGAAGCCGGGCCCGCGTAAAGATGTTCACTAGAGCATGATCCGGAAAAAGCCTGCCCCGCACTTGGATCGCGGGGTGGATACCGGTTTTCCGAAAAGATCATGCTCAATCAAAACGCTAGAGCGCGATGATGGTTCGACTCAATCTCATCCCGCTCTGGGCGTGCGCGATCGTTTTCGGACGCCGTTGACGTCTAGCAGCGTTCACTTCCCGAATGCTTGGCATCCAGAATAAACGCAAAGCTGCGCCCAGACCCGTGTCGGAGGCTTTCAGTGCAGCATGCGCCCGCTCGTAAGGCAGCGTGACGTCGTCCAGCACGAAGATATCGGCGGCGGCTTCCTGGTTCCCGTCACATAATTCCGCCGCGAATTCCCTTGCGATGGCTGTCTCGACCAGGGCGATGCTGGCCTGAACCTGCTCGATCAGGGATTTGAGGTTGGCGACGACCGAACCTTGGTTGTCGTCCCGGCCTTCGGCGAGGACCGAAGTGCCGCCGGCGGCGTTCTGCATGACTGCTCTCCTGTTAGCGTTGTAGAACTTGCCTTGCTACTTGTGCGTTAAGTCGCGGTCCCGTACAAATACGGGCACGTCGAATCCGTTCGATGGGTGTGCGTCATCTGCGATGTACATGGACGATGCCACATGGCCGAGAATGCAAGTTCCCGCGGCGAGATATTCGTCGTCGACGATGACCCCGCGGTCCGTGAAACCCTGTCGCTCGTCCTGACGGCAGGTGGTTATCAGGTGATCTGCTTCGCCGACGGAGCGGCGTTGCTGGCGGTCGCGAGAAGCAGGACGCCTGCCTGCATCCTGCTCGACGTGCATATCCCCGGCAAATCCGGCCTCGATATCCTCAGAGAGCTGCATGGCGAGGATTATCCGGCGCCGATCTTCATCATTTCCGGCCAGGGCGATATCGCGATGGCGGTCAGCGCCATCAAGAACGGCGCGCTCGATTTTATCGAAAAGCCGTTTCGCGGCAGCGAAATCGTCGAGCGGCTGAATGATGCGATCGGGGCCTACCAGCGCCGGCAGGCGGAGAATGCGATGCCCGAGATCGCTTCGCTGCATTTCCCGGGCCGCGAACCGTTGACGCGGCGCGAACGCGAAGTTTTGGAGCAGTTCACCGCGGGTGCGTCGAACAAGGAGGCCGGCCGCACGCTCGGAATAAGCCCGCGCACCATCGAAGATCATCGCGCAAACATCATGAAGAAGCTCGGCGCCAGGAACGCGGCCGACCTGATCCGGATCGTGATGACCGCGCAGCGTGCGTCCTGAAAACCTCCGCAAGCCGCGGCTTTATCGAAGGTTTGTGCCGTCAGCCCGCGAAGCGCTGCGAGGCCGGCGGCGACGGCCTTGCGGCCGCAAGGCAGCCGCTCACGGCCGCCAGCAATTCGGTCGGCCCGAACGGCTTTTGCAGGCTCAAGATCGCCCCAAGCTTGGTCGCCATTTTCAGAAAGTCCGGAGCGGTGCCCGAATCCCAGGAGACGGGATGGCCGGAGATCACCAGGATCGGAATCAGCGGCTGGCGCTGGTGGATGAGCTTCATGGTCTCGAGCCCGTCCATTCCAGGCATGAAGATATCGAGGATGAGCAGGTCGAAATTTCCGTCTTCGAAGATCGCGAGTCCTGTGCTGCCGTCGTCGGCGACCACAACCGCGTGACCGGCCCGCTCCAGCACGATCCTGATGGTCGCGCGCACACCGGGGTCGTCGTCCACGATCAGGATGTTTGCCAAAGCCGGTTTCTCCGAGTGCGCAAATCACGGTCAACGGCAGGTTGTACCGGTTTCGCCGAATTCGCGCGTTCGCGCAAGCGCGTCCCGGCGCGCGTCGGCTCTGTTGCGCGCAGCGAACGCGCTCGAAGGGCCGTCTTTATCTTTATGTTGGCGGGCAGACCGGCAAAAAAGACAGGAACCGGGCCGGTTTCGCCGTTATTTGCGGCGTCTCCCGGCCCGCTGGCACTTCGGCATGATCAGCCGCGTCAGCCGATCGGCAGGCTCGGGACTTGCCCGGCGCCGACCGCCTGTGAGATGACCGCTAACGTCTCGAACAGGTTTTGCACAATGACAAATCAAATAAGCAAAAAAAGCCCGGAAACGCTTCGCAGCGCGCGCTGGTTCGCGCCCGACGATCTGCGCGCGTTCGGCCACCGCTCCCGCGCCATGCAGATGGGTTACGCGCCGGAGGAATGGAAGGATCGCCCGGTGATCGCGATCCTCAACACCTGGTCGGACGCGCAGCCCTGCCACATGCATTTCAAATCGCGGGTCGACGACGTCAAGCGCGGCATCCTGATGGCCGGTGGCTTTCCGGTGGAATTGCCGGCGCTGTCGCTGTCGGAATCGTTCCTGAAGCCGACCACCATGCTCTACCGCAATCTGCTCGCGATGGATGCCGAGGAACTGCTGCGCGGCCATCCGGTCGACGGCGTGGTGCTGATGGGCGGCTGCGACAAGACCACGCCGGCCCTGCTGTTAGGGGCCACCAGCATGAATTTGCCCGCGATCTATCTTCCCGCGGGTCCGATGCTGCGCGGTAACTGGAAGGGCAAGACGCTGGGTTCGGGATCGGACGCCTGGAAATTCTGGGATGAGCGGCGCGCCGGGAAAATTTCCGACAAGGACTGGATCGATGTCGAGGCCGGGATTGCGCGCAGCTACGGCACCTGCATGACCATGGGCACCGCCTCGACCATGACCGCGATCGCCGAATCGATCGGCATGACCCTGCCGGGCGCGTCCTCGATCCCTGCCGCCGATGCGGGCCACATCCGCATGAGTTCGGAATGCGGTCGCCGCATTGTCGAGATGGTGTGGGAAGATCTGACGCCGAAGAAGATCCAGACCAGAAAGGCCTTCGAGAACGCGATTACGGTCGCGATGGCGATGGGCTGCTCGACCAATGCGATCATTCATCTGATCGCGCAGGCGCGCCGCGCGGGCCAGGACATCGGACTGGATGATTTCGAGAAGGCGAGCCGCAAGGTGCCTGTCATCGCCAATGTTCGTCCAAGCGGCGACAAATATCTGATGGAGGATTTCTTCTATGCCGGCGGTCTGCCCGGCCTGATGAGCCGGATCAGCGAGCACCTGCATCTGGATTGTCTGACCGTCACCGGCCAGACGCTGGGCGAGAACATCGCCCGCGCCGAAGTCTATAATGACGACGTGATCCGCACGGTCGAAAACCCGATCTACCAGGAAGGCGCGCTCGCAGTGCTCAAGGGTAATCTCGCCCCTGACGGCTGCGTGATCAAACCCTCCGCCTGCGAGCCGCGCTTCCTCAAGCACACGGGTCCTGCGCTGGTGTTCGACGACTATCCCTCGATGAAAAAGGCGATCGACGATCCCGATCTCGACGTTACGGCTGATCATGTCCTGATCCTGCGCAATGCAGGGCCGCAGGGCGGGCCAGGCATGCCGGAATGGGGCATGCTGCCGATTCCGACCAAACTCGTGAAGCAGGGCGTGCGCGACATGGTGCGGTTGTCGGATGCGCGCATGAGCGGCACCTCCTATGGCGCCTGCATCCTGCACGTCTCGCCGGAATCGTTTGTCGGCGGACCGCTAGCGCTGGTTAAGAACGGCGATCGCATCACGCTCGATGTCGCCGCGCGCAGCATCAATCTCGACGTCAGCGAAGCCGAGCTCTCAAAACGCCGCGCCGCGTGGAAGCAGCCTGCGCGGCGTTTCGAGCGCGGCTATGGCTGGATGTTTTCACGTCACATCAAGCAGGCCAATGAAGGCTGCGACTTCGATTTCCTCGAGACCGGCTTTGGCGCGCCGGTCGGCGAGCCGCCGATTTATTAGGACACCGTCATTCCGGGATGGTCCGAAGGACCAGACCCGGAATCTCGAGATTCCGGGTTCGTGCTTCGCACGCCCCGGAATGACGACCTTGGAGAAGCGATCACATGACCAAACTCAGCGACGCCACCCGCAACAAACTCAAGATCGTCTCGACCGCGACGGTTGCAACTGCGCTCTACAAGCGCGGTTTTCGGATCCAGTGCATCCAGGATGTGCATCCGCTCAGTCCCGACCAGCCGACGCTGGTGGGTGAGGCCTTTACGCTGCGCTACATGCCGGCGCGAGAAGACCTCAACAAGCTCGAGGTGTTTCGCGACCGCTCCCATCCGCAGCGCAAGGCGATTGAAGATTGCCCGCCTGGCGCCGTGCTGGTGATGGACAGCCGGAAAGATGCGCGGGCGGCCTCCGCCGGCGCCATCCTGGTGACGCGGCTGAAGCAGCGCGGCGTCGCCGGCATCGTCACCGATGGCGGCTTTCGCGATTCCGCCGAAATCGCAAGACTCGGCTTCCCCGCCTATCACCATCGGCCGAGCGCGCCGACCAATTTGACCCTGCATCAGGCGATCGAGATCAATTGCCCGATCGGCTGCGGCGATGCGCCGGTGTTTCCCGGCGACATCATTCTGGGCGATGCTGACGGCGTGATCGTGATCCCCGCGCATCTCGCCGACGAAATCGCCGATGAGACGGTCGAGATGACGGCGTTCGAGGATTTTGTCGCCGAGGAAGTCGGCCGCGGCCGCGGCATCTTTGGGCTTTATCCCGCAACCGATGAGCAGACGCTGAAGGATTTTGCGGCGTGGCGGAAGAAGACGGGGCGGTAACTTCTCTTTACCTCTCCCCGCGAAGAGCGGGGCGAGGGAGAAATTCACACCTCGCCCTTGTCCGCCATCCCCACCGCCCACAGCGCGAACGCGTAGGCGATCGCGACTTCGTCAAGGCGGTTGAAGCGGCCCGAGGCGCCGCCATGGCCGGCGCCCATGTTGGTGCGCAACAGCACAGGACCGCCGCCTCGCATGGTGGCGCGTAACCGCGCGATCCATTTCGCCGGCTCCCAATAGGTCACGCGGGGATCGGTCAGGCCCGCCATCGCCAGAACAGCCGGATATTCCTTGGCCGCGACGTTGTCGTAAGGCGAGTAGGAAAGAATGGTGCGGAAATCCTTTTCGCTCTCAATCGGATTGCCCCATTCCGGCCATTCCGGCGGCGTCAGCGGCAACGAGTCGTCGAGCATGGTGTTGAGCACGTCGACGAACGGCACTTCGGCGACGACGCCGGCAAACAATTCGCCGGCGCGGTTGGCAACTGCGCCCATCAACATGCCGCCGGCGCTGCCGCCATGGGCGACGATGCGCTTTGCGCTGGTGTATTTCGCGTCACACAGCGCGCGCGCCGACGCGGAGAAATCATCAAAGCTGTTGGTCTTCTTCTCGCGCTTGCCGTCGAGATACCAGCCCCAGCCCTTGTCGGTGCCGCCTCTGATATGCGCGATGGCATAGACGAAGCCGCGATCGACCAGCGACAGCCGGTTGGCCGAGAACGACGCCGGCATCGCCATGCCGTAGGAGCCGTAGCCGTAGAGCAACAGCGGCGCGCTGCCGTCGCGCACGAAATCGCGGCGGTGCAACAGCGACACCGGCACCTCGGCGCCATCATGCGACTTCGCCATGATGCGGGTGGTGACGTAGTCGGTTGGGTTATGGCCCGAAGGAATCTCCTGGCGCTTGCGCAAAACGCGCGTGCGGTTTGCCATGTCGTAGTCGTAGACTTCCGACGGCGTCGTCATCGACGAATAGGAGAAGCGCAAATTTTTGGTGTCGAATTCGTAGGAACCCATGGTGTCGAGCGAATAGGCCGCCTCGTCGAAGGCGATCGCGTGTTCTTCGCCCGTCGTCAGGTCGCGGATAATAATCGCGGGCAGCGCATTGGCGCGCTCGAGCCTCACCAGATGGCCGGAATAGAGGTCGTGATCGAGGATATAGACGCCTTTGCGGTGCGGGATCAGGTCACGCCAGTTCGCGCGCTCGGGCGAGGCGAGCGGCGCGGTGACGATCTTGAAATCGATCGCGCTGTCGGCGTTGGTGAGAATGAAAAGTTGGTCGCCGCGGTCGGCGAGCGAATATTGCACGCCGGTCTCGCGCGGTGCGATCAGCCGCGGCGGCGCATCGGGACGGCTGAGATCGATCAGTCTCTGCTCGGAAGTTTCGTGGTCGCCGCCGGCGATCACGCAGAACCGCCCGCTGGTGCTTTCATGCAGATGGGTGAACCAGCCGGGGTCCTTCTCCTGATAGATCAGGATGTCGTCCGCCTGCGTGGTCCCCAAGCGATGGCGCCAGACCTGCATCGGGCGATGGTTGTCGTCGAGCTTGACGTAGAAGAAGCTCTTGCAGTCCGCGCTCCAGACCACGCCGCCGTCAGTCTCCTCGACCACATCGTCGCGATCGGTCAGGGTTTCCCAATCGCGCACCCGGATCGAAAAATATTCCGAGCCCTTGGTATCGGCGCTCCAGGCTTGCAGCTTGTGATCGTGCGAATGCCGGCTGCCACCGAATTTGAAATATTCATGAGCCTCGGCAAGGGCGTCGCCGTCGAGCACGATTGCGCTGTCGCCGCCGTCACGCGGCATGCGGCCGAACAATTCGTGCTGGCCGCCCTCGCGGTATTTGCGGAAATAGGCGAAAGGACCATCCGGCGACGGCACGCTGGAATCGTCTTCCTTGATGCGGCCGCGCATTTCCGCAACCAGCTTCTTTTGCAAAGCGGCGGTGTGGCCGAGCAGGCTCTCGGTATAGGCATTCTCCGCTTCGAGATATTTTCGGATATCTGGATCCAGCACCGAAGGGTCGTGCAGCACCTCCTGCCAGTTGGCGTCCTTCAACCAGGCGTAATCGTCGGTTACGGTGATGCCGTGTCGGTTAAAGGAATGTGGCCGGCGCGGCGCCACCGGCGCCAAAGCCTGTTTTTGCAACGGTTTTGTCACGGAAGTCCTCGTGGTCGGGGCGAATATCAGCTCCCGTCATATGGGGCCGGCCGGGCCGATTTGCCATAACGGAAGCCAGCGGGCGTAGGGCGGGCAAAGGCGCGCTTTTCGCGCCGCGCCCACCGTCTATCCAAAGCGTTGAGGTTAAATGGTGGGCACGCTTGCGCTCTGCCCACCCTACGATCGCGCTCATCACGCGCTACGCATTCCGCAGCCGCGTGCCGGCATTGGCGCCGAACATCGGAATCCGGTTGACGGCAAGCACCACCGCAAACGTGATCACCAGCATCGCTATCCCCAACACCGCAATGGCGGCGAGATCGCCGCTCTCGTTGAGGTCGTAGATCAGGACCGAGATCACTTTGGTCTGCGACGTGAACAATACAATTGCCGCCGACAATTCGCGCATCACGCCAATGAAGATGAAACACCAGGTCGCGATCACGCCGGTGCGCAGCAATGGCGCGGTGATTTGCAGCAGCGATCGCAACCGCGTCGCGCCGAGGATGCGGCTTGCATCCTCAAGCTCCGGATGGATGGTAGTAAAAGCCGCCTGCAATTGCTGATAGGCTGACGGCAGGTTGATGGTCAGGAACGCGATCAGCAGGATCCACAGCGTCCCATAGAGCACGAATGGCGGCCGCGTATAGCTCAAGAACAGGCCGACGCCGAGCACGATGCCGGGCACCGCGACCGGGGCAGTCGCGAGAAAGCCGAGCACGCGCCAGCCAGCGATGATTTTTCGGGTCGTGACATAGGCGATGACGAGCGCCAGCACGGTGCCGATGGTCGCGGTCGCCGCTCCCAGGATCACCGTGTTCTTCAGTGCCAGCTGCGTCGACGATAGTTCGGTGAACACGAACACGATGTTGTGCAGCGTGAAGGTCGCGGGTGTCACCAGGGTGGTCGCATTCGGCGAGAACGCCGCATTGAGCAGCGCCAGATACGGCAGGAACACCGGATTGAGCAACATCACCAGGCAGAAGCCGAGCGCGACCCAGCGCCAGCGCTTCATCTCGACGCGGCGCGGCGCGCCATATTTGCCGCCGACGACCGAATAGCCGCGGCGCCCCAGGATGAATTTTTGTGCCTGCAAGAGCAGGATGGTGAGCAGCAGCAGCGGCACCGCGGCAGCGGCGGCGAGCTCGAGCTTGGGCGGATACTGAAACAGGCTCCAGATCTTCGTGGTCATGGTGTGGAAGCCGGCCGGCAACGCCAGGATCGCGGGCGAGCCGAACAGCGTCATGGCTTGCAGGAACGCGATCAAGGCGCCGGCCACCAGCGCCGGCAGCGCTAAGGGGATCGTCACGCGCCGCGCCGTGGTCCAGGCTCGACCGCCGAGGATCGCGGACGCATCTTCCAGTTCGCCCGGCATGGTGTCGAGCGCGTTCGCCACCAGCACGAACACGAAGGGAAAAGTGTAGCAGGAAATCACGAAGATGATTCCGGCCATCGAATAGATGTTGAAGAGATAGCTATCGGACTCGGCGCCGGTCACCGCGCGATAGAGTTGGTTGAGCAGGCCGCTGTTCGGCGCGGCCAATAGTTCCCAGGCCACCGCGCCGAGAAACGGCGGCGTCACGAACGACGCCGTTACCAGCGCGCGGATGATCTGCCGCCCCGGCATGTCGGTGCGCGACACCAGCCAGCTGATCGGCGCGGCGACGACGCAGCAGATCGCCGCTGACGTGGTGGCAATGATCGCGGTGGTCAGAAGCGGATCGAGGAAATCAGGGTCGGTGAACAGCGTGATGAAATTCTGCAGGGTCGGATGCCTGGCCTTGTCGGTGAAGCTGAACACCGCAAGCCACGACATCGGCAGCACGATCAACACGATCAGGCACGCCGCAAACAGCCACAGCACCGGCTTGGTCCAGTCGATGCGGGATCTTGTCTCGACGTTAGTAGTGATGCTCATGTGCTTACCACACCCAAGGCAAGCTTCATTTCAGGCCTGCACTTGCTCGGTGCCACCTCTCCCCTTGTGGGGGAGGTCGGATCGCATCGACAGATGCGATCCGGGTGAGGGGTTGCGGCATCGGGACTGCCCGCGTGGCAACCCCTCACCCCAACCCTCTCCCACAAGGGGAGAGGGAGCGATAGAGCGCAGCAAGGGTCAGCCAAAGCCAGCACCATGAGAATAGGGATCAAACCTTGAACAGCTTCGCATAACGCGTCTTGATCTCCTCCGCCATCGCCTCGACCCCGGTGGGATCTTCCTTCATCAGCTTGATGTCGGAAATCTTGCGGCGGCCGGGCTTGGACTGCACCTGCGCATGAACCGAATATTGCGCGGTGAAGTCGACGAAGAATTGCTGGGTCTCCCGCGTGTGCAGCCAGGCCTGGAACAATTTTGCGGCGTTGGGATGCGGCGCGGTCGCGAAGATGCCGGTCGGTCCCGAGATCGTCGGCGCGCCCTCGGCGGGATAGACCGGCTCAACCGGCTGGCCCGCTTCCTTCAAGAGCACGACGCCATAATCATTGCCGTCGGCCATCACCGCGCGTTCGCCGAGCGACAGTTTTTTCGGCGGATCGGTCGATGATTGCACCTGCATTACGCGCTGCTTGGACAGCTTTTCGAAATAACCCCAGCCGAGCTCGCGCACCATCTGGAAGGTCGCGGTCATGATCGTGCCGCTATAGGCGGGATGGCCCTTCACCATCTTGCCGGCCCATTTGGGATCGAGCAGGTCGGCAAAACTCTTCGGCGCGTCTTCCGGTTTTACAAGGCTGGTGTTGTAGGCGATCGACGACATGTAGACCCGCGAGGTCGCGAACATCCCGTCGGGGTCGCGATAGGCTTGCGGAAAATATTTTGCGATGTCCTCGGACACGAACGGCGCGAGCCAGCCGTTCTTCTTCCAGGGAATGAAATGCGAGGCGTCGGACGAGGTGATCACGTCGGCGGTGTGGATGTTGCTCGAAAATTCCTGATCGATGCGCTGGAACAGCCGCTCGGAGCCGGAGCGCTCGATCTGTACCTGGATGCCGGGATAGTCCGTCTCAAAGGCCTTGCCGAGTTTTTCCCCGACCGGCAAATCCATCGCGGAATACAGCACCACCTTGGCTTCTTTTTTCGCGGCCTCGATCAGCTCCGGCGTGATCGCCACCGGCGGCGGAGCCTCGGCGCGGCCAGGGCTTGCGAACACGCTTCCAAACGCCAGCGCGGTCGAACCCTTGAGCACACCGCGCCGTGAAATTTTTGCTTGCTTCATCGCGCGTTCCACCTCTGTTACCGCGTGAGCGCCCGGCAGCGCTCGGGCGGCAAAAAGAGCCACACCTCGCTGCCTTTGCCGACGGCGTTCTCGGTCGGTGTCGTCACGCGCAACGATGTGCCGTCCGGCGTTTCGACCATATAGTCGCGGCTCGCGCCGAGAAACACGTGGCGTGTCACCGTGGCCCTGACCGCGTTCTCGCTTGTTTTCGGGGCTTGGGTCGAAAGCTGGATGTCGTGCTGGCGGATCGCGATCGCAGCATCCTGGCCGGCTTTAAGTTTCGCGCCGACCACCTGCAAGGTCGCGCCGGCAAAGGCGACATGGTTCTCGTCCCGCGCGGTGCCCTTGATGACGTTGCTGGCGCCGATGAAGCGCGCCACGAATTCCGATTGCGGGCGGGCATAGATCTCTTCGGGCGTGCCGAGCTGGTCGATCTTGCCGGCGTTCATCACCGCGATCAAATCGGCTGTTGTCATCGCTTCCGACTGGTCATGGGTGACGTACACCGTAGTGTAGCGGTACTCGTCGTGCAGGCGGCGGATCTCGAAGCGCATCTCCTCGCGCAAATTAGCGTCGAGGTTTGACAAGGGCTCGTCGAGCAATAGCGTCTCCGGCTCGACGATCAGGGCGCGCGCCAGCGCCACGCGCTGCTGCTGGCCGCCGGACAGTTCGCCGGGGTAACGCTGCGCGAGGATTTCGAGCTTGGTGGTCGCCAAAATCGCCGCGAGTTTTTTCGCGATGGTGTCGCGGTCCATTTTGCGCAGGCGCAGGCCATAGACGATGTTCTCCGTGACCGTCATATGAGGCCACAGCGCGTAGCTCTGGAAGATCATCGACATCTTGCGGCTCTCGGGTGGCAAGGTTTTAGCCTTCGAGGACACCATGCGATCCCCGACATGGATTTCGCCGTCCGACGGTTCCAGAAATCCGGCGATCAGCCGCAGCGTCGTGGTCTTGCCGCAGCCCGAGGGACCCAACAGACAGATCAGCTGCCCGTGGTCGATCCGCAGCGAGACCTGGTCGACGACCGCAAGCGATCCAAATCGCTTGGTCAGGCCGCGCAATTCAACCGACGCCAATCGTGTCACTCCCTTTATTTTGCGCGTATCCCGGAACACGCGCGGGCGCCGTTGTCGGCCGCTTATTTATCGCTAGATCAATATAAGCACGAATAAAGGGGAGACGGAAAGGGCAGTCCTAAAGTCTGATGGCTCGACATACCGGCGACGGCGGTGAACTCCCTCTCCCCTTGTGGGAGAGGGTTGGGGTGAGGGGTTCTATCCACAGAGGCGGACTCGCGGAGAGAAACCCCTCACCCGGACTTTCGCTGCGCGAAAATCCGACCTCTCCCACAAGGGGAGAGGTGCACCGAGTAAGCGGTCCGACGATTCCTAATCTATCAATCACGCACTCACACTTTCGCCGAGCCATTCGATCGCGGCTTCAGTGCCGCCCTTGCCATGCGGAATTTCGAGCGCATTGAGGCCGACCTCGATGACGCCGAGCGTGCCCAGGATCATCGGGGCGTTGACGTGGCCCATATGAGCGATCCGGAACGCCTGGCCTTGCAACTCGCCGATCCCGACCCCGAGCACCACGCCGCATTTTTCCTTGCAGTATTTGTGCAGCGCGACCGGATCGTGACCGTTCCCCATCGTCACGGTAGTGACGGTGTCGGAACGCTCGCTGGCCTCCGCGATGTTGAAGCCGAGCACCTGGCCCTCGGCCCACACCGCCACCGCACGGCGCACCGCGCCGGCCAGCAGCCGATGGCGCTCGAACACGGCCTCTAACCCTTCCTCAAAAATCATGTCGACGGCCTGGCGCAGCGCGAACAACAAATGCACCGGCGCGGTGCCGGCATATTTGCGGTAATGCTCGCTGCCTTCGCGCTCGGTCCAGTCCCAATAGGGCGTCCGCAAATCGGCCTTCTTGTGCACTTCCCTGGCGCGGTCGTTGGCGGCAACGAAGCCCAGGCCCGGCGGCGTCATCAAACCTTTCTGCGAACCGGACATCGCGACGTCGATGCCCCATTTGTCCATCTCGAACGGCATGCAGCCGAGCGATGCCACCGCATCCACGATGAACAGCGCGGGATGGCCGGAGGCCTTGATCGCCTTGCCGATCGCCTCGATGTCGTTATAGGCGCCCGAAGCGGTATCGACCTGCACGGCGAGAATCGCCTTGATCGAGTGGTTCTTGTCGGCGCGCAAACGGGCTTCGACTTCGCCGACGCGGATCGCGCGGCGCCAGTCGCCCTTCAGCACCTCGACCTTGGCGCCCATCGCGGCCGCGGCATTGCCCCAGTTGATCGCAAACCGGCCGCTTTCGAGCACCAGCACCTTGTCGCCGCGCGACAGCACGTTGGAGAGCACCGCTTCCCACGCCCCATGGCCGTTGGCGATGTAGATGTAGGAGCTGCCCTTGGTGGCGAACAATTTCGACAGATCGCTCATCAGGCTGTCGGTCAGATTGACCATCTGATCGGAATAGATGTCCAGCGCCGGACGATGCATCGCCCGCAACACTTCGTCGGGCATCGTGGTAGGCCCGGGGATCGCCAGAAACTCCCGGCCCGCGCGAACAGTCATTCTCGTTATTCCTTGTCGGTGCTGGAGGGAAGGGATGCAGGGGAATGGAGGGAAATTCAAGCCAGAACATCAGGATAATCGATTACGGTCGTCATTGCGAGCGAAGCGAAGCAATCCAGAGCTGCAAGAAAGACTGGATTGCTTCGTCGCGCTGCTCCTCGCAATGACGACATAGCGCTCTAATTTCTTAACGCGCTGGCGACCGCTTGCCAGATTTGATCCTTGATCTCGGTTGCGGGCGGGCTCGGGATGATGGTGGTGGGGCCAGTTCGCTTGTGGCAGTCCTCGACCAGGCGCAGCACCCACACTTCGCCGTCGGTGTAATAGAGGTCGCCGCCGCCATTGCGGCCGTCCAGCGTCGGACCTATTCCGGTGACCTGATATTTGGCGTCGACCATGCCGGCGGCTTCCAGATCATCGGCAAGCGTCTTTCTTTCAAGGTCGATATCGGCATCGATATGGTGGGTGATGGCGCCGGTATAATGGCTCACGCCGACGCCGCGGTCGAACGCCGCATCGCCAAGCCAGACCGGCCGCTGCTCCTCGCCCTTGTCGAGCACCTTCCAGAACCGCACATGATGGCGTTGATCGGCGCTTTTGCCGACCGGCTTTTCGAAGGCGAGATCTTCGTGGCGGCCGAGATAATAAAGCGGGCTCACAGGCGCGTCCTTGTAAGAACGATCCAGCAAGACGCTGCCGGCGATTTCGACCGAGGACTTGAACGTCACGGGATCGGCGGGAGACCAGCCGGCTTCATTCATCGCGCACAGCACGTCCTTCTCGTTGCCGATCAGCCCAACATTGATCGGATCGCCGGGAATGCCCTGGGCGGTGCGCGTCACCATCGGCAGGTTGGCAAGCCCCTTCTGGTGCTCGTGATGGGTCCAGATCGCCGGCAGCACGAAATAGGCCAGCGCGCCATAGGCCAAGGCCACGGACAATAGCGCGAGCAGCACACGCTCGAGCCGCGTGTGGTGTGCCGCGTGGGAGTGCATATCGACGGGATGATCAGCCACGACGCCGTGTCCTCACCAATCCATTTGCCAAACTAGCACATGGAAACGAATATTAGCGTTTTGTCTCGCGGCAGCCGGCGGCCTCGGCCTCTTCGACCGAGCAGAACCAGCGCGTGCCCTTTGAGACATTCATCTTGATCTGCGCGTACCAGCGGCTGGTCGGCTTGTGATAGATGCATTCGCCTGAGCTGTTGACATTGCCCTTGATGGTGCAGTCCGGCGAGGGCGCGACCGGTCCCGATGCCGACGCCAACAGCACCGCATGCGAATTGGCGGGCGGCTTGGTGGCGCCCAGGATCGTGGTCTTCTTGTTGCGGACGCGCCAGTCCCACGGCGCGATGAAAGCGCCCTGCCACATCCCGGCCTTGGCTTCGCGCGCGGCGGCCTCGTCGGCATCATAGTCATGCGAGAAGCGCACATACGAAAGCGCCCAGCCGTTGTGCACCATCCATTTCTGGATGTCCTCGCCGTCGACCTCGCAGCGTGCCACGGCGCGGCCGCGGCGATCGGTGCGCTCGACGTGACAGGTCCAGCTCTTGTTCTCGACATGTTTCGCAAGCTCGTCGCGCGCGGCAACGCCACAGGTCCACCGTTCGCTCTTGGTGTTGAGGCAGAGCTGATCGCCCGACGGCGCGTCGATGCCGCCGAGGCGAATGCGGCTATTGCCGATCTGGATCTGGTCGCCGTCGCGGATTTTCGGCACGCCGGTAATGTCGGCGGCCCGCGCGATCGACGGCGCTAGCAGGATCGAGGCGGCGACGAGGCAGGTCGAGATTTTCATCGGCGGTCCCGGCGGGGCAACAGCTCTCATTATATCAGCGAATTTGCGGACAATGTTGCCGGCATGCCAGCCTTGGCCGCATTGCCCGATTTCAACTTAACGCGAGAATGGTAGCCCGGATGGAGCGAAGCGAAATCCGGGATTAATGCCAAATATGCTGAATCCCGGATTGCGCGGAGCCTGTCATCGGGCGCGCATTCGCGCGACCCGTTGGCTTCATCCGGGCTACGGGTTCTCTAACCCCTTACCCGCCGCATCATTGCCTTGCGCGCCAGCGCCAGCCCCATCAGCACGAAGGCCGAGGTGACCTCGGGGCCGCCCACCAGAATCCGCGTCGGCGTCTTCATTTTGTTCCATTCATAGGCGCGGAACGGGCCATGGCGGCCGCCCTCGCCGAGATGGCCAATGATGCAATGCAGCGCCGGAATCATCACCGCGGCATCGGCGCCGAGATGGCCCAAGGTAATGAGCGCCAGCGCCGCATCGAAGGCGTTCATCTCGCCCGCGATCAATTCACCCTGCACATAGTCGAGCACCCGGCCGCGCATGAAATCGAACGCGCCGTCACTATCGATCGCGCGTTGGGCGGCGAGCGGCAGCGCGGCGAACGCCGCATAGCAGCGGCCGAAATAGGCGCAGTAAAGCTCCGGCAGATAATAGATGTGCGAGCGCGGATTGGTGAACGCGCCGCTCTCCGTGAGTCGCCTCTGGAACGCGATGATGCGCCGGAGCGTCTCCAGCCGGGGCGGCGTCTCCAAAATCTTCCAGCGGCCTAGATTGCGGAAGGAGACCTCGAGGATATCGAGATTGAGCGTCGGATCGAGGTCGTTACCAAAGGGACGTTCGCCCCTGAGATTGTCGATCCAGGTGGCGACGCCACCTTCATAGTCGATATTGTCGTTGAGCGGCACCGTGACGCGCTTCTCATTGTCGCCCTCGCGCACCTGATAGCCGGCGTAAAAATCCAGCAGCGGCTGGTCGAGGATCGGGTCGGTCGAGCCGGCTTGCGTGGCGGCCGAGAACGCGCAAGCCGTGGTGTCGCAATCCGGCACATAAACGCCAAAGCCAAGGTCCTGCTTGATTTGGGCGAAGAACCGCGAAAACCGCGGATGCGGCATCGGCGCCAGCGCGGTGACGACGGCTACCGTCGAGCCGTCATGCGAGCGCACCTCCTCGCGGCTGGTGGTGAGGCAAAATTCGACCATCGCCGCGATCACACGGCGCGCGGCGCTCGTTTGTTCCGAAGAGGCAAGGCCGGTCTCGATGAAGGAAAGCAGCGCCTCGGTGAAGAACGCGTCGTAATAGGCGGAGCGATGGCGGATCTGCATCGGCTGCCGCATCGGCTCGGCAATGCCGCGCCAGGGCGGGTTGATCAGCGCGCGCGCCGGCGAGCGGGCGATGAACACCCGCGCCAGGTTGAACAATAACGTCGAATTCTTGTAGCCGCGCGAATTGAGGCCCGTCAGCGCCATCAGGAACTCGCGGCCGCGCATGTCGGCGTCGCCGATCAGGTTGAAGGCGGCATAGGTCGGGATGAAGCCGCGCTTGGCGTAAGCCCGCAACAGATGCGCGCCGCAGACGCGGATCGCGCTTTCGACTTGGGAAAGGCCAATTTGAACAAGATTTGGCGCGCCTCGACCGGGGGTCGCGGGCTTGGGATTGGGATGGTCGAGCTCGATGGTGTCGAGCAGGGCGGCGACAGGGTGGCCGACCGTCTCCCAGTCCGGCGAATGTTCGTCGCGCGCCCGCGTTACGGCGTCGCGCAGCGCCTCTAGCCGCGATCCTTCGGCGAGTTCCGGCAGCCCGGTGCGGCGGAGCAACGCCCGCAGCGGCGGGTTGCCGAGCGCGGTCCGGTAGAATTTGCCAAGGTGCGGATCGCCGCCGCGATGATGGGCCAACAGCGGATCGCAGACGTCGTAGAGCGACGGACCATCCTTCCCGACGGTCAGCGCGCGATAGGCGGCACCGGCGATATACTGAAAAGTCATGGATGAACTTTCGGTGCGAGGCCGTCGCGCGGTTTCCAGGCAGGATGGCTGTCCCATGAGGACTTGTAGGGACCCGAAAAGTTCCACAGCCGGGCAGCAAAGGAAATACAGAAATACAAATGTGTGACGAAGCTCACAGCGGCGGCCACCGGTTTGGCGACATTGTCAAGCCGCTAATCCGGCCTGATTTGGCCGCCATAAACGACATTTGAAGGTATATTTAATCAGGTTATTCAATGCGTTAACCGGTATGCACGCATATGTGTTGCCGGAACCCGAGAAGGAGGTTAAGGGTTTGTTTGTTGCGGTGCCGCAAATTGATCGCAATCGAACGGCACACCCGCCGACCACCCCTGAAACCGATCGACCCAAAGCAGCGACTAACTCCAGCCGCGTCTTTGGCAGTGACCAGGAATGTACAGTGATGAACGTTAGGCAGATTCCAATCTCCCGTCGCTCCATTGCCATTGCCTCCGCACTGGTCGGGACGGTTTCGCTGGCGATCGGCGCCCATGCTGCGCTGAGCCTGCGGGCGCTGGATGCTGCCAAGGCGGTCTCGACCGAACAGAGTTCCGATATCGCCCGTGCCTCGCGCATCGCGCTGGTGATCGGCAACGGTCATTATCCCGATGCAAGCGAGCCGCTGGCCCAGCCGATCAACGATGCCCGCGCGCTGACCTCGGCGCTGCGCCGCGACGGCTTTGACGTCGATGTGGTGGAAGACGCCAGCAAGGACGACATGGCCCGCGCCATCGATCGCCTGAAATCCAAGATCAGGCGCGACTCGGTGGTGATGCTGTTCTTCGGCGGCTATGGCGTGCAGGCCGGCCGCGAGAGCTACATGATCCCGGTCGATGCCGCGATCTGGAAGGAATCCGATGTCCGCCGCGAGGGGCTTTCGATCGAATCCGTGCTCCAGGCGATGAAGGAGCGCGGCGCGCGCGCAAAACTCGTCGTGGTCGATGCCTCGCGCCGCAATCCCTTTGAACGGCGCTGGCGCACCTTCAGCCACGGTCTCGCGCCGATCAACGCGCCGGACAACGCGCTGGTGCTGACCTCGGCGACGCCGGGCAAGGTCGCCGACGACGGCAAGGGCGAGCACAGCGTGCTGGTGTCGGAGCTGTTGAACAATCTGACCGCGCAGGCCGGCGGCGCCGAATCCGTCTTCAACAAGACCCGCGTCGCCATCTCCCGCGCCTCCGACGGCGAGCAGGTGCCGTCGGTCTCGTCCTCGCTGCTGGAAGACGTCCGTCTCGGCATCAACGCCAACGCCGGCAGCTGATCCCCGCTGTCGTACTGGCGCGGGCCGGGATCCACAATCACTACCATTGATTATTTGCGAGAGGCCGTCCGCATGCTCGCTGCCACCTCTCTCCTTGTGGGAGAGGGAGCTCACCGCCATCGCGGCTACAGCTTTTCCCGCGCCTACCTCACCGATCCGCGCTCGCCGTGACCGGCCGCACCGGATCGCCTTCGCGGAGCAGCGAGCCGGCGCGGGCCACCACGATATCGCCTTCCATGAGCCCCTCGCGGATTTCGACATTGCCGCCGGACATCAGCCCGACCTCGACCCGCTTGGTCTCGATCCGCGAGCGGCGCACCACCTGGACCACGGTGCCGCCGGTGCCATAGAGCACCGCGGTCAAGGGCACGGCGACGTTGCAGCTTTGCCCGGTCTTGATCATCGCGCGCCCCGACGAATTCACCAGCAGGCGGCGGTTGGTGGTGATGGCGATGAAGGCCTGGCCGAGCTGGCTGTCGGGCTGGATGGTCGGCGCGATCCGGCGCACCCTGCCATCGACGGTGCCGGCGCCGGGGATCGAGATGCTGGCCGGCTGGTTGACCGCGAGCTTCAACACATCCTGGGTCGGCACCAGGCCGACCACGTCGAATTCGCCGCGGTTGATGATCGAGAACAGCGCCTCGCCCTTGCCTGAGGCGGTCGCGCCGATCACCGCTGACGACGAGGAAATCAGCCCCGCGATCGGCGCCTGCACCAGCGCGGTGCCGCCGCCATCGGGCAGGTTGAGCCGGGCCAGCGTCTGGCCGGCGGTGACGGTATCGCCGGCATCGGCCAGCACTTCGGCGACCTTCATCCCCTGGCGTTCCGGCCGCACTGCGGTCTCCTCGCGGGCCAGCACCAGTCCGGAAATCTCGACGATGTTGGAGAAGCAGGATTTCGCCGCCGTCAGCACCGTGACCGCCGCGCCCTTGGGGGCGTCGGGGTCGGGATTGTCGGCGGCGCGGGCGGGAGCCGATGCGGCGCAAATGAGCCCGACCACCAGCGGGGTCATAAGCCAGCGAGAAACGTCGCGCGCGCGTGGGTTCATCGGGATTCCGTCCGGTTTTCCGCCTCCTTCGATATCAGAAGGCCGGCTCACCCGCCAAGGGGCGATAGGCGAAAGCCGTGGGATCGACGCCGGCGGGGCGCGGTTAATCGTCGCTAGAGCAGAGTCGACGCCCCGGCGGCTCAGTCACCCCGCCCCAGCTCCCCGGACCATTCCGCGGCGGCTGCTTCTTCAAGCGGGGAGCCGAGCTGCGCCCCGGCGAGATCGTCGGCGCGCGCGATGTGGCCGGCAATCTCCGGATTGATCGCTTTCGCATGTGTGAACGGCATCATGTGCCCCGCCGCCGGCAAATGCCGCGCGTCAACGCCCGGGATCAGCGAGGCCAGCTTCTCGGCGATCCGCTGGGTGAGGTAGGGCGACAGCCCGCCGGAAAACAGCAGCGTCGGCACGGCAATGGCCGAAGCGGCCGATGCGACATTCTGCTCGGCGAATGCTGCGGCGAAATCGAAGGCGAGCTTGTCGGCGTGCTCGATCAAGCGCAGCCGCGCCTCCGGGGATAATTCCTCGGCAGGCGCCGACCCGTTCCAGAACGAGGCGAACTTGTCGATCGCCTCCATCGTCAGCCCCTTCCAGAGGTCGGCTTGAATGCCGCGCGCGAATTCGTCGAACCGCCGATAGAGCCGCCGGTCCGCCCCGCTCCCGCCAAGCAGGGTCGGCAACACCGGCTCGATCAAGGTCAGGCTGCGCACACATCTGGCGAACGGCGATTGGGTCGCAAGCCTGAAGGCGACGGCCCCGCCATAGGAGTGTCCGATCAGGTGAAACGGACCCTCCGCCTCCCGGAGTTGCTCGCCCAGCATGGCGACTTCGCCGGCCAAGGTCGTTGGCAGGATGATCGAGGTTCGGCTGCTGCCATATCCCGATATATCCGGCGCGATCACGCGCGTGTTGCTGCCGAGCTGTTCGGCGAGCCGCGCCCATTGCCGGCCCGAGGCGAGCGAGCAATGCAGGGCGACGACGCAGCGCTTGGCTTCCTTGGGCGCGCCAAAATCAAGCATCTTGTTCATCGAGCCGCCCCCGACCGTGTTTCGGCGTCGGAGGATCCGGTCGATTTGCTCGGGCTTTTGCGCCAGGGTATCAGCATCGCGACGCGCTGGCGGTAGCGGCGATAATCGTCGCCGAACATTTCGACCAGATCGCGCTCCTCGAGCCAGATGCCGACCACGATGTAGGCGGTCGTCACCGCGGCGAACAGCAGATGGCCCGCGGTCATCACCGGCGCCGCCCAGAACGCGATGATGAAGCCGAGATAGATCGGATGCCGCACGAACTGATAGAACAGCGGCGTCTTGAAGCGCACCGCCGGCATCGGCCGTCCCGTGAGATTGTTGGCGACCTGATGCAGTCCGAACAGCTCGAAATGGTTGATCAGGAACGTAGAGGTCAACACGATCAGCCAGCCGAGCAGCGACACGCCGACCAAGACGCTCGACAGCGTCGGATTCTCGACCTTCCACACCACCGTCGGCATCGCCCGCCACTGCCAGCACAACAGCGCGAGCGCGGCCGTGGAGAACAGCACATAGGTCGAGCGCTCGACCGATTTTGGCACGAATTTGGTCCACCACTCCTTGAACTGGCGGCGCGCCATCACGCTGTGCTGGATTGCAAACAGTGACATCAAGAGCATGTTGACGATCACGGCTTCAGTGACGGGCACCGCCTCGCCGCTGTCGATAGTTTTCGGCACGAACATGTTCTCGACGAAGCCAAGCGCGTAGAGAAACGTCACGAAGAAAAAAGCGTAGGACAACAGTCCGTAAAACAGCGCAATAACCCGGCTCATTGAAAATTCTCATCTGTTGAGAGGATGTCGAAACGCAGCATTGCTGCGATGGTTTTCGCCTGGCC
>Ga0070717_10000635_pt1 | contig 22589 bp, 17 predicted proteins | sample LARL113metaG_FD_71366 | JGI IMG/M metagenome (GOLD analysis project Ga0070717, IMG submission 71366) | Corn, switchgrass and miscanthus rhizosphere microbial communities from Kellogg Biological Station, Michigan, USA - LAR L11-3 metaG | ecosystem: Host-associated > Plants > Roots > Rhizosphere ...
CGACGATCGACTTGTAGGTGGGCGTGTAGAGCGTCCCGGCGGGCGCCCAGTAGACGGGTGTGATTGTGACGTGGCCAGGCGTGCCCGTTAAGCCGCCGATGACTGGATTGCCGACCGTGAACAAAAGGGGCGGGTTGCATTTTGTGCAGTAGGGATTTGTGCTCGCGGCATTGACAGGTGCGGGCGGGGGCTTGCCAGGGGTGACTCGTGGGACGAAGCCACGGGCGTGACCGGCACGCTCTGTCTTGAATTTCCAGTTTTGTGCCAGATCGGTGTCGCCCGCGGGCGCACGCGTCGATGCCCCTGCATGCGGCGGCGCCGCAGGTGATGAAATGGGAAATACGGCAACGATCGCGAGCGCACTCGCGAGCAGCGATCTTCGGATGTAAGCCCGCCCCCCCAGCGATGTGGTAGCTAAATCCGATGTTACTAAAGGACTTAACGCCTACGCACCCAACTGCACCTAGGAACGAATTAGTTGCAGATCACCTTCGGCTGGCCGGCCGGCCGATCGCCCTTGGACCTTCCGGACCGGCGGCGATCACCGTGTCCGTCATCCCCACGAACAACCCGTGCTCGACCACGCCGGTGGCCTTTTTGAGCTCGACCCCGAAGCCGGCCGGGTCCTTGACCCCACCCTCCACCGTCAGGTCCAGGATCAGGTTCCCGTTGTCGGTCACGTATGGCGTCTCCTCACCGCCCCGCACGACGAGCGACACTCCCAGGGCCGCGATCCGCTCCGCAGTCGAGCGCCACAGGAACGGCACCACCTCCACCGGCAGCACTCCGACGCCCAGCTGCTTGACCAGCTTTGACTCATCCACGACCACGACGAACCGCTTGGACGCCTCCGCCACCAGCTTCTCCCGGAACAGCGCCCCTCCGCGTCCCTTGATCAGGTCCAGGGAAGGATCGACCTCGTCTGCTCCATCGACCGTCAGGTCGATCTGGCCCACCAGCTCCGTCACGATCTGGATCCCCAGCGAAGCGGCAAGCTCTGCCGTCGAGCGCGACGATGGCACCGCTCGGACCTTCATCCCATCGCTTACCAGCCTGGCCAGGCCTGCGACGAAAAAGGCCGCCGTCGACCCGCTGCCCAGGCCGATCAGCATGCCGTCGGAGACCAGCTCGAGCGCCTTCTCGGCCGCAGCCTGCTTGTACTCGTCAGCCAACAGCTTCACGGATCGCCTTGATGCCGGCGGCGACGCCGCCGCGGTGGCCGTAAACCGAATTTCCCGCCACCAGGATCGAAGCTCCAGCGGCTACGACAAGCGGCGCCGTGGAAGCGTCGATCCCTCCATCGACCTCGATCTCCATCTCCGTAGACAACGCGCGAAGCCTGCGGATTTTCTCCGGCGACCCCCTGATGAACTTCTGCCCACCGAACCCGGGCTCCACCGTCATGACGTTGACCAGGTCCACGTAAGGCAGGATCTCGCGCAGGTCCTCGACGGGAGTCGCGGGGTTGATCGCCACACCGGCCCTGGCGCCGAGCTCGTGGATCGTCTGCACGGTCCGATACAAAGACGTCGTCGCCTCGATCTGCACCTCGATCAACGTCGCACCCGCTGAAGCAAACGCCTCCAGAAACAGCTCAGGTCGCTCGATCATCAGGTGCGCCTCGATCGGCAACGAGGTGGCCGCACGCACCGCGGCGACCACGCCCGGACCGAAGGTCAGGTTCGGAACGAAGTGCCCGTCCATGACGTCGACCTGGATGCGATCCGCGCCCGACGTTTCCGCCTCGCGCACCTGCTCGGCCAGCCGGCCGAGGTCAGCCGAAAGAATCGACGGGACTACCTCTACCCGGCGTTGGCCGCGCGGTCGATGAGCCATCGTGCGCCGGTAATCATCCCGGATGGCGTTTCGCCGCGCCGGGCGGCTGCCACGGCCGCAGCCTTACCGGCTCCGGTCGCGATGATCACCACCTTCCGCGCGTCGCGGATGGCCTCGAACGTCATGGTGACCCGCTGAGGAGGTGGCTTGGGTGAGTCGTGGATGCCGGCTGTCAGGCCGGTAGCCCGCAGCGCCCGATGGCCCGGGAACAGCGAGTTGACGTGCCCGTCCTCCCCCACTCCCAGCAGCACGAAGTCGAAGGGCGCGACGTTGGCGACCACCTCGGCGTAGGCGTCAGCCCCCTGGTCGGGGCCAAGCTCGCCCGGGATCCGGTAGACGGTGGCCGGATTGACGCGGTCGAGCAGCGATTCCTTCGCCATCCTGTAGTTGCTCTCGGGGTCGAGGGGCGGCACGCATCGCTCGTCGCCGAACAGCACCGATACCCGCCCCCACGGCACATTCAGCTCCGCCAGCAGCTCGTAACTGCGTCGGGGCGATGTTCCGCCCGTCAGCACCAGCGAGCCGCCACCCGAAAGCGCTTCGGCGATCTCGGCCGCCGCCGACTCCGCCACCTCTTCCGCCGTCGCCAGGACGACGAACTCGGCCACTAGAACTTCTCCATCAGTTCCTCAGCCGCCGCCAGCGACCGGTTGAACACCTCGTCGTGCGTGCCTGTCGAGAGGAGGTCGAGCAGCAGCGACACCTCATCCTGGCCCTCGAGCTGCTGGATGTGGCGAAGCGGGTCACCCTCACCGATCTCGATCATCGTCAAAAGCACCCGTCCGGTGTCCTGACGCCGCCTCTCGGGAAAATCGATGTCCGACGCGCGCGCCCTATCCGGGTTGTGGTGTATCCCCAACCGGTAGGTGGTCCCATGCGAGACGCCTGCGATGCGGACCGCGCTCAGCTCACCCTGGACGAGTCCTTCTTTCGGCACCGATCGAAACTCCACCTCGACAGAGCGGTTGCCGGCCGCGTACACCGCCACCACCACCCCGCCCGTGCCCGCGGTAGCGCGCCGCAGCTTCCACCCGAGAGCCGAGGCCATCCAGCCGGTCAAAAGCGAAGCGACGATCCGATTGCCGCGTCCTTCGCCCGCGTAGTCGACGCCGACCTCAGAGATGCCGGCGAGAAACGGGCGGCGATCCGACGGGGAGAAGAACTGGGCGATCATCTCGCGCCACGGACGCAGCCGCGACCACTGCAGGTCGGCCAGCCCCATTCGATGATGGGTGAGCTTCAGCATGTCCGACATCCGGTGGAAGGAGTGGTACGGGTCGCGGAACTGCGCCGAATCGACGACCAGGCCATCACAGACGTGGAGCGCGTCGAGGATCTCGGGCTTGCCGAACGGCGGGGTGCCCAACCACCACAGGTACGTTGGAACGCCACTCACGAGCAAGGGGTCTAGCAGCGGCGCGAGGTGCTCCACGGCCTCGCCGTAGACGTGCAGCGAGATGAACTCGCACTCGTAGCCGCACGCGGCTTTTGGCCGGTCCGGATCGGTCGTGATCCAGGCGTCGAGGAGGCGCCCCTCCACGGGCTGCTGTTCGCGGATCACGATCGCCTGCGACGGATGCTCCGTTCCGATCATCTGCGTCGTGCGCTTTGCCGTCTGCTCGTGCGCCTCTGTTGGCGCGACGCTGATCAGGGTCATGACGCAGTTCCTGGGGTGCGGGTGCTCGCCCTCGTCCGCCTCCTGGTGCGCGAACCGCCTGCGAATCTCGTCGAGCGCAGCCAGCACCTCGGCGATGCTCACGTTCTCCGCGTGCCACAGCGTGGTCGGGTACTGGACCGCGCTCACGGCCGGTGCCACTCCCGCCCGTCGGCCTGCAGGAGCTTGGCCGCAGCATCCGGCCCCCACGTGCCGGCCGGGTAGAGCTCGAGCGGCGGCCGGCCGCTGCGCCATGAGTTCTCGATCGGGTCAACGAGCGACCACGCCGCTTCCACCTCGTCGGCGCGCGTGAACAGCGTTGGGTCGCCGATCATGCAGTCGAGCAGCAGGCGTTCGTAGGCTTCCGGCGCCTCGACCAGGAACGAGGTGATGTACTCGAAGTCCATGGTGACGCTGCGGATGCGCAGCCCGGCCGAAGGAACCTTCGCGCCGAACTTCAGGGAGATGCCCTCCTCCGGCTGTATGCGCAGGGTGATCGCGTTGGGGTCGACCTCCTTCATCGCCTCCCGGCCGAAGGTCAGGTGGGGCGGGCGCTTGAACTGGACGCGGATCTCGGTGACGCGCTTCGGCAGCCGCTTGCCCGCGCGGATGTAGAAGGGCACTCCAGCCCACCGCCAGTTGTCGATGAACAGACGCAGGGCCGCGAACGTCTCGGTCTGGGAATCCGGCGCGACGTTCGGCTCCTCCCGATAGCCGTCGACCTGCTCGCCCAGCACCCACCCCTTCGTGAACTGGCCGCGCACTGTCGACTGCTCGATGTCCTCGCCGATCAGTGGGCGGATCGAGCGCAACACCTTGACCTTCTCGTCGCGCACCGCGTTGGCCTCGAAGGCGAGCGGGGGCTCCATCGCCGTCAATGCCACGAGCTGCAGCCCGTGGTTCTGGATGATGTCGCGCATCGCGCCCGCGTGGTCGTAGTACGCGCCGCGGTTCTCGATCCCGAGCTCCTCGGCGACCGTGATCTGCACCGAATCGATAAGGTTCGATGTCCACAGCGGCTCGAAGATCGAGTTGGCGAAGCGGAACGCGAGGATGTTCTGCACGGTCTCTTTGCCGAGGTAGTGGTCGATGCGGTACACGGAGTCCTCGGAGAAGGACTTCTGCAGCGTCTGCGTCAGCTCGCGCGCGGACTGCAGATCCGTGCCGAACGGCTTCTCCACGACGATGCGGTGATACCCGTCGCCGGCGTTGAGATTCGCTCCCTGCAGCTGCAGCGCGATCGTCTGGTACGTCTGCGGCGGCGTTGCGCAGTAGAAGATCCGGTTGCCCGGGATGTGGTTCGTGGCGTCGAGCTCCTGCAGCTTTCTGCCGAGGCTGCGGAAGTCGTCGAGCTTGCTGAAGTCGACCGGGACGTAGAAAAGCTGCGAGAGCAGCGCGTCCAGCACACGGTCGTCGATCGGCTGGGTGCGCGAGAACTGGTGGATCTTCTGGGACGCGGTCTGGCGAAAGGACTCGTCCGTCATCGCCGACATCGCCGCGCCGATAACCGCAAAACCCGCAGGCAGAGAGCGCTGCTTGGCCAGGTTGTAGAGCGCCGGCAGCAGCTTTCGGCCGCTCAGGTCACCGGTGGCGCCGAAGATCACCATGACCGCCGGGTCGGCGATCCGGTAGTCGTACAGACCCTGGGCTAGGGGATTAGGTGCGGTCTCCTGGACCTTCACTTCTCGTGAGCAGCGTCCTTCACGACCGAGTGGCCCCCGAACTGCTGCCGCATCATTGCGAGCATACGGTCGCCGAACGTGTTCTCCATGCGGCTCCGGAACCGCGCGAACAATGACTCCGCGATGACCGGCGTCGGCACCGCCTCGTCGATCGCCGCCTCCACCGTCCAGCGCCCCTCGCCCGTGTCTTCCACGTACCCCTTGATGTCGCTCAGCTCCGGGTCCTGGTCCAGGCCGCGCGCAATGAGGTCAAGCAGCCACGAGCGCACGACGCTTCCTTCGCGCCATGCCTCGGCGATCGCGTGCATGTCCATGCCCGGGAAGGACTTCGACGACTTCATCACCTGGAAGCCCTCGGCGTACGCCTGCATCAGGCCGTACTCGACCCCGTTGTGAACCATCTTCACGAAGTGGCCCGAACCCTCCGGCCCGGTGTGCACCAGGCCGCCGCCATCAGGCGCCAGGTCGCGCAGCACCGGCAGGATGTGCTCGTAGATGTCCGGCTCGGCCCCGACCATCAGGCTGTAGCCGTAGTCGAGCCCCCAGATGCCGCCGGACACCCCGGCATCCACGTAGTGCATGCCCTTCGCCCTGACGCGCGCGGCGTCGTCGAGCGCGACTTTCCAGTTGGTGTTGCCTCCGTCGACGACGATGTCGCCGGGTTCGCCAAGACCGATGAGCGTGTTGATCGCCTGCGTCGTCGAGTCTCCGGCGGGGACCATGATCCACATCACCCGCGGCCGGTCCTTGAACCGCTTGACAAAGTCCTTCCAGTCGTCGGCTGGGACGGTGCCCTTCGAGGCGTAGGACTGGACCGCGGCCGGGGCAAGGTCGAAGCCGATGACCCGGTGGCCCTTCTTCAGGAGGCGCAGCGACATGTTGCCGCCCATGCGGCCGAGCCCGACGAACCCTATCTCCATGTGCTAGCGGCGACCTCCCCGCATAGTCCGACGTATCAGGACATCGGAGGGCTCGAAACCCCGGATAGTCCGGACTATCCGGGTCACCTGAGCGCCGCCTTCACCGCGGCCGCCAACTCGCGCCAGCCGCTCGCTGGCTTGGAGCCCAGCGTGACGCGGACCACGGGGAGGCGCCGCGACGTGAGCGACTGCAGGTCTCCGATCGCCTGCGCCTGCTTCAGTACGGAGAACGTGTAGGGCTGGCCCGGGATCGGCACGTCCCTGGTGTCGTCCTGCACGATCTGCAGGAACAGCCCGGTCTTCGGTCCGCCCTTGTGCAGCTGTCCGGTCGAGTGCAAGAAGCGCGGTCCGTATCCCGCGGTCGTCGCGATCTTCGTTTTGTTCCGCACGGCCGTTCGAATCGCGGCGATGGCCGCCTCCGACCCGGGAGTGCGCGCCGTGTAGGCCATGATCGCCAAGTACGCGCCCTTCTTCGCCTTCTTGAGCAGGGCGGCCAGGTCCGCCTTCGCCTTCGCCGCGGGCACAGACTCCGCAGGCGGAAGCTTGCCTCGCGACCTGAAGGTCGCCAGCACCTTCTTGGTGTTGTCCTTCGACTCCTGCACGTTGGGCTGGTCGAAGGCGTCGATGCCGAGGATGGAGCCCGCGATCGCGACCGCGACCTCCCAGCGGAAGAACTCCCCACCGAGGTCGAGCTTGTCGCGCATCGTCAGGGTCACCACGGGATGTCCCGCGCGCTCCAGCGCCTGAACAGCGCGGTTCGGCGGGTCGGCCGCCATGCGGATGTAGACGAAGAGCCGGTCGTCGCCGTAAACAGCGGGCTTGCCCACAGGCTCGCCTTCGATCGGCACGATTCCCTTGCCTTCCTTGCCTGTGCTCTCGGCGATGAGCTGCTCGACCCAATAACCGAACGTCGCCACCTTCGGCGAGCAGATCAATGTCACCTTGTTGCGCCCCTGGGTCGCCAGACGCCCCATCACGGCGCCGAGCCAGACGCCCGGGTTCGACTCCACCGGCACCGAGTCGGCGCACGAGTGCTCCATCTCGATCGCGCGATCGAGCAGCCTCAGGACGTCGACGCCCATCAGCGCGCCGGGGACGAGCCCGAAGTACGACAGCGCGGAGTAGCGGCCGCCGATGTCGGGCGGGTTGGGGAAGATCCAGCGGAAGTCGTGGTCCCTGGCCAGCCTCTCCAGCGAGGTACCTGGGTCGGTGATAGCGGCGAACTGGCGACCGTTGCCCTTGGCCTGATCCCAGAAATGCGCGAAGTGGGAAAGCGTCTCGGTGGTCTCTCCGGACTTGGAAGCAACGATGAAGAGCGTGCGACCTATGTTGATCTTCGCCTGCACGGACAGGATGGTGGCGGGGTCGGTGGTGTCGAGCACGTGCAGCCGCGGGTGGCCCTTGATCGCCGGCCCGAACGTGTTGCGCAGCACGTCTGGGCACAGCGAGGAGCCGCCCATTCCGAGCAGAACGACGTCGCTGTACGCGCGACCCTCCCGGGCGAGCGCGGTGAGCTGGTCTGAGTGCTCGAGCATCTTGTCGGCGACGTCGAGCCAGCCCAGCCGGTCGCGGATCTCCTGGCGCTTGGCGGGGTCTGCACTCCACAGCGTCGAGTCCTTTGCCCACAACCGCCGAGGCGCGTCCTCTTTCTGCAGCTTGCCGACCTGCCCGTCCACCACCGGCTGCAAACCTCCGAGGCTGTGCCACTGGCGCGGACCCTTGCCCGCGCGGATCTCCTTCGACGCCTTGGCCAGGGTCGCGAGCAGGCTCTCGAACGACTTGGTGAAGGCGTCGACGCCCTCGACTTCGAGCTCCGCCGTCACCTGGTCCAGGCTGATGCCGGCGTCTTGTAATTGGCGAAGCTGCCGTTTCGCCAGCTCGATGTTCTCGTCGATGCTGCGCCGCACCTCGCCGTGCTCGCGGAACGCGGCCAGCGTCGCGGGAGGAATGGTGTCGACCGTGTCGGGTCCGATCAGCTCCTCGACGTAGTACGTGTCGGGGTAGCGCGGGTCCTTAGTCGACGTGCTGGCCCACAGCGGTCGCTGCGTCCGAGCGCCCGCCTTCTTCAGCTTTTCCCAACGGGGACCGCTGAAGAGCTGGCCGAATTTCTCGTAGGCCACCTTGGAGTTGGCGATGGCAGCTTTGCCGTACAGGCGCTCCAGCGACTGCTTCTCCCGCGGGTCCGAGGTCGCGTTGATCTTCTCTGCGAGGCGCTTGTCGACCTTGGTGTCGACGCGGCTGACGAAGAAGCTCGCCACGCTCGAGACCCTGGCGAGGTCACCGCCCTTGCCGTGCAGCGCCTCGAGGCCGGACAGGTATGCGTCCACGACCTCGGCGTAGCGATCCACGGAAAAGATCAGCGTGACGTTGATGTTGTGGCCCTTCGCGATCTGGTCCTCGATCGCCGGGAGCCCTTCCTTGGTCGCCGGGATCTTGACCATGACGTTCGGGCGGTGACACCGATCGCGCAGGTCCTCGGCCCAGCGGATCGTCGACCGTGTGTTGTTGGCGACGGTCGGCGAGACCTCGATGCTGACGAACCCATCCTTGCCCTTCGTCTTGTCGTAGACCGGCCGGAAGGTGTCCGCGGCGGCCTGGATGTCCTCGACCATCAGCTCCCACAGCATGTCCGCGGGCCGCTTCTTCGCCCGGACGAGCTGCACCATCGCCTCGTCGTAGTCGGTCGAGCCGCTGACCGCCTTCTCGAAGATCGTCGGATTGGAGGTGACCCCGGTCAGGCCCTCATCCCTCAACCGGGCCAGCTCGCCCGACGTGATGAGCTGGCGGCGGATGTTGTCGAGCCACAGCGACTGGCCCTGCTCGCGCAGCTCCTTGATCGCGCCGGCCGTCACTTCGAGCTCACGAGCTTGGTCGCGGCGGCGACGATGTGCCGGCTCGATATGCCCGCGGCGTTCATCAGCTCTTCGGGCTTGCCCGACGTGGGCAGTCCCTTCACCGCGAGGTGCGCCACCCGCGGAGCTGGATCCATGGCCAGCGCCTCGAGCACCGCCGCGGCGATCCCTCCCTCCGGGTAGTGGTCCTCGACGATCACGAACCTGCCCTTGGTCGCACGCGCAGCCTCTCGCAGCGTCTTCACGTCGACCGGCTTGACCGAGTAGAGGTCGATGACGCGCGCGGGGATCTTCTTTGCCGCCAGCGCCTCCGCCGCGGCGAGGCAGCTGTGCAGCGTCACCCCGGCGCCGATCAGCGTCACCTTGTCTTTCGGGTTTTGCCGAAGGACCTTGGAGCCGCCGACCTTGAACGTCTCGTTGGGCCCGTAAAGCGTCGGGTACGCGCCGCGCGTCGTCCGCATGAAGACGATGCCCGGCGTGTCGGCCATGATCCGCGTCAGCTTCGCCGTCTGATTCGGGTCGCTCGGGTAGAGCACCGTCGAGCTGTGGATCGCGCGCATCGACGCGAGGTCTTCGAGAGCCATCTGAGAGGGTCCGTCCTGTCCGATCTCCGTGCCGGCGTGCGACCCGGTCAGCCGGATGTTGGCCTGCGAGATGCCGGCCATACGGATGAAGTCGTACGCGCGCGAGAAGAACGCCGCGAACGTCGACGCGAATGGAATGTAGCCGCGCACGCTCATGCCCACAGCAGTGGCCACAAGCTGCTGCTCCGCGATGTACACCTCGAAAAAGCGGTCGGGGTGCGCGTGCGCGAACTCGTCGGCGTGGGTCGAGTTGGAGACCTCGCCATCCATCGCGACGACCTCGGGGATCGACGCCAGCGCCAGGAGCGCGTCGCCATACGCCTTGCGCGTGGCGACCTTGTCTTCCTTCTTGTAGATCGGAAGCACCGGCTCGGTCGCCGCCGGTTTCTTGGGCGCAGCGCCCCGTTCCGGCTTCTGCGTTTTGACCTTGAGGTTGCGGATCCCGCCGAGCTCCTTGATCGCGCGCTCCGCCATGTCCGGCGGCAGCGCCTTGCCGTGCCAGCCGTCTTTGTTCTCGATCTCGGAGAAGCCCTTGCCCTTGATCGTCCGGGCGATGATCACGGTGGGCCTGTCGGCGTTCGACAGCGCTTCGCCGTAGGCGCGGTCGATCGCGCCGACCTCGTGGCCGTCGATGACGATGGCGGTGCAGCCGAACGCCTCCACCCGGCGGCGGTAGACATCGAGCTGCCACTCGTACTCGGTCGGACCGCGCTGGCCGAGCCGGTTGATGTCCCAGATCGCCGTGAGGTTCGAGAGGCTGTAGTGGCCCGCCTTGTCGATCGCTTCCCAGATCGACCCTTCGGCGAGCTCGGAGTCGCCGCACAGCACCCACACGTGGTACGGCAGCTTGTCGAGGTACTTGCCCGCGAGCGCCACGCCGACTCCGATGGGCAGGCCTTGTCCGAGCGAGCCGGTCGCCACGTCGACCCATGGAATCACCGGGGTCGGATGGCCCTGGAGCCGCGAACCGAACTTGCGGAACGTCATCAGCTCCTGGTCGGTGATGGCCCCGGCAGCCTTGAACATCGCGTAGCAAAGCGGCGAGGCGTGGCCCTTGGAGTAGATCAGGTGGTCGTTGTTCGGATCCTTCGGCTTGTTCCAGTCGTACTGGAGGTGACGCGAGAGCAGGACGGCGATGAGGTCGGCCGCCGACATCGACGAGGTCGGATGACCAGACCCCGCCGCGGTGCTGCAGCGGATGGAGTCCACCCGGAGCTGCTGGCCGAGCTGACGCGCAAACTCGAGGTCGGTGGTCGCAATGGTTTCTGTGACGGCCATGTCACTCCTTGCGAACGCCCCAGAACGGGGCGAAACGGGCTGCTGTGTTTAAGTCTATCGACGACCTGCCGATCATCGGATGGTCCGGACGATCCGGGGTTCTGCGAGCGCGCGACGTCCGTTCGTCCGGACGATCCGAGGGTTCGCCCGCCTACACGACGCCGGCCAGCCGCTCCACCTCGGTCACCATCCCGTCCAGGATCTTCAGCCCCGCGACCCAGAAACCGGGGTCGGTGATGTCCATCCCGATCCGCTTGACCAGCTCGTCGGGGCGTGTCGAGCCGCCCGCGGCGAGGAAGTCGAGGTAGTCGTCGACCGACAGCTTGCCCTCGCGGTAACGCTGATAGACCGACAGCGCGAGCAGGTTCCCGAATGCGTACGCATAGACGTAGCCCGGGGTGTGCATGAAGTGGCTGACGTAGCTCCACCAGACCTTGTGCTCGTCGGTGAGGATCAGCGCGTCGCCGAACATTGCCTGGAGCTTCTCCTGGAAGAGGTCGCCGAGCTCCTCGATCGACAGCTCGCCTTCGGTGCGGCGCGCCGTGTGCATGGCGTCCTCGTAGCGGTTGAAGGCCACCTGGCGAAAGACGGTCGAGAACGCGTCTTCGCACTGGCTGCAGAGCATCGCGAGGCGGACCTTTGGGTCCTTTTCCTCCGACATGATCCGATCGAAGGTCAACGCCTCGCCGAACACCGACGCCGTCTCCGCCAGCGTCAGGGGCGGGTGGTAGTCGAAGACATGCTGCTTCGCGGCGAGCCGGTCGTGCAGCCCGTGCCCGAGCTCGTGGGCCAGCGTCAGCGCGTCGCGCAGCTTCCCAGTGAAGTTCATCAGCACGTACGGATGGTGGTGAGGTGTGACGGGCATGCAGTACGCTCCGCCGGCCTTTCCCGGTGTGACCGCTGCGTCGATCCAGCCGCTTGCGAAGAACTGCTCGACAAGCTCGCCGGCGCGCTTGGAGAACCGCTGGTACGACCCGAGGACGAGCTCTTTCGCGTCGTCCCATGTCAGGTCGCGCGTCGCGCCCGAAATCGGTGCGTAGCGGTCCCACTCGTGGAGGTCGCCGACGTTGAGGAGCTTCCGCTTCACGCGGTAGTAGCGGACGGAGATGTCGTACCGGGACGTCACCGCGTCGACCAGCGCCTGGACCGCGGCGTCTGACGTCTCATTGGCCAGGTTGCGGGAGCTGATCCACGTTGGGAAGTGGCGCAGCCGGTCGTCGATCGACTTCTCCTGCAAGATGACGTTGAAGACGTAGCCGCGCGTGCGGATGTCCTCGGTGAGCGCCTCGGTCACAGCTGCGTTCGCCTGGCGCCGCACCTCGCGGTCCGGCTCGCGCAACAGCGTGAGCGCCTGGTCGAGTGAGACCTTTTCGCCGTCGAGGCCGACGCCGATGCGCGCGCAGAGCTCGTCGAACAAACGCACCCACGCGCCGTTGCCGACGGGACTGAAGTCGGTGAGCACACGCTCCTCCGGCTCCGAGAGCTGGTGAGGACGGAACTTTCGCGCCTCCTCGACGAAGTGCCGGTACTTCGCGGCCTCCGGGTCGGCGTAGAGCTTGTTGGCGTGCTCATCGCTGACCTGGGCGAGCTCGAGAGTGAAGAACACGAGGTGGCTGCCGCGCTCGGCGCTTGCTTCGCGCACCCGCGCGAGAAGACGCCCGGCCGCGTGGTCCTGCGTGTCCTGGCTGTGCAGCATGTACGCGTAAACCTCGGGCTTGGCCGCGGACTCCTCCTGGTCGGCGAGCTCACGCATCATCAGCGCGAAGTCCTTCGCCTCCAGCGTCGCCACCCTGCCCTTGTATCTCGTCTCGAACGACCTCGCGCTGTCGAGGTCATGGGCGAGCCAGGCTTCGATCTCCGGGTCGACTGGCGAGGCGAAAAGGTCGCTGAGATTCCAGCGGACTTTTTCGGCGCCCGTGGATTTGGTTGCTTGGGCCATCAACGCGAGCTTAGCCGCTCCGCGATCTCCCGCACCCGTTCCGGCCTGGGCCATCGATCGGCGTAGACGCCTTCGTTGACGGCCGCCGTCAGCTCCATCAGCAGCTCGTAATCCATTGCGTCCTGGTACTCCCGCGGCGTCTCGGGAGGCGCTCGGCGGCGCCGCATCTTTCTCTGCACGCGCTCGTAGAGCCTCAGCAGCTCCGACTCACCGGGCTGGGTGACGCGCAATGGTCGAGCGGCGCGGCGGCGCAACCAAGCGATGGCAAGCACCACCAGCACTGCGACGGCGATCGCGGGCGGAATCGCCCCCAGGATTCCGAGCGAACCCACCGCCGCCATCGGCGCGCCGATCGTGAGATGAGGCAGAAGCCTCGCCACACCCCCGGCCGCCCAGTGGTTGGCGAACTGGGTCGCGGCCACCGCGGGGACGCCCGGCGTCGGGTCGACCGGCACCCATCCGTGTCCGGGGAACCAGACCTCGACCCACGCGTGGGCGTCGCGCTCGCGCACGACGGCCTGATTCAGCACCGGGTCGTAGTCGCCGGTCGAATACCCGGTCGCGAGCCGCGCCGGGATGCTGAGGCTGCGCAGCATCAGCGTCTCGGCGGTCGCGAACTGCTCGCAGTAGCCGGTCTTGACGTCGAAGAGGAACCAATCGACCGGGTCGCGGCCCGCCGGCACCGGCGGCAGGTCGAGCGTGTACCGGAAGTTGCCCTGGAGATGGGCATTTAGGGCCATCACCGTGTCGTACTCGTTCGTGGTGCTGGCGACGACCTGCCGCGCGAGAGCTCGCGCCCGGGGCGAAAGTGCGCCGCCGTCGAGCTCCACGGCGTTGGGATCCCTGAACACGGCCTCCGGCTCAGCTGCACGAAGGCTCTGAGGGGACAGGTTCGGGATGTACGAAACGACCGAGTAGGTCTGACCGGGGGTCAGCTGCTGCGGTGTGTGGAACGTGCCGTATGCGTCCTCGCGGAGGGCCGCCACCGGTGCATATAGGCTCTGGATCGGATACGCCGCGTTGATCACCCCGGGCAACGGCCGGAGGACGCGAAACGTCTGTACGAACGTTCCGAGGTTTTGCTCCGGAGGCGGAGGCAGGAGCCGTGGCGGCACGTACGGCTCCGTTTGGCGGTAGGAGTGGTCGGCGGCGGTCCACACGCCGTCGCGGTACGTGTCGAAGACGAGCCCGCGCCAGTAGGCGGGTGCGCCGGTGCGCACGTACATCACGGGCGCGTCGCCAAGCCTTCCGCGGAAGTGAAGGTCGACGCTCGGCGTGGCGCCCGCTGCGTCGCCGGCGATCTGCACGAGGGGCAGGGCCGCGCTCTCCATGTCGCCCCTGAACGCGGTGAAGTTCGGCAGCGAGATCACCAGCGGCGAGATCGGTATGCCCGAGGGCTGGGGGATGGCGATGAATCCGGCCAGTCCGACCACAAGTGCGCCTGCGAGCATGAACCCGACGGGTCGCACCGGCGCCTTGATCGCCGCCTCGATCTGACGCAGGTGCGACGCCATCCAGAACCCGGCGAGGCACAGCAGCCAGCCGGCCGCGAACAGCACGAACGCGTAGTCCCACGCGTATACCGCCGCCAGGTAGAGGATCGCGAGGCTGATCCACAGGCTCGAATAGCAGTTGCGCCGCGACTTCAGGTCGAAGCTCGTGATGGCGACCAGGAGGATCGCGAAGTTTGCTTGCGGCAGAACGCCGCCGAAGACAGCGAGCGTCGAGTCCGCGATGACGTAGAACAGCGCGCCGAAAATGAGCCCGGCGAGGAGGACCTGCGTCCAGAACTCGCGGCGCTGGTTGCGCTGGCGGAAGCTCACGATGTGACCCGCGGTCGCGGCGATGACGCCCACGACCGGGATGACGTAGTCCGAGCCGTAGACGACGATCGCGATCACCGCGACCCCAAACCCGCACAGCACACAGACCCGCGCAGCCAGGGAATGCTCGATCCGAGAGCGTGGGAGCCGCAGGCGGCGCATCACAGCGGCCACGCTGTCCCCACCCGCCGGAAGTCCGCGTCTTCGCGCGCCGGCGTATCGCCGACGAGCCAGTTCCGGCGCGCCGCGGGGTCGAAAAGGTCTGGGTCCGCGGTGACGACGACGGTGCAGTCGCGTCCGCTTGATTCGACGGCGTCCCCATCGGGATACCTGGCGAGCGACTCGAGGACCTCCCAGATGTCTCGCGACGTCAGTGCTCCCAGCGCGACCCGGCCTCCCTCGCGTATGCAGTCCCATGCCTCCGAGGCGGCGATGCGCGCGATCTGGTCCGCGACCCCGATGCTTGGCGGCGCGGGGTCGACCAGGATCGTGACGGTGCGCATGCCCGGCGGCTCGTACTCCCGCACCACCAGCTCGCCACGCCGCGCGCTCGATCGCCAGTGGATGCGTCTCAGCGAATCCCCCGGCCGGTACTCGCGGATGCCGAAGAGCTCGTTTCCCGAGCCGGCGCGCGGAGCGGCGGTCGCCGCCTCGAGCTCGCGGGGCGGGATGCGGTCGGCGAGCGACTTGAACCTGGGCAGCACCAGAAGGACCGTCGCGTCCGAAACCGGGCGAACGTCGCGGAAGAACGCCAGCGGGTCGCTGCTGAAGATCCGCCAGCCGCGGGCGCCTACCGCTCCGCGCGACGCCGCCCCCATCTCCTTGACCTCCGCCCATCGCCCCGCCGGCACCAGTCCCGTGCCGGCCCATGTCTCCCTGCCGCCGAGCTGGCCGACCGCCCACGCCGGACCGCGCGGGCCGCGGGCGTTGACGATTCCAATCTCCAGTCCAAAACCATCGCCCTCGAAGACCGGCGCGGGAGCCGGCCCGGCGCGCAGCACCGACTGGGGAAGATCCTCCACCGGCGAACCCGGCGCAGGCGACGTTCGGGCCACGCGGAGATGCAGCGACAGCCCTGCGCGATTCCACGCCGCGTAGACGGCGGTCGCGACGACCAGCGCCACCAGGCACCAGGCAAGGAGGAAGAGCCACGGCACAGCTGACGTGGCGCCGTACCAGAACAGAATCGCCGCGAGAGCGAGGGCACCATAAGCGCGCCACGTCGGCCTCACGACCCGGCTCCTAGTGCTGGCGGAGCGGCGGGATCGGCACCGATTTGACGACCTCCTCGAGCATGGTCCCAGCGCTGGCGCGCCCCCGCATCCCCAGCCGGTGCGCGAGCACAGGCGCCGCGAGCAGCTTGATGTCGTCAGGAAGGACGAAGTCGCGGCCTTCGAACAGCGCCCAGGCCTGCGCCGCACGCTGCAGATAGACGCCCGCGCGCATGCTGGCCGGGAGCAGCACCTCCGGCCTCACCCGAATCGCGTCGAGCAAAGCCACGATGTAGGAGCGGATCGCCGGCGCCGCGACCACGCGCAGGCAGGCCTCCTGCAGCTCGACCACCTCGCGGACGTCGATCACCGCGGTCAGCTCGGCGATGGGATCTCCGTGTTCGCGTCGCGCCAGCACCTCGAGGGCCTCGGCGTCCGTGGGCGGGCCCATCTCCGCCGCGAGCACGAAGCGATCCAGCTGAGACTCCGGCAATGGGTAGGTGCCGTGAAATTCCGCGGGGTTCTGCGTGGCGACCACGAAGAACGGCTTGTCAAGGACGCGCGTCGTTCCCTCGACCGTGACCTGCCCCTCGCCCATCGCCTCGAGCAGCGCCGACTGCGTGCGCGGCGTGGCGCGGTTCACCTCGTCGGCGAGCACGATGTTGGCGAAGATCGGGCCTGGGACGAACTCAAAGGTCAGGTCCTTCTGGTTGAAGACGCTCGACCCGGTGATGTCTGACGGGAGCAGGTCGGGCGTGCACTGGATGCGGCGGAACGTGCCCCCCACCGAGGTCGCGAGCGCGCGGGCGAGCATCGTCTTTCCCGTGCCTGGAAGGTCCTGGAGGAGGACATGTCCGCCGGAGACGAGTCCTGCGAGCGCGAGCCGGACGACTCGTTCCTTGCCGACGATGACGCGGTGGATGTTCTTTTCGACCCGCTCGAGAAGCTGGCCCGCGCGCTGGGGCTGGAAGGTCGGTTCCTGCACTGGGGCTCCAGTCTAGAGGCGGTCTCCGCCGGCTCCGCACACTTCCACGGATCGTCCGGACGAACTGAGCTTGCCGGGCCGAAAAGTGGCCGATCGTCCGGACGAACTGCGAAAACCCTAGGGGCTCCCGACCATTCGCGAGATCACGTCGCTCAGGTTGGGGCCGCCCTTGCCGAACGGCACCGAGTGCACGCGGTGGGCGAACACCATCTCGGCGACCTCGCCGACATGGCTGACCCCTACCTCGTCCGTCCCGTCGTAGGCCGCCTTCGCCTGCGCGGCCCGCGCACACACGAGGTCGGAGCGGTGGCCGTCGACCTCGAGCGCGATCGAGATCTGCGCGATCAGTCGCAGGATCGCACGCGGCAGCGTCACCTCGGGGAAAGTCCCGATCGCCTCGGAGATCTGCGACTTCACCGCCTGCTCCGACTCCGCGTGCAGCTGATAGAACTGGTTGGGGTCGTCCTCCCACAGCGCGCGCTTCTCGACGATCGCAACCCGCTGATCGAGGTCGCGTATGCCCTCCACGTCGACGCACAGCCCGAAGCGGTCGAGCAGCTGCGGCCGCAGCTCCCCTTCCTCGGGGTTCATGGTCCCGACCAGGATGAATCGCGACGGGTGCGAGAACGAGACTCCCTCACGCTCCACCGTGTTGATCCCCATGGCGGCGGAGTCGAGCAGCACATCGACGATGTGGTCGTCGAGAAGGTTGACCTCGTCGACGTAGAGGATGTTGCGGTTGGCCTCGGCAAGCACGCCGGGCTCGAATCGGCGCGAGCCTTCCTTCAGCGCGGCCTCGAGGTCGATCGTGCCCACCACGCGGTCCTCGGATGCATTGATCGGCAGCTCGACCACGCGCATGCGCCGCGTGGCGACCGGAAGCGCACCTCCGGCCGAGCGTTCGCGACAGTCGAGGCACCAGTCCTCGGGGTCGTCGGGGTGGCAGCCGAAGTGGCAGCCCTCGACCACCTTCTGCTCCGGCAGGAGCCGCGCGAGAGCACGAACGGCGGTGGACTTGCCCGTCCCCTTCTCCCCCCGGATCAGCACTCCGCCGATCGTGGGGTTGATCGCATTGAGGATGAGGGCCAACTTCATCTCGTCCTGGCCGACGATCGCGGTGAAGGGGTAGGAGTAGCGGTCGATCGCCATGTGTCGCGTCGATATTACCGACGCTCTACTGGCAGCTCACCTTGGTTACGTCCACGACGAACGTCCACCCGTAGTAGGTCGCCGCGAGCTTGTAGCCGCTGGCCTCTTCCACGCGGGTTGCGTGGTTGTGGTTCAAGTCGTCGCAGATCGCCGACTCGGCCTGGCCTTCGGTCGGATTGAGCCCAAGACCGAGGATGCTTGCGCTGACGCTCTTGTAGAAAAACCAGGCCTGCACGTTGAGCGCGCCGCTCCGGCAGAGAAGCGGAGTGACATTGCCGTCGGCGCTGAAGGTCACCGAGGTCTGGCACAGGTTGACGACCGGTGGGTTAGGCGCGGGCGCCAGCACCTGCTTGTCGACGGGAGTCTCGTCGCCGACGGGGCTCGGCGCAGCCGACGCCGTCGGCGATGGCGATGCGGTGGGCGACTCGGTCGCGGTCGCTGTAGGCGATGAACCGCATGCCACGACCAGGAGCAAGGCGGCGCTAGCGGCCCCGGCCCAGCTCCCTCTCCACCGCCGTCGCGATTTCGTCCCGGGACAGGTCATAGAGCCCGTAATAATGCGCCCCCATGCGGTCCGCGAGGTCCGCGCAAGCGTTGATCGCATACGTCTGGTACATCGGCGCCACCCGCGCGAGGTGCTGCACCGACGGCAGGTGGCTGTAGTCGCGCGCAGAGTCGATCACGAGCGCGTCGATGTCCTCGGCGTCGATCAGGGCCGCGACCTTCTGAGCCTCGACGAGCGGCTCTTCTTTGAACATCGAGATGTTGCCGCGCCCGTCGCTGATGAGCACGAGCAGCGGCCTGATCGTGGGGTCACGGAGAAGCTCCGTCTTCACGACCTTGTAGCCCGCCATCAGCCCGTGCGTCAGAGGCGTCGTACCTCCGACTGAAAGCCGCTCGAGCCTCCGCCGCGCCAGCGAGATGCTCGAGGTCGGACGCAGCACGACCTCGGCTGTGCGGTTCTTGAAGATCACGACCGCGACGCGGTCACGCCGCACGTAGGCGTCTTGCAGGAGAGAGAGGATCGCCCCCTTGGTCGCGGCCATCCTCTGCTCGGCGTCCATCGACGCGGACGCGTCGACGACAAAGACGATGAGGTTGCCGACCTTGCGCTCGCGCACCTTCTGCCTGAGGTCCCGGCGCTCGAGCATCAGGCGCTCGCCGTGCCGGCGTCCCCTCTCCTTTTGCAGTGGAGCCGCGGCCCGGACAGTGGCATCGATCGCGAGGTCGCTGACCTTTTCCTTGGGCTCGGCGCGGACGTAGCGCCCGCGGCGGTCGGGCGTCTGGCTCGCCGCGCGCTTGCCGCCCTGCTTACGCACCCGCCGCTGCCGCGGCAGGTCGATGCGGCGGAGGTTGAAAGTCTGCAGCGCCTCCGGCGCCGACTCGTGACCGCTCGCGCCGCCTGTGGTCACGCCCGTATCCGCGCCGGCGGACTGCTGGCCGGTGTCGGACGAGCTGGCGCTCTGCTCGGCGGCCGCTTCTGACGCCGCCTGGTTCTCCGACGCCTGCGGCTCGCCGGCCTCGGAATCAGCCTGTCGCGAGCCCTCCTGCTGCTCGCCGTGCTCCGGCGTTGTCGTGTCGTTGTCGTCGCGCTGCACCGGCTGCCGAGCCCGGTGCGCGAGGGCGAGGGTGGCCGCGTCGTAGATGTCTTCGCGGTTGGGGGAGGTGTGGCGGCGGTACGCCGCCAGTGCGCGGGCGGCGTGGTCGATGACGACATCCGCGCGGTGACCGAGCACCTCGGCCTCGACGCAGATGGACGAGATCAGCCGCACGTGCCCGGCCGTCAGCCTCACGTCCTTGACGCGGGCGATCGCCTCACCCAGCGCGCGCGACAGGTTCGCGTCCGCGGCCGCGAACTCATTGGCGAAGTCGTGCTCACCCCGCTTGAAGGCGGCGTCGCGCTCGGCGATCAGGACGCGCTCGTCCGGATCTCGGATCCCCTCCACGTCGACGCACAGGCCGAACCGGTCGAGCAGCTGCGGCCGCAGCTCGCCCTCCTCGGGGTTCATCGTCCCGACGAGGATGAACCGCGACGGGTGGCTGTACGAGACACCCTCGCGCTCGATCACGTTGACGCCCATCGCCGCGGCGTCGAGCAGCACATCGACGATGTGGTCGTCGAGCAGGTTGACCTCGTCGACGTAGAGGATGTTGCGATTCGCTTCCGCCAGGACACCGGGCTCGAAGCGTTTGCTCCCGGTGCGGAGCGCCGCCTCGAGGTCGATCGTGCCGACGACGCGGTCCTCGGAAGCGTTGATCGGAAGCTCCACCACCCGCATGCGGCGCCTGTGGTGCGGCAGCACGCTCCCGAGTTCGAGCCGGCCGCGGCAGTCCGCGCACAGCGCCTCGGGGTCCGTGGGGTCGCACCCGAAGTGGCAGCCCTCGACCACGTCGTGCTCCGGCAGCAGACGCGCCAGGGCGCGGACCGCCGTCGATTTCCCCGTGCCCTTCTCGCCTCGAATGAGCACGCCCCCGATCGTCGGGACGATGGCGTTCAGGATCAGGGCCAGCTTCATCGAGTCCTGGCCGACGATCGCCGTGAACGGGTAGGAGTGCCGGTCGAGCGTGACGCTCACGCTTCGAGTTTAGGTAGCGAGCAGGCTCGCCAACCCCGGGTCCTGCCGGATACGGTCTAGATCGGTGTCGTGGCGGGCGTGCTCGCGCAGCTCGGGCCGCCACTCAAAGCTCTGCCGCAGCAGCGGCAGCGCCTCTGCCGCACGGCCGAGGCGCGCGTAGAAGCAGGCCAGGTTGTACGCCGCGAAGCCGCGGTGGCGCCCATCGATGGCGACCTTCATGTGCATGTCGTGCCACCAGCGCTGCGCCGCCTCGGCTTTCGCGACATCGCCGGTCTCCAGGTACCAGTACGTGAGATGCGTGCCGGTGTGGTCGAAGGCGACCCCGCAAACCGTCTGCCACATCGCCTCGGTGGAAGAGTAGGGATGCGGCTTGGCGAGGTCGGCTTCGGAGCACGCAGCCGTCGCCTCGATGACGCGATCCCAACTAGTCCGGGCGAGCTCGCGAATCTCGCCTAACGGCCGATCCCGATACATCTCATAGATCACTGCGTTTTGCGCATCGTCCTCGACAGCAGGCGGCGGCGTGGTCCCAGTCCGGACGGCGTCGATCAGCGTTGCGTCTCGGTCCCGCCACCATGCCAGGTGGGCCAGGTGGTCCTTTGCGTTCCAGCGCCCGTCTGCGTTGGCTCGACCGTCGGTGCTGACCGCGTCCAGCTCCGACTCCTTCTCTCGAGTCTCCAGAAGCGTCGGCAGGATCCGCTCCTTCAAGACGAGAGCAGCTCCTTCACGCCCGGATCCTCGCGGATGCGGTCGAGGTCGGTGTCCTTCCGTGCGTGGGCCACCAGGTCGGGCTTCGCCGCGAAGCTTTCGCGCAGCAAAGGGAGCGCCTCCGCGGGCCTTCCAAGCCGGCTGTACGCGCACGCCAGGTTGTAGCGCGAGTCGGCCAGCTGCTCAGGCCTGGTGAAGAAGCGGCCCTCTATCTCAGCACTCCAACGAGCGACGTCGATGGCGCGAGCTTCGTCTCCGATGTCGAGGAACAGCGACCAGACATGCGTGCCGGCGTGGCCGATGGCGCCGGGGACCGACTCCCACATCTGCGAATCCGTCTGGCGCGGGTGTTGTTTGGCCAGGTCTTCTTCCGAGGATGCATCGATCGCCTTGCGCAAGGCGTCCCAAGATTTCCGGGCGTCGGCCTTGACCTCGCCGGCCGGGAGATCGCGAACCTCGGCGTAGATGATGGCGTTCTGCACATCACCGTTGTCCGGGGTCGGCGGCGGGAGCTCGCTTCCGGTCCTGACGGCGTCCATCGTCTGCGCGGTTCGCCAGCGCCACCACGACACGTGCGCGAGGTGGTCCTTGGCGTTCCAGCTGCCGTCCGCATTCGCCGGGGCATCTACGACCATCGCCGCCATCTCGGACTCGCGCGCACGTGCGTCATCGACGGCCCGCAGGAGCTTTTCCTTCACGAGGCTTGCGCCGGGACGAGCTCCTTGACCATGTCGCGCTCCTGCAGGAGCTCCTGGGTCGTCTTCTTGATGTGATCCCAGGCGTCGTCATCGTGCTGCAGGTCGGGCACGACCTCCCAGCGCTCGCTGTCGCTTCGCACCGGGAAGCCGAACTGCAGACCCTCGGGGACTCCGTACTCGCCGTGGCTCATCACGGCGAGCGAGTGCCAGTCGCCCCAGGGGGTCGGCGTACGCACGCTCACGACCGAGTCGATCACGGCGTTGGCCGCGGACGCCGCCGACGACGCGCCGCGCGCTTCGATGACCGCCGCGCCGCGCTTCTGGACCGTTTCGATGAACTTGCCCTTGAGCCAGCCATGGTCGGAGATCACGTCGAAGACGGGCAGGCCGGCGATGCGCGCGTTGCGCGCGTCGGGGTACTGCGTGGTCGAGTGGTTGCCCCAGATGGCGACGTTGCTTATGGCCGCAACCGGAGCCTGCGCTTTGTGCGCGAGCTGGGTGCGCGCGCGGTTCTCGTCCAGGCGCGTCATTGCAAACCAGCGGTCGTCCGGAATCTCGGGCGCGTTCAAGCGCGCGATGTAGCAGTTGGTGTTTGCCGGGTTGCCCACCACCAGGATGCGTACGTCGTTCGCGGCCTTTTTCGCAATGGCCTGTCCTTGCGGGGCGAAGATCTTGCCGTTCACGGAAAGGAGGT
>Ga0070717_10000636_pt1 | contig 22560 bp, 18 predicted proteins | sample LARL113metaG_FD_71366 | JGI IMG/M metagenome (GOLD analysis project Ga0070717, IMG submission 71366) | Corn, switchgrass and miscanthus rhizosphere microbial communities from Kellogg Biological Station, Michigan, USA - LAR L11-3 metaG | ecosystem: Host-associated > Plants > Roots > Rhizosphere ...
ACGCGGCCTGATGCGACTTTCACCAAACAAAACTATCCTGAGCCCGAAAGACCGCTGACTTAAAATCTCTCTGTCATCCTCAGGCGGACTTCGGCCTTCTCTCTCATCCTGAGGCGAACTTCAGCCGCCGAAGGATCTATGCAAGGCCTGTTGTTCCGGAATCGCTTCAGAGGTGAGAAATCTGCTTCAAGAATAAAAGGTCAACCGCCAATCAGATACTTGAACTGTTCCTCGCTCAGCGGTACCACACTCAGTCTTCCCTGCCGCACTAGCGGCGAGTCGCCAAACAATTTCTTCGATTTGATTTCCGCCAGCGTCACTGCCCTCGGCAGCGCCTTCCCTGCTTTGATCTTTACCCGCGGGTTCTTCGCGTCTGATGCATCCACCGACATCACCGTCGCCGTTCCCACTGCGCTCTTCACGTCTCCAGTCTCATAGATGATCAGCCGGTCTCCCGCTTTCATCCCGCGCAGATGCTTCAGCGCCACCGGATTCGAAACCCCATCCCAGACGGTTTCGTTTTCGCCCTGCAAATCAGCGAACGAATATTCCGAAGGCTCAGTTTTCAGCAAATAGTTCATTTCAGGTTCCAAACTTCCAACGACCTTGTCATTCCGAACCGTTTTAACGGTGAGGAATCTGCTTTTCCCGGACCGCGCCACGCAGCAAAAAACTATTTCGGAGGCTTATCGGCCCCTTTCGTCTCCGCCGGGTGGTCCTGGTAAATCGAATACTGCCCTGCCGGCCGCTTCAACTTCACCATGATTTCCATAGTCGGCTGGGTAACGTCGTAGTCATCACCGAAGGTCTGAAAGCCCGGCGCCAGCACCTGGATGCGCAGCTTGCCGTAAGGCACGCCGTCGTAGCTGGCCTTCCCTTCGGGATCAGTCTTCAGCTCGAGGCCGCCTCTCGCCTGCTTGCCGTTTTCCTGTACCGGATGCATGACCACAGCAGCATTGCGGACAGGCTTGCCGTTTTCATCGCGCACCACCACGAAGCTCAGTGTGGCCAGTGGCTCCTGCTTCTTCTTGGCGTGAGCTGGGGCCCCGATCAGTCCAAACAATATGAAATAACAAACCAAAGCAGAAATCTTCATAAAACGTCTCGCCTGCAAAATGCCTGGCACGTCCCTGTGCAAAACTATTTGCAACATTTACGCGCGTCAATAATCTACAACCTTTGACACCCCAAAAGCGAACCGATCGAACGGCCCAGTTGCGGGTGCTCCATTCCTCCGCCTTTTGGGAGAAGTGGAACACTCCCCCTAACTTTCGAAAGGAGATTTCACATGCCGTACATCACCGTAGGGAAAGAAAATTCAGCCAACATCGACCTTTATTATGAGGACCACGGCTCCGGCGAACCCGTCGTTCTCATCCACGGATATCCTCTCAGCGGTGCCTCCTGGGAGAAACAGCTTCCCGTCCTCCTCGCCGCCGGCAAGCGCGTTATCACTTATGACCGCCGCGGTTTCGGCAACTCCAGCCAGCCAACTTCCGGCTACAACTACGACACCTTCGCCGAGGATCTCCACAAAGTGGTCACTCACCTCGGCCTGCGCAAGTTCACTCTCGTCGGGTTCTCCATGGGCGGAGGCGAAGTTGCCCGCTTCATCGGCAAGTACGGATCGAAAGACGTCAGCAAAGCCGTGATCATCGGCGGCGTTCCGCCCTATCTTCTCAAGACTCCCGACAATCCGGAAGGCGTCGACAAATCGGTTTTCGACGGCATTGAAAAAGCTGTTGCCGCCGACCGCTATGCCTTCTTCACCGAGTTCTTTAAGAGCTTCTACAACACCGATCAATTGTTGGGAAATCGGGTCAGCCAGGAAGCCGTTCAAGCCAGCTGGAACGTCGCTGCCAGCGCGTCCCCGACCGCCACTTTGGAATGCGTTCACACCTGGTACGAAGACTTTCGCAAGGACGTTGCAAAGATCGACGTTCCCACGCTCATCATCCACGGCGACTCCGACCGCATTGTGCCTTTCTCTGCCGCCGGCAACCGCACCGCCAAGCTGATCAAAGGCGCTCGCCTGCACGTAGTGAGTGGAGGCCCGCACAACGTCGCCTGGACCCACGCCGAAGAAGTGAATTCCGAACTCATAAACTTCCTCGGCAAAGGCGCCGCAAAATCAGCCGCCTCTCCCAAACAGGAAGCCGTGGCGTAGTTGGATAGAGTGTGGTTACTTAGTGAGATTACTTGTCTGACTAGTTAGAAGGTTGGCCCACCCCTTCGGCTTCGCTCAGGGCAGGCTCTTGTCGCGTTCTTTGCGACAGGGTGGGACTCAACGTCATGTGTGGCGCGGGCAGCCCTCGCCCGCGTGAAATCTGGCAGTGGCTAGCGTGGTCATCCCAAGACTCGAGGGTGCCCCGTTCAAGCTTCGCTTGGGCGGGGGTTTTGCTGTTATCGATAGAGATTTCGATCTTCACAAACTGTGGCGTTCAGTGCGACAGGGTGGAACTCAACGTCCCGTGTGGCGCGGGCGCCCTCGCCCGCGTGAATCTCGGGTCCTAATTCTGAGGGTTCCCACCCTCCCTCACTCATACCGCAGCGCTTCCATAACATCGACGCGCGCAGCCCGCACCGCCGGCAGCATCGCGGCGACCACCGCGACAGTCATCAACACAACAGCAGACATTGTTATAGGTAATGCTCCCGGCATTTTTACGTCCAGGAAATACCTTCCCGCCAAACGCGCCAGCACGAACCCGAATGCTGCACCTGCAACCACGCCCACCGCCGCCATAATGACGCCTTCCGCGATAACGCCTCTCAGCAGACGCAGCGGCTTCGATCCAAGCGCCAACCGGATGCCGAATTCCCGCGTGCGCGCGCTGACCGAAAACGCCAGCACGCCTGCCACCCCAACCACCGCAATCGCCAGCGCGACGGCAGCGAAAACGCCGAAAACAACGGAGTTCAAACGGTCGGGAGTAAGCACTTCAGCGCGAACGTCTTCGAGAGTGGCTGCGTGCTCAACCGGTTGATCAGCCGACATCCCGCGAATAATCTGGGTGACCGGTGTGACCAGCGAATAGGGATTTCCACCCGTATGAACAAAAAGGCGGCCGCCGAACAGCGGCCCCTCTTCGAAGGGAGTGTAGATCGTGAGCATTGGCTCCGGAACAACGTGTTCGTCGTCGATATCGGAAGTGACGCCGATAATCCGATGCGGTGTGACATTAATCCCAGGAATGAACTTTAGAACCGGATCCGTCCAATAAACGTGACGATTGATGGGGTCCTCGTTGGGGAACATGCGCTGCGCAAGAGTTTCACTGACTACGACCACTGGATCTTTAGGCTGCCCATCGAGTTCGTTGAAGTCGCGCCCGGCAACAATGGGAACACCCAGCGCCGCGAAGAACCCTGGGGAAATCACGCGCAATTGCGCACGCGGATCTTCGCCAGGGCGAGAAACGTGACCGTCGCCGGAAAATTGCAAGCCCGGGCCGAAAGCGCCATCGCGCCAGGGGACCACAATGCCAAACGCCGTGCGGTTCACGCCCGGCAGCGCATCAATGCGGCGAATCGATTCCTTATAAAAGTCGACCACCTGCCGATCAGTCTTGCCGTACGTCATAGCAGGAACGTTGATCGCGAGCACATGGCGCGTGTCGAGACCTGTCTGCGTCCGTTGCAACTCGATCAGCGTGGTGATCAACATACTAGCGCCCGCCAACAACACGAACGACGCCGCGATTTGCGTCACCGCAAACACTCGCTGCCGGCGACCGGTGCTGCTGGTCATGCGCACGCTGCCGCTGGAAAGGCTTAATCCGCTTGAGGCAGCGGCCGACGGCAGCCGCGGAACAAAAGCTAAAATCACTGCCGCGATGATGGCCAGCGACGCTCCCACCCACACCAGGCTCCAATCCACCCGGAGCTCGAGCGCGCGCACCGAGAATCGCGAGGCATAGCGGGCAAGGACGGCCACCAAAGGATTCGCGCTCGCTACACCGAGCGCAGCTCCGGCACCGCAGAGCAGCAGGCTTTCGGCCAAAAGCATACGGCGCAGAACCGCTGTGCTCGCGCCGAGCGCGGCACGCACCGCCAGCTCACCTTCGCGGCGAACCGTCCGGGCGAGAATCAGGTTGGCAACATTCGAACAGGCAATGATGAAAACCAGCGCCGACGCGGCGAGAAGAACCAGAAGTACAGTGCGAGCCCCCGACGTGATCTGGTCGCGAAACAGTTTCACCTCGAGCTGATAATCGCCTTTCGCCGGATACGCCTCGGCATGATCTTTCTTCATGCCGGCATAAACTGAGCGCAACTCGGAGCGGGCTTGCTCGAGAGTCGCGCCAGGAGCGAGCCGGCCAAACAGCTCAGTCATGCGGTGGACCCGCCCGGTCACCATGGTTGCCGATAAGTGATGCGGGCTGGTCACGACGTTGGCAATAAGCTCCGTCTCTTGCGGATATGGCACGCAAGGTTCAAGTACTCCGATTACCGTCGCGGTCCGATCGCCAAAGCTGCCAAGCCGCACCGTCTTCCCGATCACAGAGCGATCTTTCTTAAAGGCCGTCGACCAGAAACGATAGGTGAGAACGACTACGCCCGCGGCCTTGGGGCCATCGTCTTGCGGCCCGATCAGGCGTCCGAGCACGGGGTGAAGTCCCATTACATCGAAGAATGAACCGCCAACCACGCCGGCTTGTACTTCACGAGGTTCACCCAGGCCGATCATGGTGAAGCCGATGACGGAGAATTCCCCAAACTCGCTCAGGCTCTTCACGCCGGTGCGCAAGTCCTGAATCTCGGGTACCGAAAAGGCAGTGTTGTCGGAGCGAATGCCCGGTGCGCTCTGCCTGATGTAGATCAGCCGGTCCTCGTCGCGGTTCACCAGCGGCTTGAGCAGTACCCCACGCACCAGCGTGAAGATCGCAGCGTTCGCCCCAATCCCGAGCGCCAGCGTCAGAACCACTGCGATCGCCAGCCCCGGGGTCCGTACCAACGAGTAAGCCGCAACTTTCAAATCGCGTAGGAATGCCATGGCTACACCCCCGTGTATCCGCGATGTCAGCACCGCTACTGCCAATGCTAAAGATCACAATGTAAATGACTTCATAGGCGATTCGCTACCCTGAACTGTCCATTTCAGGACATCTCTGTAGCAAACTCGGACATGGCCGCCGATTCCGGAGGCATTTTTGGCAGCGGCGGTTTTACGACTTCAATGTGTGGAGCGCGCGCAAGTGCGCCGAGAAGCTCCGCTACATCCACCGTAATCCCGTCAAACGTGGACTAGTAGAAGCTCCCGACCAATGGCCCTGGGGCAGTTTTCGAGCCTACGCCTACGGAGAAGAAGGGATGGTGCGTGTAAATGATTGGTCGGTATTGAAGATGAAAATTCGCGCCGCGTGATGCTGTTCCCACTTCTCCCAAAACCGGGGAGAAGTGGGGCACCCGGCACCGGGGCTGAACTGGTCCCAAACCAGTAGAGTGTGCCTGTGGATTTCGCCACCCGCTCCCCTTCGCCGTCGTAGAAGTAGTTCGCTCCGCCGCCGCTATAGGGACGGTTCTCCGCGTCGTAAGTGAACGTGTGCCCCAGCTGATCGTTGGTCAAATTTCCGTTCGCGTCGTAGGCATACGAGTCCAGTTGGTTCTTGTTGTTGCTCACGCTGACGGTCAGCCTTGGTTTACTTTGAGCGCAACCAGTGTACTCGGCGCTGAGGAGCCGACACGGTTATCTAATCAGTCCCCCACACGCCCCATTCAAACAGAGTCATAGAGATCAAACGTGGTGAAGACGACCTGATCGGTCTCTAACGCCCTCGAACCAAGAAGGATCCATTCGTCAGATAGTTGGCCGGTCCTATAGGACTTTGAAATATCGTGTATGTCGCGGCATCCGTCGTCGGGAACCAACCTTCGTTCTCGTAAGGCTGACATCACTCTGAGGACGAATTCACTCTTGCGCGGGGCCGTCGCAATCGCACTCACATATCCACCCATAGCGCCTTGCAAGTAGCTGATGTCGCACTCAGGGCTAACAAGGAAATGGAACTGACCAGACCAGAGCCTTGCGCTACGGGTTTCGTTTTTTCGGGTAGTAGTGGTGTTCACTGCCTTTGTTCCTCGTCTTGTTTGGGTGGTAATGGCCGCCCCTACCGTCTGCTGGGTTAGGGTCATGTCTGGCCCGACCGTCGGCGGATCGCCTTTCAGCGGTTTCTCTCGCCTCTTTCTTTGTGCTATGGCGGACGCTGTGGCCCTCTTCTTTGCGGCTCGGCCCACGCCTCTCACCGTTTTGGTTAGCCGCTTGATTGTTCGAGGTTACGGTAGAAGCATCGGCTGCCTTAGGACCACCGGCAACCGCCGTCAGGAGGTGCGTCGCACCAGCTGCTGCGCCCTGGGCCCCTTGCGCGATTTGTACGACCCCCACTGCGTTGAGGGCGAGCCCAGCGGGGCTTGTTACGCCGCCAGCATCCAGTACGAGGCCAACCGCCTCTTCCCCCATACCAGCTAGGGCCTCTCCTGTTCCAACAACAGTTGCCCCCGCGTCACCGATGGCCTGACCCAACTGGTGATCGGCATTGCCTCCATCTGTGCGACCGGCACCGAAGAGATCGCTCCCAAAGGCATTCGCTGCTCCCTGTATCACGTCCCAAATATCGTGACCGTTCTGGTCAACATAGCGTAGCGGGTTGTTGTATGTATAGACATACTTGTTCAACGACTGGGGATCGTTGATATCGGCATATGGCAACGCAGAGGACGCGGGCTCGTCAGTGTCAAACAGATCCGTCGGCCCGCCCGCGAATTCATCCGGTTGCATGAATCGTCCGAGAGAGCTGGCATAGTGCCTTGCCTCGAAATAATCCAGCCCTGACTCCGCATCCCGTTCTTTGCCGGTGAATTTGTAGTGATTCGGATCGCTCCCGATCTGCGCAACCAATCCGCCGTAGGGATAGTAAAAATACTGCTCCTGAATGTTTCCGACCGCATCCGTGATCACGCTGGCAGAACCCAAATGATCTCCAAAGTAGTAGTGCACCGTCCCGCTGGGCCGGTCCACGCGCGCCATTCGCGCACCGCCGAAGAAAATATATTCTTCATTGATGTTGCCGTTGAGGTCGGATTCAGCCAGCACCTCGCCCCCGGCCCCATACCAGTAGAACGTACCATTAGACTTTTCCATGCGCTGGCCGTCTGCATCGTAGGAGTACAGCACTCCGGCCTCTGCTACGAGGCGGCTCTCAGCATCGAAGACGCCGGTATGGCCATCTCCATCATTCGTGACGTCGCCCGCAGCGTCGTACGTAGGGCCGGACAACTGGTTCTTAACGGAAGCCGGAGCAGCATTCAAAGGCTCAGTTAAGCAGCCCGTCATTCCGCTCACGCCCGCGCGGTTGGTCAAGTTGCCCCAAGCGTCAATCGTGTATACCTCACCCCAGCAGTTCGCGCCGGTAGTGGTTATGGTATTCGCCTGCTGAATGCGGTTTAGCGGGTCGTACTGAAACGCCGTACTGCGAGTCGAATCCAGGTTGTTGATGATCTGGAATACGTTGCCGTTGTCGCCACTGCCGGCGTGGAAGTTGTAGCTAATGCTCATCAGCGTGGCAGATGTGATTCCTGCGGAGAGCGTCACCGGCTGCAGGCGGCTGTTGTAGCCATTCTGTGTGCTGAGGGCCGTGCCGTTCTTCATGCCTACCAGCAAACCTCCGGCCGTATACATCGGCGCAGTCGCAGGCGGCGCGACGTAGTTGTTTGCGGCATCGCTGACATTCGACGTCCGGCCAGCCGCAGTGGGCGTGTAGGTGACTACGTCGCCGCTGGGATAGGTCAGAGTTTGCAATTCTCCATCGAGATAGTATTTGTAAATAACGCTCTGCGTGGAAGTTCCGTTGCTGCTGTTGAGGTCCTTTGTGTTCTGCTGGGCCACGCGCCCCATGGGATCGTAACTCCAGACGGAGGTGCTCGGCCCAGCGCACATTTCCGTTCTGTGGCCTTTGAGATTGGTAGGTGAAGTGATGGTAAAGGCACCGACGGTGCAGCCGCTTAGGCTGTTGCCGTCATAGGCGTACTGCGATATCTGAGTAGTACTGTTGGTGTAGGTTTTCTTGGTGAGGCGGTTCAGCGCGTCGTACGAATAATTGGTGGTAATGACAGTGGACGGGCTGGTCTGGTTGGGCTTGGGGAAGGTCTTGGTGAGGACGTTTCCATTGTTGTCGTAGGTGTATGTAATGGTGCCAGATTCAGGATTGGTGGCGGTCAGCAGCCGCGAAAGCATGTCGTAAGTAAACGAACGCGGACGCCATGTCGAGGACGCGGACGCGCAGTTTGTAAAAGCACTCGTGTCCGTTCCCTTCTGCACCGCGCAAATGAGGTTTCCAAGCGAGTCGTACTGATAGTCAGTTTCAAAGTTGTAGCCTGAGGTGTTTGGGGCTTCCCAGGCTGCTGTCAGCCTCCCCAACCCGTCCACCTGGGTCGTTCGTTGTTTCCCGGCTTCATCAGTTACGGTTGTCTGGTTGGCAGAGTAGGAGGTTGTCACCGTTGAGTTATCAGCCCTTGTAACGGTGGTGGTCCTGCCCAGCCCGTCGTATAAGTACGAAGTGAGACCGTAGGTTGACTCCGAGGTACTGCGATAGGGATTAGAAACCGACTTTAATCGACCATCGGCATCGTAGGTTGTGTTGGTGTACGTGGTGCCCTCGGGATCGGAGGTCAGTTGTTGTTGCGACACGCGAGCTGATGAATCGTAAATGGTCTTACTCGTCAGGGTCTGGGTGCCGGTGATTTTTGTGGTTTGTACGATATTCCACGGCGTAGTTGCCGTGTTATAAGTGGCTGTCTTCTGACCCCCGTCCGGGTACGTGATCTGCGTCAAACGCCAGTACTTCGGATCAGTCCAGCTATAAGAGGTCGTTTGATTGTTCGGATCGGTTGTGCCTGTCATGACGCCGCCGTTACAGTCCCAGGTAAACATTGTGTTGAATCCCACGGCGTTGGTTACTTGGGTCGGGAATGCACCCCCACAACTTCCGGTGCCATACGTGTAGGTCGTCGGCGGATTTCCGTTTGCATCGACCTCGGTGCTTAGCATTCCGGTGTCGTAGTAAGTCTTCGTGCTATGAATGGTCGTAGTGCCCTGCACGAGTCGAGTGATCGTTGTCAGGTTTCCCCGAGAGCCTGTTACCGCAACATGCGACAGCATGCCACTCGTTGACGTGGGCGTAGTCTCGTCGTAGGCATACGTGGTTTGGCTCACCGCGTTGCCACTGCCATCGTAAACGGTAACTGAAGCGGGCCGGTTCGATATTGTTGTCGAATACGATGTGCTCGGATTGTTGGGATCATAGAAAATATTGGCGGTGAATGGCCCAGCGTATGTAGTGTTGGTGTGCCTGATAAGCGAACCAGGGGCCGCGAACCGAAATCGTACTCCCATGCGTCGGTCGGGAGCTTGACACCATTCGGAGTCGTATAAAAAGTATCAACCTCAGAAACCTTGCCGGAAGAGTTCGGAAGCTCCTCGCGCACGGTTTTTTGCGAGACTCCACCAGAGCCTGGTAGGCCATTGCTGCAAGGGAATGAAGCGCCGTTGTAACACGTCTCGATTGTTTTTAACAACGTAGTGGAGCCAGTGTAGAGTTGCCGCATTGTTTCGAGACTGTCCCCGTTTCCGAAGTTGATCACTTGCTTATTCCCCATGGGGTCTATCAACGTGGTAATGGAAGAGGTGATCGTGTAAGGGACAGGCGGTTGAACAGTGACGCTCCGGGTATAAGTCCAGATTCCATCCGGGGTTGTGCGGGTGAGGCCCGCTACTGACCCGTCTGCGCAGATGATTCCATGATTCCCCCCGGTGTACTGGTAGGTGATCTGTGCGCCGCTCGGGAGCGTCACCGATGTGATTCGGCCCGTTGTGTTTCCAGCCGGGTACCCAGGGGTCGGTTCGTACGTGAAAAGGTAATGAGAGCTGTCGGGCAGTGTAATACTGGTGAGAAGATTTACGACCCCATTGCCTCTGTCGGCTATCCCACTGCAACCGAAATTGCTCTGAATGCTCATTTGGGTGTAGCCGAATGTTGCGCCGACAAAGGTGGATGGATTGGTAGGACTTGGGTAGGTCACGCTCGTGTTTGATATGTGGAGGGCGGTAACACCGAGCGTGTCTACGCCTCCATTGATCTGGTTTCCATTGGTGTCGGTAATTGTTCCCTGATCAGGGCGGATTAGTTGGCCTTCCATATTCGAAATAGATGCGGAGAGCGTTGGATCCACAGATAGGGAATACCCGAGGCCGTCATACGCGTAAAACGGACCACCCCCGTGCGACACACCACTGCAGTCTGCCTCTGTGACCGAGGAAGACGTAAAGAGGTGGCTCCCACCAGATGGGTCGTGATAAACGTAATTTTGCCTTTGCCACAGCCCGCCTCCGTTGCAGGCGTATGGATAGGAGACCCGATTGTAAGTGACGAATCCGCTAAGCGCCTGAATTCCCACCTGCCAACTACTCCCAGCCCACGTCCAATAGTAGATGTTGTTGGTTGGATCTAGAGACGCGTACCAATTCAATGCGTCGTAGCTGACCACGTACTTGAGTGGAAGCCCGCGACCGGACTTTTCGAAGATCGGAATATCGAGGTGGACGTTCAAATTCCCTTCGTTGATAGTGTCAACCTCGTGCTGCGCAAAACTGTTAAAGAGAGGAAATCCCGTGCCGACGGCCTGGGCATGGCTCGAAGCTGGCATCATGGCTAGAAAAAGCAGCGCGAAGACGACTGTGGGACGAGGCATGCGATCCTCCGAGAAAGCGCTTTTTTGCCAGCTCAACCGCAAACACACTGCTGGCTTGTTTTCCCCGGGGAAGGGAGGAAGGGATCGCTCGCAGATCCTCGACTGAAGCCCCCTCAAAAGGATCTACTCACGATTGGCGAGGAATGTAGCACTACGTCCTGTGGAAATCAACCAGGAGATTTGTAAATTCTTTCGCCGGCCTTCTCGCACCAGCTAAGTACAAGCAATATAATAGGTTTGTACCCAAAGTGGGTTTTACGCGCACACCTCGACTTGACATCCACAGGGCAAGGTTCTTACAATTAGCACTCTGGAGCATTGAGTGCTAACAACTCAATTCCATCTAGCGCAATCACCAACCCATAATTCTTAGACGAAAGAACCAAACTTCAGAAAGGAGTCTGAAAATGGCTACGAAATTCACCCCGTTGCACGACCGTATTTTAGTCCGTCGCATTGAAGAAGGACAGACCACCCGTGGCGGAATCATCATCCCCGATTCTGCTAAAGAGAAGCCCCAGGAGGGCGAGGTTGTATCAGCTGGCAAAGGCAAGATCAACGAGGACGGAAAAGTTCGTCCGCTTGACGTAAAAGAAGGCGACCGCATCCTCTTCGGCAAATACTCCGGCACAGAAATCAAGTTGGACGGTGAAGAGCTGATCATCATGCGTGAAGAAGAAGTTCTCGGCATCTTGAGCGGCGCAGCGAAGAGAGAGACTGCAGGATCGCGGAAGTAGCTTGATTCTTCGTGTGCGGTCTTTCCTAACCACGAAAGACACAAACGTACACGAAGCAAAGACGACATCAGGGTCCTGGGTTCCTTCGTGAACCTTCGTGCCCTTAGTGGTTAATCGATTTTGACTTTCTAGGAGAAGACGAAAATGGCAAAACAAATCGTACACGGAGAAGAGTCCCGCCAGGCGATTCTTCGCGGCGTCAACATACTCGCTGATGCCGTAAAGGTCACGCTCGGTCCTAAGGGCCGCAACGTCGTGATCGACAAGAAATTCGGTTCGCCGACCATTACTAAGGACGGCGTCACCGTCGCAAAAGAAATCGAACTAAAAGACAACCTCGAAAACATGGGCGCGCAGATGGTGAAGGAAGTCGCTTCCAAGACCTCTGACGTTGCCGGCGACGGCACCACCACCGCCACCGTTCTCGCCCAGGCAATTTATCGCGAAGGCGTAAAGACCGTCGCTGCCGGCGCCAATCCCATGGCCCTGAAGCGCGGGATCGAGAAGTCCGTCGAGCTCATCGCTGGCAAGATCAACAAGGACGGCGAGCGCGACAAAGGCGAACTCGACAAGCTATCCAAGCCGGTCTCCGGCGAAATGATCGCGCAGGTCGGCACAATTAGTGCAAATAACGATAGCACTATTGGGAGCATTATTGCGGAAGCGATGAAGAAGGTCGGCAAGGACGGCGTCATCACGGTTGAAGAGTCGCGCACGCTTGAAACACAGCTTGAAGTGGTCGAGGGCATGCAGTTTGACCGTGGATACCTCTCTCCTTATTTCGTTACCGATCCGGAGCGGATGGAAGCGGTTCTCGAGAATCCCTACATCCTGATCCACGAAAAGAAGATCAGCTCGATGAAGGACCTGCTCCCGCTGCTCGAGAACATCGCAAAAAGCGGCAAGCCGCTGATCATCATCGCTGAAGACGTCGAAGGCGAAGCGTTGGCGACACTGGTCGTCAACAAGCTGCGTGGCACGCTGCACGTTGCTGCCGTCAAAGCCCCTGGCTTCGGCGACCGTCGCAAAGCCATGCTGCAGGATATCGCTATCCTCACTGGCGGCAAGGCCATCACTGAAGATCTCGGCATCAAGCTCGAGAACGTTCAGGTCAGCGACCTTGGCCAGGCGAAGAAAGTCACCATCGACAAGGACAACACCACCATCGTCGAGGGCAAGGGCAAGCACTCTGAGATCGAAGGCCGCGTAAAAGAAATTCGCAGCCAGGTCGATAAAACCACCAGCGACTACGACCGCGAGAAGCTGCAAGAGCGGCTGGCGAAGCTGGTTGGCGGCGTGGCCATCATTAAAGTTGGGGCTGCGACCGAAACCGAAATGAAGGAAAAGAAAGCCCGGGTTGAAGATGCGATGCACGCCACTCGCGCGGCCGTCGAAGAGGGCATCGTCCCTGGCGGCGGAGTTGCACTGGCCCGCTCGGCCGCTGCTCTCGACAAGTTGAAACTCGAGGGTGACGAGCACATCGGTGTCAACATCGTGAAGCGCGCAATGCAGGAGCCGCTGCGCCAAATCGTCGAGAACGCCGGCGAAGAAGGCGCTGTGGTGCTCGGCAAAGTGCTTGAGTCGAAGGATTCAAACTTCGGCTTCAACGCCCTCACCGGCGTGTACGAAGACCTGGTAAAGGCCGGCGTGCTCGATCCGACGAAGGTGGTTCGCACCGCGCTGCAGAATGCAGGCTCGATCGCAGCTCTCATGCTGACGACGGAAGCCCTGGTCTCCGAGTTGCCGGAAGAGAAGAAGGCAGCTCCAATGCCGGGCGGACACGGCGGCGGCATGGGAGATATGTACTAAGAAGCTGTCAGCCATCAGCTGTCAGCTCACAGCTAAATCAAAGGCCCCGGTGAAAGCCGGGGCTTTTTTTGTCCCAAGTTGGAAAAAACTGGGCCTGCGTTATCGCGCACAGGGCGCAGACAAAGTGCCGATAGTTCGGCATTTAAGTGCTATGTCAGGGAAACGGGGTTTGCGATTGCAGTGGCTCGGAGATAATCCCAGGCGCTGCTAACCCTCTGCTATCACGATCCCAACTTTGAAATGCGCAAAGACCTGCGCTGACCGAAGTTTGAATAATCCACTTCCCCTCAAAATAATTACGCGCTTGACATTCCAACCATCTGAGATCAGACTCTTGCCGATTGACGCTCGGCGAAATTGTTTCTTCCCCGCCAAAGCAGCCGAGCCTGAAACCGGGACCACTTTTGATTTTGTAAGTGCTGACGCCTGGGGGAACCAGGCGGTGTTGGCTATTGGCATACATGTGTGCCTCGCACACATGTATGCTCACCGATCAACGTCTGGTTCAAACAACTTAAGAGAGGTGCGCATAGGTGATTATCTCAGTCATTAATATGACAAAGGGAGAAGTATCGGACGCTGAACTTCAGCACGCGATTCGCGTTGTGAACCGTCAGATCAGCGAGGACTTCCTGCCGTATTGGGGTTTTGGCGCCAAGCTGCGGCTGGAGGGTAGAGCTGGGCATACGCGAACCGAAGTCCAACTCGCGGACATGCGTGGCGAGGCCATTCTCTACGTTCGCGGCCCGGTGAAGGTGAAGGACACCGACGGATACCATGACCGTTATTTCTCCGGCATTCCCTATGGAGTTGTTTATTTGGACCTGAGTAAGGAATTGCAAGAGGACTGGACTGTCACCTTTTCCCATGAGGCGCTGGAACTGATTGGAGATCCCGAGGCCAATCTGTTAGTTCAAGGGCCGCATCCGACGGCTCGCCGAAAGGTTTTCCATTGGTTCGAGATGTGCGACGCGGTGCAGAACGAAAGCTACAAACTCGATGGCATCCGCGTGAGTAACTTCGTCTTGCCGTTGTATTTCACCAGCGGCGACGAACGAAGCGGGCGAAACGATTATCTGGGAACTATCACTAAAGGAAAGACGCTGCGCTCGTTTTCCACGAATCCCGGCGGCTACATCGGATTCTTCGATCCGCTGGCCGGCAAGGGAGGAGAGGACACAACCTGGTCACGCGAGGATGACCAGCGCGCAAAGCATCGTTTGAACACAAAACTAAAGTTGAAGGTAGGGCGCGGCAACTTGCGCCGGCAACGCTGGGGGGCGTAGTCGAAAATTCACGAGATGTCTTTACAAGGAGGCTCGCCATGAAGCAGTCCTGGAGAATGTTTCAAAATCTCACTTCGCTTCGAATGGTTTTGAATGCGGTCGTAATAACGGTAGCGCTGTTTGCCAACGCAGGCGCGCAGACCTTCAAGAATGCGCATAACGATCCGCCTCCCGGGTGGACAGGACCTGTATTCAAGCTGAGCCAGAACTACCCAGCCACGCGGCCTGCGTTGGAGCCCGCGAGCAAACGTCCGTGGACGCATTTCAATTTCAAAACTCCGGCGCAATCGTCAAAGTATATTCAGGCGGTGCTCAACTACTGCCTGGAAGGAAACACAGCCAACAATTTCGCTGACGTGTCTCAGAATACGGTGCGCAAGTGGTACCACGCTCCGTGGCTGGACACCACTCCGTCGGGCCGCGAGTTTATCCACGGCATGACCAAGGAGCGCGGGTCAAGGCCTGGCGAATTGGGTCCGGCACAAACAAGCGCTCATGACAATTGGGCGGTGGGCTTCTACAATGCGCGCGGCGGCTACACCATCGGACAAGTATGGAAAGACCATAATCATCCTGATCCGCGGAAGGCAATCTTTCCCTCCAACACGGTAGGTTGTAAGTTGCTTTTTAGCACCGCGCCGATTAGTGAGGTGCCGTTCCTTGATGGCAGCCTGGAGTGGCAGGGCGACATTAACCGCGCAAGCGGCAATGGCCCGCGGCCTACGTTACATCTCCTGCAACTGGACGTTGCCGTGAAAGACTCCCGCGCCAACAGCACGATCGGGTGGGTCTTCGGAACATTTCAGTATGAGAAAGCCGCATCCACGTCGGCCAATTGGTGGGACCACATGGTCCCGGTGGGGCTCATGTGGGGAAGCGACGTGACCAGCCTCAAGGCCGATACGCAAACGAAGGAGGAATGGATCAACACCGCGCGCGGTCAGAAGCTGCACCTCGGACGCAAGGACCTGGTCCTGAACGGGCCGATCGATAATCCGCGCGGGTCGTGCGCATCTTGCCATGGCTTCGCACAGGTTGCCCGAGTCACCGGCGCTACACCGTCGATTCCAGCTGGTCCGCCAGCGGACGTGGCTACACCGGCAGCACTGGACGCGTACTTCACCGACATCAAAGCCGCGACTCCGCTATCGCCGGACTATGTGTCCCTGGACTATTCACTTCAGTTGCAAATCGGGATTGCCCGGGCGATTCAAGGTGGCGCCAGCTTGCCGCCAGACCTTAATGCAGCGCCGCACGCGGCACACGCGCATGCACATGCCATGGCCGCGCACGCGCCTCATGGGAGCGTACCAACGGAAATTCCAGAAGTACGGCGCGACTCGGAGTAAGTTCCGTCGTGGTGTTTGCGATTTGTTTCGGAGTGCCGGGCCGAAGATTAATGCTCCCTCAAGAGTTCTTGGTTTAAGGTTAGGACCACGTGAACCGGGAGGCGCGGCTTCGGCCCGCGAACTGTGTGGATCGGACACTCTTGTCCGATAAACGGCTGGTGTGTTTCTTAGTGAATCCCACTTCTCCCAAAAGCGGGGAGAAGTGGGGCACCCGGCATGGAAAGTCATCGAACACAACGCCAAGACTGAACTGTGTGGACTCCTAAGGCAGATCCAAGTACAGGGTTTCATGCTGGATCTTCTTCTTTTCTTGGCCTGCATGTGTGTACGTGACGTCAAGGTTTTTCCCGATGTTCGGGCACGGGTCACCCGCAGCCCCTGTTAGATGGTTGCCCACCAAAATGTGAAGTTTGCCGCCTACAATGGCGTCGTTCAGCACCTTCGTGACATCGTACTGCCGCAACTCTCGGACGCCATACAAAGCCTGGATGATGAGAAGGTCTCCCTTCTTGGCCTCAAGGTACTTGATCTCCTTCCTCAGCTCTTCTCGCGCTTCTGTGCTGTGCATCTCTCTTGTTCTTTCGACAATGACCCGCCGCCAAAAGAAAAAGTACAGGTTACCCACTAAGAACGCCGCAACTACTCCCATAGCCGAGGTGACGATATGGGGGAGCACCTGCGGCCGCAACATGTGAAATACGAAAGCAGGGAGAAAGAGACAAGTGAGTATTGTGTGGGCGAAAACAAACATGAAGTTGCCTATCATGTCATAGGCGCGATAGATCTCCCATTCGGCGGCGGTGAAGGTCCATTGGCTCTCCGACCGTTGCAGCGTGGCGGTTAACTCGCCGAGCCGCTTCCTTAGCCTATTCTGATTCGTGGAGCTGTACCAGTTTCGTATGACAGGCGTCAGAAGATTCGCGATCACCGCCAATGGCACGGCGAGGGCCAACGCGAGGAGACCTATCCACATGCTAAGTCGGTTTACGTCCATTAGGTCTTGGCCCTAGGCGGTAGAAGCGTAGAGCGGCCAACGTGAGTTGTCAAAGATAAAAAGATTAAAGATTGGGCGCGGACTAGGAAGCCCGAGCAAGCCAACGACGGTCAACCTCCTTCATAAATCTCCTCAGCCCATTTGATCGCATCGGCAATCGTGCAGATCGTTGGCTGATTAGATAACCGTGTCGGCTCCTTAGCGCCGAGTACACTGGGTTGCGCTCAAGCAAACCGAGGCTCGGAGGAAAGTGGCCCATCCGACACTCTTGAGGGTGCCCCGCTCAAGCTCCGCTTGGGCGGGTCTTTTCGGGGTTTCTGATCCGACCGTTGGGCAAGATGCAGGCCCGTTCTCGTAAACGCGCCGGCAGTTTCGCGAACCCGCGTAGTCACTTGCGCCAATTTATGACCCAAAATGTGCGGTTGCCGAATGGATATGTTCCTGCGTCTTAATTGAAGCCTCAATACCGGTTTCGGTACCCAAGCCGTGCCCGCCGCCTAATCGCAAACCGAGCATCTTCACTGCAGCGATCTGAGCGGCGGGAAACAGGATACTGGCGTAAAAAAAGGTACTGAAGCCAATGATTGATGCCCAATAAGACTGAAATCCCCAGCCAAGCGCGGATTCAGATCTACCGGAGAGGTTCTGCATCTCTATGGTCACCGCAGAGAAGTGCGCGATTAGCACAGCAAAGACGAGGTGCACTGCAAGCATTGCTCGATTCCTGAGATGGAGAACACGAACAAACTGTGATTTCCAGCCCACTTCGCTTGAGAGCGAAAGAACTGTCGTCGCTTTGGCGAGGCTGATCGTCTCGTGACGTTTCTGCGACTGAGCACGCGCCTTTCGCCATGAGGTTTCCGTCGTGGCTAAAATAATGGGAAGAACTACTAACCACGTAAATAGGACCCGCCAGTTCATCCAGTCCCCGGAGAAGTTTTCCCACATAATTTCGTATACACTGCCGAGTTCGAAGCCCTCCTGCGCAAAACGCAGGCAATCAAGGGCGACAATCGCGGACGCGACCACATCGAGTACCAGAAGGCCAGCCTTCCACCCGTTCAAGTAATACTCAGATGTGAATTTTCGTAGCGACACAACCTTCATGGTAGTTCCCGTTCCATCAAAAGTCCCTCGTGATCAGCACCAATGAAGCCTTGTTCGACGAAGTAACCGTTTGCCTTTCCCCGAACATGTCTGCTGACATATAAAAGGTACAGGCCATTGGCTGCTTCGCCGTCGTCGAGATGGTAGGGTCGGCAAATGCTATCGACATGACGCTGTTCCCGAATATAGCCCATTACGCAGCGACGGCCAAGGTTTCCGCCACAGTGCTCGATCGCCGCAGATAACAGAACGACTGCGTCGAATGCATAAACTTCCGAAGTAAGTGGGCGTCCGAAGGGTTCTAGACCTTGGCGAAGTTTCTGAAATTCCTCATTAGTAGGTTCGCATGCATCCAGAGGCAAGCTAGAGGAAGTAACGTAGACTTCAAACGGAAACGAAGAATCCGCAACCTCCTTCGTTAGGCAGGCATCCGGGAACACGAATATCGGAATTTCAGAAGACTTGTCCTGCCGGATCCGTTCTTTCATTTCCTGCAAAAGGTCAAGCGCAGACTCCGGATATCCGATGAATACCACCACGTTCGCGCGAGCACCGCGAATGCTGGTGACAAGGGTGTAGACGTCTAGCTGGTCGCGGTCAAATTTCCGCTCTCCTACGACCAGCTTTGAGAAACGGTCATCTTTTTCTAAGCCGTCTCCGATAGGCCCCGAGTACACCTCCGCATTTCGGGACGTTTCTCTCACAACATAGATTCGTGCCGACTTAGAATGCCGGTTCATCTTTTCGGCGATCTTAAGCGCCGTCACACGCAAAGCATGGCTTTGATATGGTGCATCGGATGGCGGAAGTCTCACGAAATTAACAGCGCGAACGGTCGCGCTCGCCCTGAAGACAACACCGCGATAGGGGTAGCGGCCGCCAACCTTGGGACTTGTCGCAGCCGCAAAGACAACGGGAATACCAGCATCCGCATAGATAGGCTCTGCAGCGAATGTAGTGTTGGACTGGTCGTGACCGATCACAGCGAGGGTGGACGGGTCATTCCTGATGCGTCTTGCCAGCTCCAACGCCTGTTCAGGCAAGTGGTGATCGTCAGCAGATTTGAGTTCTACTGTCTCTTTCAGTTCGGGGTGTTCGCTGCTAACGTGCGCCCACGCTTTTTCCGCACCTGTCCGAAGGGCATTGTAAGGGTCTCCATGACCGACGACCCAGATTTTATACTTTTCGTGTGCCTCGACGCGAGATCCAGAGCCAGAACATCCCACTAGACACAAGAGCAGAATCGATGAAGCGCACGCAGCCGTATTTCGCACAAGACCTCGCCGGCGACTCGGTAGCGGGGAAGTTCTACTCGGCGTGTCGTCGCAAAAAGTGCGGGAATTATCAGACACAACCGGGCTTTTGTCAAGCTGGCGACCCGAGTGGCCCGTCCAACACTCTTGAAGGTGCGTGCCCCGCTCAGGCTCGGCTTGGGCAAAAGGGGGAATGAGCAGACTACTTAGTCCAATGAACATAAAACGCATATCCGCCAGCCGACTGGCCTCCGTTTAGTGAAGTCTCTGTGCCGGTTTCTACGACGCCATCTGGGCTCGAGACATTAGCGCAGGTAAACAGCGGAGTCGGGCGCAGCTCGGCCTTGATGAAACCCACGCCTTGGTTCGGGGCAGTGGGATCGTCTGCTAACGTGGCGACCACGTTGGTTGGCTGAAAGTTGAGCTTGAAGCAGTACAAACCGATGAGTGCGTGAAATGATTTGCTTGCGCAAATCATTTCGCGCGGACTCATGCATACGCGGCTGGGCGGCACGGCTGAAAGCCGTGCCCTTCCCGTGCGTGGTGATCCAGTCAGCGGAAAAGCGACTCCCCGGGATCATTCGCGAAGTTCGCATGCGTCTTCCCAAGGCTCTACAGGCGTTTCAGCGCGGCCCGGTGCAGGATAAGAATTCCCTGCACCGTCTCTGCCGGCTTCAAGCAGTAAGCAGGTCCTTCGACTCCGCAGGGTCATTCGCAAGCGAATGATCCTGCTGCGCTCAGGATGACAGAGTGGAGGAGGCATGCAATGCAGCGCTGAAGCGCTGCCCCCACCCCAAGGCAAAAATCAAAGGCGCCGGACAGGAATGTCCGACAAATTCGACTTCCCTTTCGACTGCGCTCAGGATGACAGAGTGGAAGAGGCATGCAATGCAGCGCTGAAGCGCTGCTCCCACCCAAGGGGACACCGCTCAAGACAGGCTCTTGCAACACAGACCTCAGCTACGATGGGCTATAGCTACTGAGATTGCCTTAGGGGCTGAAGCCCACAATCTTCTTCCACGCTGTTTTCGGCACGACTGGAACTCGTGCCCTTCCCGCCATTGCCTTCTCGAGAGTTTGGTAACTCAGACACCAAAGGGATCTTGAGTGTCCCGCGCCAACATTTTCCCGAATCCTTTATTTATTGTGGGTGCGAAACTAATCTTCGCCAGCAGGGTTCTGCAAGTGAGATCGATGCTAGTTGTCCTGGGGCAGTCGATCCCCAGGAAAAGGAGTACTCCCATGCTCTCACGTCTGTGGCTTGTCGCACTCGTCCCTTTAGCGCTTCTCACCGGTTGCAACAACACTCTCAACCCATTTTGCGGTAGCGCTCGACCTGCGCCGTTAGTGGCTTCGCTTTCGCCGAGCACGGTTACGTTTTCTCAGGTGCAACAGGGTGTGCTGCTCAGCGTGAATGGCAGCCAATTCGTTCCCTCGTCCGAAATTGTGATTAACGGCAAAACCCTTGCCGCGACCGCAACCAGTGGCAAGCAATTACAAGTGATGCTGACATCTAGCGTAATTTCGGCTCCGGGAAAGGCCAGCGTCAAAGTGGTCACACCGAGCGGCAATACCAGTGATGTGGGTTGTAGCAGCGGAGGCACGAGCAGCGTTCTGACACTAACGGTCAATTGAGAGTCGGAGGGTCGTTGGTCGCTGGTCGCCGGCCTCAGGCGACCTTTTTCGACTTGCCATTCTGGAGGCGCCGGTCTCGATCAATTGGGATGACCTGGTCGCCGGGATAGTAGCTGCCCAATGCCATGAAGTCGGTTGCCAGCTTCAGATATTTGGCTTGCTCCTGATACGGGACGGGAAAGGAAAGGTCGCTATCTTCCCTTTTTGGCTTTTTCGCGAGCGGTTTGCGACCACGTGGCATAAGAGCGACCTGTGAAAATTGTTGCACTTATACCCGAAATTGTTCGATACCCTACATTCGGTAGATTCACGGGGTTAATGCTCGATTACCCGTAAGACATAGAGGTACTTACCTTTGCGCGAGATCGTTCTCCAACCTCGCGAAGACGCAATGCATTGATAGTGCGCGAAAACAACTAGGCAATTGCAACGGCGGAAGATCCTTCGCAAAGCGAATGATCTTGCGCGTCGTCAAGCGAGCAAGAATCAGCCATCCAAACAGTCTAACCGTTGAACAAACGTTTAGACCCTTCCTACGCCTACATACTCGAATCCCATGGCCCGAAGGCGTGCGGAATCAAGGATGTTCTTGGTGTCGACGATGAGCGGGCGACGCAACAGGGTCTTGATCTTTCCGAAATCGAGGGCGCGGAACTCTGGCCAGCCGGTGCCCACGACCAAGACCTCAGCACCTTCGGCGACCGCATAAGGCGTCTCGCAATAGTGCACGGTGCCGTTGAGTTCCAGCTTAGCGTCGGGAATCGCAACCGGATCGTAGGCCCGCACGCGCGCGCCGCGAGCGACCAGTCCCTGCGCCAGTTGGATCGAGGCCGATCCCGCCACGGAATTGGTATTGGGCTTGAATGCGAGGCCTAGAATTCCCACGTCCTTGTTTTGGAGGGACTTCAAGCAGGCAGAGATCTTGTCTGCCATTCCTTCTGCCAGAGAATGATTCACCTCGCGGGCTGCCAACAGTATCTTCAACTGAACGTGGTTCTGTTCTGCAAGCCGGGAGAGCGAATCCATGTCAGACTGCGCAAACAGACCGCCCATGCCGGCGCCAGCCTGCAGGCAGCGTGGTCCGATTTTCTTGTCCAGGCCGAGAGCCAGTGACAGATGCACGGCATCAGCATTGACTTTCTCGCATAGTCCGGCGAGCTCATTAATGAATGAGATCTTGGTGGCTACGAATGCAGTCGCCGATTCGCGAACCAGTTCCGCGGTCGCGTGATTGGTCACGATGACCGGCACGCCACGCATGACCAGCGGGTGGAAAATCTGCTTGATGGCGGCCACAGCATCGCTTGAAGCTGTTCCCAAAATAATGCGGTCGGGCCAATTGAAATCTTCCACCGCGCAGCCGGCGGTAAAGAACATCGGCTGCGAAACAATGATCGCTTTCAGTCCGGCATCCTGCAATTTCTTCTCAAGTGCCGCGCCGGTTCCAACCGCCACCGGAGTCACAATTGAAAGAATCGGTGGTTTGGGCACTGCCTTGGAGATGCGAAGAACCAGATCGGACAGGTGCTGCGGAGTGTCTTCCGCAAGAAAAATTACCGCGGACTTTCGCGCGAAGGCCTCCACGTCCGTCGAATAGGCGAGCCGCCCGGAGCGTACATTGCGCTTGATGACCTCCGCCAGGTT
>Ga0070717_10000637_pt1 | contig 22558 bp, 32 predicted proteins | sample LARL113metaG_FD_71366 | JGI IMG/M metagenome (GOLD analysis project Ga0070717, IMG submission 71366) | Corn, switchgrass and miscanthus rhizosphere microbial communities from Kellogg Biological Station, Michigan, USA - LAR L11-3 metaG | ecosystem: Host-associated > Plants > Roots > Rhizosphere ...
GCTCGCGCGCAATACGAAATAAGGCCTTCGAGCCGCGTACCCCACATCTTTCGTACATCTTTTCTCGGCCTGCGCCGTTGGGAATCCTATGAGCAGGGTCAGACCCACGCGAGCGCCGACCACTGCCAAGCCTCGTGACTGGCAATGGGGAAACGGCTCGGTGGTACCTCTCTTCGACGGTCGATTCCGTGCCGTTCTCACGGTCAAGGGCAAGCGGTTCATGCGCGAGGCGAAGAGCGAAGACCGTGCATGGGAACTCCTTCGACAACTGCGGGAAGAGCACGCAGGCACGGCGATCACCACGGATCAGTTCCTTGACCAGTGGCTTGCGGAGCCCGGACGACGACCGAAGACACAGCGCGCTTATGCGTTCGCCATCGGCCTTGTTCGAGGCTCACTTGCGGGCATCCCTCTCAAGGAATTGCGCGTAGCGGATATACAGAAGGCCCTCAACATTCGGCGCAAGAATGGCAATGCGTACAGTGCCAACGTCGTCAACCGTGTCCGTGAAGTCGTTCGATCGGCCCTCAACGTGGCTGTTGCGCGTGACCTCATCCCGAAAAACCCGGCCGCAGGGCGCGGACTACGGTTGCCGAAGGTGACTTGGGAAGGATTCGAAGCATGGAGCCAAGAAGAAGCAGAGCGGTTTCTCAAGGTTATGCGCGGTCATCAGCTCGAATGCTGGTTCACCATCGCTCTCACCAACGGTCTACGGATGAGCGAGATTTCCGGCATTCAGTGGGCCGACATCAACCTCGATAAGCGCACGCTCAAGGTTCGCCATCAAGTTGAGTACCCATCGGGCAAGCTTGTGCCGTTGAAGACGCGGAGCATTCGCACGGTGGGGCTCCATCAGCGCGTCGTTGAGCTTCTTGGGAAGTCGGGTGAAGGCTTCGTCTTCGTGGGCTCAACCCATCACCCTGTTCAACCAACCGTAATCCGCCGTGCACTAGCCCGTGGCATCAAGACGGCAGGTGTTCCGCGGATCAGCGTACACGGGCTGCGGCATACCGCTCTGACGGTCCTAGCCGCGCATGGGGTCGATGCGCTGACCTTGCAACGGATGGCAGGGCATAGCTCGATCACCACGACGATGCGCTACATCGACAGTAGTCAGCTCGACAAACGCGGCGCGGAGATTGTCCGTGCCGTGTGGAAGTAAACTGGAAGGGAGAATTTCATGATGGCACGCATCGTTCATGTCGGGGTGTCCTATTGCACTTGGTGCAACGGCTACGGCTCCAGCCTTAAGGACCCTGAGGGGGTCGATCGCTGCACCCGTTGCGGCGGATCAGGTCTCCAACGCACTGCCGCCGAGCTGGAAAGCCAGAAACGTTTCGATACTGAGCATCACATCTGCCGACCCAATCCGATCGAATGCACCATTTGCCACGGCGACGGGACGGGTGGCTTGCCATCACGGTGAGCCGAGGGATCGAGGCGCTGCGGCAGTCACCGGCTTACTGGATGCCCGTACATTGGCAATGCCGTGAGTGTTCATTCCAGCTTCATGCCGAAAACTCCCAGAGCGCAACGATGCCCGCTGTTAGCCACTACATCATCACGGGCCACTCGGCCTACCGGCCAATCGACACCCTGAACTAAAGGGCGCGCCGAAGAGATTCGGTGCGCTACTCTCTAGGCCTGAAGATAAAGATCGATTTCAAGGCTGCGGCCATCGAGCACGACCTATGCCCGGAGTGCTTGCACTCATGGCCATGCCACGGACCGAACAGCTCGTGCCCGGATGAGTGGACGCCCGATCACGAGTGCATCGTTCCGAGAACCTAACTCGGTCGGCCCGGTGGCTACGTCGTCGCCTCGCCCCCATCCATCTCCGTAGTTTTGTCAAGACATACGCCAAGGGAACCGGCGCGGCCCTAAAATCAACCGGAGGATGAAGCCCGAAGTTCCAGCACAACCTCAAACCAAGTAGGGCCTCCCCTGTTGATTCGTTCGGAAAACGGCGATCAGGCTCGCCTTCTGTCCGTCGAGCTATGTGCAGGTGGAGGCGGACAGGCGCTCGGCCTTGAACGGGCTGGGTTTGAGCACGTTGCCTTGGTCGAGTACGAGCGACACGCGTGCGCTACCCTGCGTCAGAACCGACCCAACTGGAATGTGTTTGAGGGCGACCTTAAGAGTTTTGAGGCAACTGCTTACAAGGGTGTAGACCTCGTGGCTGCAGGTGTGCCATGCCCTCCGTTCTCTAAGGCGGGGAAACAGCTAGGCGACAAAGACGAGCGCGACCTCTTCCCTGAGGCTCTTCGGATCGTTTCGGAGTGCAGACCAAAGGCTGTCCTCTTTGAGAATGTGCGTGGCCTTCTCGATCCCATCTTTGATTCATATCGGGCTGCCCTCATGTCGCGACTGGATGACCTCGGCTATCGAGGGGATTGGAAACTATTGAACGCATCGGACTTTGAGGTTCCGCAACTGCGGCCAAGAGCCGTCTGCGTTGCGATAGAAAAGGAGCACTGGGACAAATTCAAGTGGCCATCGTCGGGCCAGACCAAGCCTCCCACGGTCGGGGCGGCACTTTTTGAACTGATGGCAAGCGGTGGCTGGCCCGATGCCATGAGTTGGCGGGACCGCGCGAATCGAATTGCGCCAACACTCGTTGGTGGATCACACAAGCATGGCGGTCCGGACTTGGGTCCGACGCGGGCGAAGAGAGCTTGGGCGGAGCTTGGCGTCGATGCCCTCGTACTCGCGGATGCGCCGCCGAATCCTGACCACGTCGGAATGCCGCGCTTGACCGTCGAGATGGCAGCTAGGATTCAGGGATTTCCAAAAGAGTGGAAGTTCTCGGGTGGGAAGACCGCTGCATATCGACAAGTTGGGAATGCCTTTCCCCCACCAGTAGCAACCGCCGTCGGGCAAGCAATAGTTGACGTTTTATCCAAAGTGCCCAGCCAGGCGCTCGTCGAGTGTGCGGTATAAGAGCTAGGAACATCACCTCACCTCGCAAGAGGTACGCCGTTTGAGCTTCATGACCGAGGCCCGGAGTGAGTACCACCGAGACGCAATTAAGCGCGGACTCTTTGCGTACCGAGATAAGGATGGAAAGCCCCGCGAACTTAACGGCGTAAAGATCGTAACGTGCGCCGACGGAAGTAGCGATACAAGCGTTCAAATTGCCTTTCTTCTGTCGCAGGAAGTACTGAAGTCAGCAAAGGTCAAAGACCTAAACGTCAGCACCTATTCAGGACAGGAGATGGGGCGGATCTTTGGCCAAGTCACGATGGAGTACCTCAAGAAGTGTCTGGACAATATCAAGCCCGACAAGCTGCGTGAGTTTACGTTTGGTGCTGGTCGGATAGTGCGCTATGCCCAGTACGCTCATCTCGAAGAGATCAGTGATCTCGTCAAGCGGTTTGAGGAACTTCAACTTGACTTGGGCGAGGACTACATCGTGGAAGGGGACATTCTGGTGGGACGCCAGCCCGTCGCGGATTCTGATTTCGGACCAGACTACATCTCCGCGAAGAACGGCATCGCCACTTCTACTCCGACCCGCAAAGAGGGAGCGGGTATCCATTTTCCAATCTTGCAGGCGTCGATCAGCTGCAAGTGGACAATGCGGAGCGACCGAGCGCAAAACGTGAGGACCGAAGCCCTCAACCTAATCCGTCACCGTAAAGGGCGGCTTCCGGCAATGCTCTTTGCGACGGCAGAGCCTGAACCGACACGTTTGGCGTCATTGGCTAAAGGAACTGGCGACATTGACCGCGTTTATCATTTCGCCCTGTACGAACTCATCAAGGCTGTCGATAACCTTGGAAACAAGAATCAGAAGGCCCAACTCGATCTCCTTGTCCGGGGAAAGCGGCTTTCGGACATTAGCGACTTGCCATTCGACATCATCACGTAAATTCCCGTTGGTGCCCAAACCCGTCAGCGTAAAGTGGATTCGACGTCGGCTTCTTGGGTGGGGCCGCGAGCATTTCCGACCTTTCTCTTGGCGAGCTGAGCGCGATCCTTATCGGCTGCTAGTCACGGAGGTGCTGCTAAAGCAGACGACAGCGAGACAAGTCGCATCCGTGCGAACGGAGGTGCTGAGCCGCTACCCCGGAGCAGCGGAACTTGCCAACGCCGAGCCAGAAGAGTTAGCGGCAGATATCCACACGCTCGGTTTCAGCCGACAAAGAGCCCTTGGACTTCAGCAGCTAGGCTCGGCTCTCGTGGCGATGGGACGCGTCCCCACAACGGTCGATGCATTGAGGCGGCTTCCGGCGGTTGGTCCTTACACAGCCTCAGCTGTTGCTTGCTTCGCTTTTGGACGTCGGCAGGTCGCGCTGGATGTAAATGTGGCGCGAATCATCGCAAGGATCTTCGCCATAGCGCCGAAGCGTGGCGAGTTGAGGAAGAATGCCGAAGTAGTAAGGCTGGCTTCAGCCCTGACACAAGGTCCGTCGCCGCGCGAAATAAATTGGGCGCTTCTTGATCTGGGGGCAGAAATCTGTCGCCCGCTGCCACGATGTCCGGCGTGTCCTTTAGCACAGCAATGCAATTACGGGCGACAGGATATCGTTAACAACCGTGGCAGGTAAGGATGACTGGACTCGCGCCGAACTGCTTCTCGCACTAGACCTTTACCTAAAGCACAATGGAGCCGTTGACGATACCCACCCTGATGTTCAGGCCCTCAGCTCCTACCTTCGGTCTCTCCCGCTGATACCCGTTCAGGACAGACCCGACCGGTTAAGGTTTCGAAGCCCGAGCAGTGTCACATCGAAGTTGCACAACTTCGCCCGATTCGATCCAAACGCTAGATCCTCAAGACCGCGTGGCGGCCCACTTGAAAAGGAGATTTGGGACGCATATCACGATAAGCCAAGGCAACTGAGAGAGCTATGCGTTTCGATACGGCAGGCGCTCGATGCTGGAACAGTTCCCGGCGAGGCCGAGCCAGACGATGAGAGCTTCGTCGAAGGCGGCATTGTCGCTCGTCTTCATAAGCAACGCGAGCGCAATCGCGGATTACGGAATCGAAAAGTAAAGCAGGCCTTATTGACCGATCCCGGACTGCACTGCGAAGTTTGCGGATTTGGCTTTGCTGACTACTACGGACCGATCGCCGAGGGCCTTATTGAAGTGCATCACGTTCGTGCCCTCTCGGAGCAAGTCGGACCTACGCGAGTCAGATTGCAGGACTTGGCGCTAGTCTGCTCAAACTGCCACTGGGTCCTTCACCGGCGACGGCCGTGGATATCGGCCGATCAACTAAAGAGCCTACTCCCCTCCCGACGGATGACCTAAGTCGAGCGTCCCATGCTCAACTGAATGAAGATCGAGGTTCGCGCAACCGGCTTGAAGGCCATGCGAGAAAAGCGAGGGCTCACTCAACGTAAGCTCGCCCATGACTTAGGCATCAGCCAGAACTACATTCCTGCGATCGAGGCGGGCGCGCGAAAACCCGGACCCAAGCTTCAATCCGCGATGGTCAAGTATTTTCATGTTCCTTTCGAAGAGTTGTTTACGGTCGTCCTTGTGAACCCGGAGACGGGTGAAGAGCGGTTAATGGAGCGCCGGTAGACGTGGATTGGATCGTCGCTCTCGAAATTACGGTCGTAGGAGGCTTGATCGTTGCTGCCATTCTTTTCGTGCTCGGAAAGCTATGGCCTGCTCTATTCGTGCCGCTCCGTAAGTGGCTAAATCGAATCTGGCAAGCTATCACAATGTTTCGACAACGCCCGACAGCGGCACCCGACCCCATCAACATCGACTTCATGGAAAACGGGCGGGTCATCGCAGGACAGGTTGACATTGACCTGCGGAGTGAATCGCCTATCAGCATTCAGCTTCATGCCCAAATCCCACAAGTCCTCCTGTGGTTTTCGATGGTCAATCGCAGCCCAATGGATTTGCAGTTCGACCGCATGATCTTCACTCTCTGGGTCAATCAGCCGTTGATCTATCAGGCGTCGATCCTGACACGCCAGCCCTTGCTACGGGGCGAACGAAAAGAAACGGTCTATTTTGCAGGCCATCTCGACGCAGCACAGGTTGCAGAAATCACGAGGCTCACAACTCCGCAGGGATTTCTTGAAGTCGTGCGCCTCGACGTGACTGCTTTCTTTCAGACGCGAGAGGGCTGGATCGAAGTAACGAGGACCATTCAGAGGACGAAGGTGTCTGTCGGCTGATCTTCGATGTCTGACGAGTGGGTTCCACACGAACTCGATCCCGAATCTGATCAAATCCGCGAGGTCTTCGCGCGCTTCGGAGCCGCGCTCTATTCCGCACAGGTACTTGAGCAAGCGGTAGCCATGCTTCTCGCCACCTTGTTTGGTCCCGGCGAGGACTGGCTTAAGCAACATGGGATTGACGATCTCTTGGACCGCAACTTCCGGGCGACCTTTGGTCAACTGAAGAAACAGCTAGAAGGTAAAGCCCCTGACGAGCTACTCGAAGCGATCGGGGATTCCGTGCAACTTCGTAATCGTTTGGCCCATCACTACTTTTGGGATTACGCGGTTGAGTTCACCAAGACGGACGGACGAAACGCCATGATCGCGGAGTTGGCGGAGATCGACGAACGATTCCAAAACCTGACTACCGAACTAGATGCGCTCCAAGCAAGGTGGCGGCAGGATCATGGCATATCGGATGAGGACATTCAGAAACAGTTCGATAAACTGATGTCTTCTTGAGACTGGCGCGCGTAGACAGACAAAACGAAATCCCCGCCCTCACCGCTGAGAACAGGGATTCCCCCGTCTGACATTTCGAATGGAGCCGCGCGTCTTACGCGTGTTGGATCGGCGGCGCGAGCCGTCTTAATCGCGAGTCGGCAATAGCACGCCTCGGCTTGCGACCGAGGGCCATATTCGCGTTAGAGGAACGAAATCCTTAAAGCCCAGCAAGCTTCCGACTTGCAGATTTTTCGGTCCCGCATGGCCCACCACGACGAACACTAGATGCTGAACTACGAGTGTGGCTTCGTATCCCGGATACATGACCCGGCGTGGAACCAAGCGCGAGTAATCATCGAATTGGAAGCCGAGAAACCGAATGCGAAAAAGAGCGCGAGGAACGAATCTCTGCTCAGGTTCAATGCCTATGAACACGTAGGTTCCATCCGGCGGTGAGGTTTGACGAGCGAAGAGTTGCTTGAAATGGGCAGGCCGAATCGGATAGATGTTCTGCGTGAATTGCAACATCATGACCGTTTTGACAGCCCACGTCGCGAGGCAGCGCTGTTGATCAAGGTCCGGTTGCTGCCTCGAACCTTTGATCCACGGACGAAGAAGGGGTTTGGCGTTGTCTTCGAGGTTCTTCATCCATCCGCCATTGCATACAGGTTGGCAGACCAAAGCAAGCTTGACGGCAACACTCTTCGCATTGAACGACTGCAAACCCGGATAACGGCCGAAAGCCTTCCGTGCCTTGAAGTTCGGCGGGAAGACCTGCTTCAGTAACCACTTCGGCCAGACGTGCTCGTAGTGAAGCGGGGTGGCCCCGCAGAAAACGCAGGCAGTTACCGATGCCTGTGCGCGTTTGACTCGCTTCGATTGAGCGGTTTTACGTTTGGACTTCGTGGCCACGGATGTGCTCAAACAAGCGCGCGATGACGGCTGCTTCCTCCGATGGGAAGTGGGCGCCGCTCCGCTCGACAGGACCGCCGTTCGTGGACTCCTTCCAACTTTCGTTGAGCGCAATGCGTATCTCGCGTCGCCACGGCATATCACGACGCCGAATCCGCAGCACCACGACACCGTGGTCCTCAAGGCGGGCGGACATGATGTAGCTGCTCGGAGCGGGGCCACGAAACGTGTTGTCCTCCCCCACGATGCCGTATCCGTCGTACTCCTTTATCATGTCGGCCGCCAGTTCCCGAAAACCGATCAGGATCGCATCCTCACGGTCAGTCCGGTTCAACATGGCCTCGAAGAATAGCACCCGGTTAGGACAACTGTGTGTCGGCCTTTCTCCAAGCTACTGGCCGCTCTGGATGAGTAAGCGAGAAACGGGCACTTTTCCCCGGAAATGTGGTCATTTTCAAAGGAAAAGACTCGCGAGTGACGGTATAAGTGAAGGCCCCTTCATGCGGAAGTCATGCGGCGAGTGACCCTATAAGTGAAGGAACCCATCAAAAAATCGGGCCGGTTTCCAGCCCGTTTTGAGGCTCCTGTGGGCTCCCCCCAAAACGAAGATCGAAAACGCGGCGAGTGACGGCATAATCGCAGACCCCTTCATACCGGAATCATGCGCGGCGAGTGACCCGATAATCGCAGGCACCGCGTCCCGGCCGTCTCCCCCGTGGTGGTTTCCGGGCAGTCGCTAGATCCCAAACCGATACGGGCGAAGCTGCGGATATGAATCTGACGGGCAAGGCAACCGGCTAGCAGGCGTTTTTGACGCCTTTCGACCAATTGCCTATTGCCCGTTTGAATAACCGTCCTGAGCCTTCCTAGAGGCTCGTCAAAACGCGATCAAAACCCGGAGGAAAATCCAGTGGCATCGACAGCAAAAGAGCGGGCGAAATGGCGGGCCGAGTATGCGGCACGCAGCAAGAAACGGGGCGTGCGTAAGCGGCTCCGTCAACAGTGGCGAGAGGCGCAGGCACGGGCTCAGGCAAAACCGATTGTCAAACTGGCCGCGATCCGCGCGAAATCTGAATCACTCAACGAAGACCTCGAACGCGTACTCGAAACAGCGGCGGCGACTCGACTCGACGGGCGCGGCTGACAGAGGGCAGCGGCCAACAACGGAGACACGACAAATGACCGGCAAAGTTAAACGACTAGTGGCGGATCGCGGTTTCTTTTTCATCAAGGGCGACGACGACAAAGACTACTTCGGACATGAGACGGGGCTGCAAGGCGGGCTCGTGGTCGAAGATTTGAAGACAGGCGATGTGCTGAATTTCAGCCCAACCGAATCTGTTAAGGGTCCACGCGCTGAGGGCATCACTCGCATCGAGACTCGCGAAGTGGCAGAAGCAACAACGGCGTAGAAATAAAAGTAGAGGGAGTGCATATGAGCACCACATCAATGGCGACGAAGACCGACTTTCTCGACCTCGCGAACGACTATCTCAGACAGGTGTATGCGGAACTCAAAAACAACAACGTGAACCTCCCCTTGTTGATGCTGGTCTCCGCGACAACTCGTGTACTCGCATACAACAAGGGCATGGGCGAAGTCTTTCCGCATGTGTGGCTGCAAGGTCGGCCTCAAATCGGAAAGAACTACATCATCACTCAAGCTCTCAGACTGTTGCCCGACATCGCGGTCGAGCATCATAGCGGCGGCGAAAGTCCAAAGTTTTTCACGCGTGAACGATCAGACATTCAGCATAAGCTCGTGGTCTTTGAAGAGGCAGACTCGTTAGCCGCAGGGCCGACGCGTCCATTAGGTCTCGCGCAGGGTCACGACAATAGCCGGATGGCCTCATCGTTCCGCACTGCCTTAGACTCGGGTGACTTCGATTATAGAACGCTCGACCGTGGGAATCGTCCCGAAGAGTTTCACCGTGAAGGACCATTCGTCTTATGGTCAACGTCAACGCAAATCCCTGAAGGACAACTCGGTTCGCGCATGTGCGTCATTGCCTTGCCTGAGCCGGATGCGCGAGCGAAAGCAGAACGCAACCTCGTGCAAGCTGAACTGAAAAAGAACGGCTGGCCCAAGGTCTCACAGGAGTTGCTCGTTCAGCAATCAGACTGGCAGAAGTCCGCACCGATCAACATCGGCATTAGCGATGAAGCCAGCGAAGTGATCAACAGACTCGCAAGCATGGGTTATGAGTCGCGCACATTCTCACAGATTCAGTTCATGCTTCAAGGTCTCGCGCTACTCGCGCAACGAGACAAGGTGCTCGCGGTCGATTACGACACGCTCTATGACCTCAACAAGACGAGCGAGTTTCTCACGGCAGGCATCAACGGCGGCGATACCGGCAACCTCCTGCGCGTCGCGCAAGCGATCGTGCGGATTCGAGTCGGTGAGATGGATGCGGCCGAGAGGCGGTATCGTCTATCGCGTCCGAAGATGATCAAGAACCCGGAATTCGAAGATTTGATTCCGGGCGACCGCAGACTGCTCGACCCATCCTATGCGATCCCCGATGAGATGATTCCAAACGTGGAGCCATCATGGGAAGACATCGATAGTGTGCGTGAGCTTTGTACGCATGCGCGGATCACCTCGCCGATGCTGGCCGACGAGATGAAGCTCAAAAAGTCGCAAGCGGACGAGCTTATCAAACAGGCTGAGCAAGCGGGCTGGATCGAGAACATCGGCCGCTCGCGATATCAACCGTCATGGCAACTCGCCGACGCGTACCGTCCGACGCTCGCGGGCCTTCCGTCACGTGAAGACTTGATGGCCCCACCCGTGGAACTCTGATGGACGGCTGGCACGACCTCAGCGAATCGGAGCAACTCGCGTATCGCGATGAAGGGCGAAGCGAAGGCATGAACGGCTACCAGTGGTATCGACACTGCGAAGCGGCCGATCGAAAGCAGCGCAAACGTGGGCAACTGGCGACGAAGGGCCAGAAGGCTTTCAGGCCCGACCTCGAACACGAGCTTGCGGCGAGCGAAGACTGATTCAACGCGCGAAGCGTTTCCGGGGCGGGCTGCTTTGCCTGCTCCGGGGCGCTTGCCGACCATTTTTAGGGCATTTTCGACGGGCGCGACTGCGGACGGAGTTGAAAAGTGCTCAAAAACAGCCTGAATGGCTGTGAAGTGAGTGGACCACTCTATACCCTCTCTACTACCTTTGAACTTCCGATGGTTTTCGGGATACACACATATATGTACACCGAAAAACACTGGAAGTTCAAAAAGGGTAGAGAACGGGTACTACATGATCCATCGTTTCTGGCGCTTCGCGGCGACCCTGATTCTTGATTTTGGGAGGCTCGGCGGAAATGCCCAAACGCGGACCCTACGCACCTGCAAAAGCAGGCGATCGGCGGCGCTCTGAATACCGGAAGCAGGCGCTTCGCGAGCAAATGGCTCAGCGACCGATCGACCGTGACAGCGGCAAGATTCTTCCCGAATTGCAGGATTCGCTCGCCCCGGCTGGCCCGCGATCCGCGAATTCTCGTACTAGGGACTTCGACCCTTCCCCAACCGATGCCCTCGAACCCGGCGACCTCGGGGCTCCAATTTTGCTTAGCACGCCTCCCGATGTCGAGCGCGCTCAAGGCTCTTCGAGGCTACAAAACAAACAAGAGGCCGGAGGCCGCATGCGCGCTGAAAGCGCACAAGATACCCCACACATCGATCTGACCTCCACTCGCGGCATCGCTGAATTCGATCTCACTCCGCGACCAGTTCAGGCAGTGCCACTGTCTATGAAACAGGTGCACCCTGCGCGAGCGCAGCGAGCACAGGCGCACAGTCCTGAAGCAGTCTCGATTACGAGCACGCTCGCGGAGCGAGAGCCGGGAGCCGCAGATCTTGCTACCATCCTTCGGACCATCCCTCAACTTCATGACCACTCCGGGGCTGCAATCCCTTGGACTGAGCAGAACTCGCTCGCCGCTGCGATCGTCGAATCTCTGCGCGCGCAGCGCCCCGAGGCTGCAAAAACATTGGCGGCAAGGCTCATGATGCAAGGGCGGATATCGAGGGCCGAACTACTGGCCTATGTGAGCAAGCATTTGGTCTAGCACATCTCATGAGGCGGATGCGATCGCGTGCTTGATTGATGTGCTAGACAAAAAGTCCCAACGCCCCCGAGGGTCGATTGACCGATCGAGGCATGGGACTCCGGTCGCGGCGGGGGGCGTGCTAAGTGCACACCACGAATTATTGATGACCGTTCGAGTGACATCGAGAATGCTGGACTGCCAGCGCGGAATTTAGAACATAGGAGCGTGTGACATGGGTTATCAAGTCCATTCGAAATTCGCAGACAGCGAGACCTACGAGACAGTTGAAAATCTTGACGTTGCAAACAAGCTCATCAAGAGAGACCTAGCTCGCGGTGCTAAGTCATCCGAGGCGATCGTCTTCAAAGGCAAGAGCCCGGAGCCGTGGAAGCAGAAAGGTCCGCTGAACAAGGCGGCAGCATCGGGCCGTCTCAATGATCTGCTTGTGAAAGCAGGGTCGATTGATTCCGGCGTGGCGCAGCAAGCGCAGGCTGAGATTCGTGACCTCGTGACCGCGCAAACATCAACGGCTGAGTTCGATACGGAAGCTGCTGGCATGAAGATTGCGAATGCGGTCTATCAATCGGGCGGCAACGATTTTTCGGCTGCGCAGAAGAGGGCCGCATGGCTGGCCTCGGCGCATGATGCTGCAAGCGTTTCCCTCGAAGTGCAAGACGCAGCGCGTAATCTCGCGAAGGCTGCCAATGGAAAAGACGAAGAGGCAGCCAAGGAAGAGTACGCACGCACTTATGCCAAGGCTTACGCCGAAGAGATGGCTCGCTCACAATCGCGTTAGACCTTTCGGGGAGTTCGATGACCGCACGCTGTTGAATCCCGTGTGTAGAGTCCATCGACCCCCTTCGATCAGGACCGCAGCAATCGCAATGTGAGAAGTAGACGACTCGTTCCGATCCTGATCCCGATGCTGTCAAAATGTGTGCTCCACACTCAGATTGCAGCGTCGGTCCATGTATCGACCGCGCCAGTTAACCGGGACCGTTATGCGAAAGCGTACGCGGACATTGCTGGCGCAACCCGATGAGGGGAACTGAAGCGGGACCAAAAGTTAGTGGGCTCGTCACCCATTAAGGCATCGTCTTAAACCGCTTCAGTCCTCATCTTTTCCTCGACCGGGCTAGGTTGATCCCTCGACTGATTTGACTGTCCGAGAGTCTGCATTGCTCGCACAGTCTGCCCGGTCACTTTTCTTTAGCACGTTTCGAGGCGTTCGGGTTTCAGATTTTCAATGCGTCCGCGCCCTCACACCCTCATGAGGCTGCGAAGCAAAAGAGGGCGACATGGCGCGAAAGATTATCACTCTCGACCTTACTCGTGATCAGCGTCAGTGGCTTATCGGTTTTGCGGAAGCAGAGTTCGCATTCATGTGCATCAACGGAGTCGAGCGCGTCGAGTGCGATCAGAAAGACACGGAGCCAGCGATCAAATTACTGCTCATGCTCGGCGGAACACTCCGACGTATTGAACGGGAAGGCCACGTATATGTGCGATGGACGGCGACCGGCCCGAGGGCACGCACCATCATGCGCCGCATCAAGCGATCAATGAGCAAGAGACGACAGGCACAGATATCAAAAGCAATGAAGGAGACCAAATGAAGAGACCAATCGAACCGACACCGGCCGAATGGCGCGATCCGAACGTCGAGCAGTTCAACAAGAAAGTTCGCGACCTCAGCCTGAACGTGCTCAAGCAGGCTGCACTGCTGAAGACTGCGATCGATGCGAGCGAAACGCTGCTGACGATGCTCGACAACCCTGTGATCAACAAGGCCGCGAATGCGGGCGATCCGCAGACCGTCGCGATTATCAATAAGGGCCGCGATGTAGTCAAGTCAGCTTTTGCTGAGTGCGATGTGCTCGAAGCAGAGTTTGACCGCCTCTATGCCGAGGGCAAGTAAATGGGCATCGAAGACGACGTTAAAGGTTGGACGTACTCGGAACTAGTCGCAGCCCGCGATCTGTTGGGTGAGCAACTTCAGTCCGAAGATTATCAACCCAAGGTCGCGACTACATCAAACCCTATGGGCCTGCTCGCGAAGATGCGCTATCGAAAGAACATCGCTGAGTGTCCGGGCTGTGCCAAGGGTTCACACGATGAAGACTGCACGAACCCCGACCGCATTCAACCGCTAAGCCTTGAGAAAGCCGTAGGTGCGAAGCTGCCTTGTGCTGCGTGCGCAAGTTGTGAAGACCCGAACTGTGACGCATGCCTTAACTGCCGCTACATCACACAGAATGGGTTCAAGGTCGAAGAGAAGGCCGCTCATCTCGCAAAGGCTGTCGGGGCGGAAACCGAATGCCTCGGTTGCGCGAATTGTCCCGATCCTAATTGCAAAGATTGCGAGAAGTGTCGCGCTTGGAGACGAAAAGCTGTGTTTCGGGTTCAGGAATGATCAAGACATGGACGAACCAGCGATTACAGAACGTGGTGATCGAGAGACGGGTATGGGAGAGGAAGAGTACGAGCGCAACCGCGCAGCATTCGACAACTGGATTATCAAAAACAAAGGAAGGCATGACCACATGATCAAGAAAAACGAGGCGACCGTGACCGCGACTAAAACGAATCAGCAGCGAGCGGCAGAGGTTTCTGCGGCCCTCGTGAAACTTAATGCGGACTTCAGCGCGAAGTGCATCGAGGCATGGAGGATCAACAGCGCGTCGCAGGGCGGCTATGGGGTTGTCGAGCCCGTTGACTTCGGTGGAGATGGTTCACCGGGTCCAGCGATTCTCTCGAAGTACCGCAGCGATTGGCAGCGTTTGAACACCGCAGCCATCGACTTGCGCAACGCGGGCGAGACGGTTCAGGATGTGCGTCGCCTCGATGCTGCATCCGTCATCAAGACCGCTCTATACGACTCGAAAATCCACGTCAAAAGGAACTAATGGAAATGGCTAAGACACCGCGCACGCTTGAAGAACTTGATGCGATCGTTCAGAGCATCATCGATGTGCCGTATCTCGCGGCGCTGATCGAACAAACGAAGACGCAGAAAGAGAAAGACGAGAGAGCCCGCAAGTCCAAGCGGACTGTCTAAAGGAGCACACACATGGGCAAGCTATTCAATCCGCGTTCGAAGTTCGTCGGTAAAGGCGTCCGGCAACTCGATGGAACCTTTACCGGCACAGATGCTCAGCACCTTGACAGAACCTTTGCAGGTCCACGCGATCCCGGTCTATCGGACACGACTGGTCCCGCATTCTCGGCCGAGTTCTTGACGCCTCAAGTGCTCAACGGTTTGGAAGCGAAGGGCTACACGCAAGACGACATCAGCTCGTTCTACAACTGGGTTGACAACATCGACCGCGATGCTGCGCATCAACAGGGTTTCAGCGACGAGGACTTGTTCTATCGGTTCATGGAATCCCTGAAGCCACAGAAATTGCAGTGGGGTCAGGACGTTCTGCGTTGGATGGGTGATGCGCGCACGATGACGCAGGCACCGGGCTCCGATCGGCCCATGCCGAAGGGCGGCACATACTCCTAAATGAGCCTCGGCATAGCCACACACATTCCGGGCGAAGGTTCGATCCTGCTCACTAACTCAGTGACGAGGAAGGGCGAGATTATGACCGAGCCTGCGCTGGACCCTAAAAACAAAAGAAGCCCGCAACTCAAGGCACAGCGCCAAGGGTTGCGGGTTTTTCGTTTACCAAATGTTCGGCCGAGGCGAGATCAATCGGTTAACCACATCAAGCAGGCTCATCGTGCAACGGACAAAATCCACGCTCGCATTAGTCCGCGCGGGTCGCGGAGGTATGCGGTTCAAGCCATCGGATGTCGAGGCGTTGCTGAAGCCCGTTCTTAGGAGATCATGAACCGTGCCTCAGGGCACTTGCCGAAGCCAATCGTCTAGGTACTGCTCGATTCGTTCAATTTCTGGGTCGGGCAATAGGTTGGCATGGGCGATCACGTTTCTGGATCGTTCAAGCTCGTTGAGGCGCTGATTAACCCAAGGTTGGCTCGGGAATAGGTCTTCAAACTCCTGCCACCGCACTGTAATGATGCTCGCCAGATCACCGAACAGCGTGTAATCGATATTAGATGAGAAAACGGCCTGATGCCATTTGTTCTCCTCAACGTCTTTTATTTTCTGCTCCACACGTCTTCGCACGGTGTCAGGCACAGACGCCCACCATTCAACGCCGAGCCGTTCGCCTAATCGCTGTGCGACCAGTTGTCGAATTGCATTCTCGATGCAATAAAAGAGCCCGTAAATGTAGGTCATCTTCGCTGCCCGATCCTGAAGCTCCCTGCTGAAGTACTCACCGTACTTCCCTAACAGGACGATCGCTTCGCCTGCTTGAGTAGGTAACTCACCCCTTTCTTCGCGAGCGGCGATGTCAGCATCAAGCAGTACGCCCTTGAACACTCGGGCATGGAGCGTTTCGAACGAATCGGTCGTTGCCTCCTTCATTGAAGATGTTCCCTGATGCTCTTGAAGATGGCGTCATACACGCCTACGTCTCGCGTCGTTGGCAGGTTGATGTAAATGACATGCGAGAAGGCCAAAGACTGCGGCAGCTTACGCGTCACCTCTTCTAGAGCTGGCGATTCGACTTTCTCCTCTTGCTCCTGTTCCTCCACCTTGGTGTCTTGTGATAGAGGCTGCTTGAAGTCGGCCAGCTTGCAGAGCGCAACAAAGGTCGAAGCCATCTTTTTGACGACCGATTCATCTTTTCCGGTGATGGAAGATAGCCTTCCTTTCACAGCCTCGGCGGTGAGATTTTGCGCGTTTTCATCAACGAGAAATAGCCCTTGATAAGCCGTCCTGATTTGTCGAGCCAGCAGCCGGGGTGCGACGCCCTTATCTCGATACTCCCTGTATGTCGCCGTTGGCACAGCGTTGCTATCCACAAACCCGAGTCCCTTTAGGACGTTGACGAAGGATCGATCGTTGCTGCTTTTGAAGCCTAGGTTTACCAAGAAATCATGGGTAAAGCGCGGAGGCACCCCCGCCTTTTGAATGGCCTCAAACATTTGAGGCAGGCTCCCGACGCTATACATGTAGGCCGTGGTAACGTCCATAAAACTTCCACCCTTCTTCGGTCAGGCCGAAGCACCAAAGTTCGCCAGTTCAAGGGCGTTCTACCATATGACCGCGACAACTGCCTGTCACGAATCCAGCCGTACAATGCCTTTGGACCCGACAAGGCTAAAGCCCCCCAGCTTTTTGCCGGGTCCACTTCGAGCCTGCCGGGGTAGTTCAATGACAGAACACGGGTTTTGTAAACCCGTTACGGGGGTTTGATTCCCCCTCCCGGCTCCCCCTCCCTACCCGCCATCCGGCCCTTGACAACCCATACACGGCCCATACAATCGAGTCAGGCGACCGAATTCACGAGCGAAGGATTTGTATTCAGTGTGATGCTGTTTTGTAAACAGCGGGTCGCCGGTTCGAATCCGGCCGTCGGCTCCAGATTCGTGTGCGAATTCGGCTGATAGGCGACAATACCCCTTCGGCTGATGCTCTACAGTTTCGGCTGATGCTTGACACTCTCCCGCATGGTGAAGCCGCTTCCAGCCGGTGCCGTCCCAGATCCACCTTCGTCCACGATGCCGCCTACCCTTGCGACGCCTCCGAATCCAGTCCTTAGACTGAGGTCTGGCAGCGTGACACGCTGGCGTTAGAAGGCAAACAAAAGGGTCGAATGCCTGACGTCGTCGTCGTCGGTGGTGGTATCGCAGGCTGCACTGTCGCCTACGAGTTGGCGCGTCGCGGTGCACGGGTGTGTCTCCTAGAGCGGAGAAATATCGGGGAAGGCGCCTCGGGCAGAAATACGGGAACTCTTCTCCAGCAGGCGGAACCCGAGGTAAGTCAGCTACTTAGGGAGTCAGTGGAGTCGTACAAAGAACTTGGGGATGGAGCGATATCATTCGGTCTCCAGGAGCGAACACAGTTGTTGCTCGCGTTTGATGAACCTCAGCTCGACAAGAGCCGATTGAGGGCCAACGCTATCTCGCGGTTGGGAGGCCATGTCGAAGCTGCTTCCGCGGCGGAACTTCGACGAAGCGTACCCAAGCTGGCCCCAGACGTCGCCGGTGGCTATCTCGTTCAGGGCGCCTGGACCTTGGACACCCGTCAAGCAACCGCGGCTTTTGCTTACGCGTCATTGGGCGCCGGCGTTGACGTACGGACCGGTGTCGAGGTGATTGGTTTCGCCGGCCAGCGTGAACGTGTTCAAGGAGTCCTGACGGACCATGGCCGAATAGATGCCGACGCGACTATCGTGGCCACCGGTCCGTGGCTGTCAGACCTTATGGGATCTGTTCCGGTTAGCGCTGGGCGCGGGTGGCTGATGCGCACTGAACGACTTGGTTTCGACTTGCCGTGGCTAATCGAGGAGATTTCGTGGCCCGATCAAGAGGAGGTCGGTCGAGCAGTCCGATTGCCAACCTTGGAGGACATTGCACGGGGGACCTACTATCGGCCCGTGCTCGAAGCCTTCGTGCTTGTGCCGCAGTTGTCCGGTGAAGCCCTCCTCGGCGCATCGCTCGCTCCAACTTTGAGAGACGCGGTTGAGAGCGTCGACATGCCGCAGCGCCTCGCCGCACGCGCTATGAGATTCTCGGCCGCGCTTAACAGCGTCGCCGTACGATCGGCGTGGTTTGCGCACCGACCGATGACGCCAGACGGTCTTCCGATAGTCGGCGCAACTCATCGCGAAGGCCTCTATGTGCATGGTGGCCACGGCTCACTTGGAATGCAGTCCGCCCCGGCCACGGCGAAGTATTTGGCAAGCCACATCCTGAATTCATCGGTTATCGCGCCCTGGCTAGATCTGGCGCGGTTCAGGTCGCCTAATTGATCCGTGGTCGTTTGGACCGAAACTCCGCTCTTTCGAATTGGACCCGCGAACGACGTTTCGGCCGACACGCGTACCCGATTCCATAACCAGCGGATCACCTGTGAGCAGGCCCAACTACGGCTATCGAGTGGTTCTCCGCCTTATACCTCTATCCATATGCGGCCAACCCGTCTACCGGGCACGGCAGCCTCCGGGCTGTCGTGGCGAAGGGATCGAGCCGCGGCTGATCCCGAGCTCCCCGGGCAAGCACGGTCGAAGGTCTGAGCTCGCTAACCCTCGCTGACGAGGCCCGTGCTTCAATTCAGCAGATAGGCGCACGACCTTGATGCTGCCACGCGACCAAGCAGTTGGCTAGTTCCTATCCGACGGGATGAGCCAGCGGTTTCTTGCCGGGGTCAGCCTGACTGGCCTCGGCTTTGATCTCTTCGGCGGCCTACACCTCGCTTACGACTTGCTCGGAGGAGCTCGCGGGCCACTTGGCATCGTGACCAGGGCGGCAACCTACGGCCTCGTATTCACGATCGGTCTCACGCTCGGGTTGGGATTTCCTTTCGGCACGATTGCAGGCGTTGGATTGGGCGTCCTGCTTGGGCTGGAGTATCGCCTGCATCAGCAGACTGAGCACTCCGCTTATACAACGTACGGCTTCGCGCTGCTCCGTGGGTCAAATCTTGGCTTGGCTTCCTCCGTAGCATTCGGTCTAACCTTTGGCATCGCAGCCGCGATCCTGGGCTCGATCGGCCTAGCCTCCGTGTACAGACTTGGATATTCGGTCGCCGACGAATATGCCTACGGGCCGACATCGTTCGTCCGACTGATTGTCGTGAGGAACCAGGCCGTTCGAATCGGTATCCTGGGCGTGGCCCTTCTCGTCTCTGCACTCATCGCCCGATGGGCGGTCGGAGATGCGCTGTTCCTCGTTGGGCGCTTCGTGTTGACGACCTTCATCACCGGACTAATCGTCGTCAGCGGCTCGCCCCGGGTGGAGGCTTGGGCGGACGCGTTGCCTGCGAGGAGGCTCGGGCTCTTCGGGCTCGGCCTCATCTTAATCGGCTTTCTGCTCGATTCGGTCCAGTTTTGGGCGACGCTGCTGTCATAGCCGCTCAGGCCGCAACCCGAGGCCTAAACGCCTGCTGTGCCCAATCGCGGAAGCTTGTTGGACTCGATGATTCGGCGGTACGCGTGGCGGCATTGTCGAGGCCGTGATCCTTCGCGATCCACATGTCAACATTGCCCTGGGCCATGGCATCCGACATTCCGCGCGCCAGGAGCCGCGCTTTGTATGCCTCGTTTGGCATTTGCTCGAAATGGACGGGCCTTCCAAGAACGTCGCTCAGAATCCGGGCCATGTCGTTGTAGGACAGGTCCTCAGGTCCTAGGACCGGGACACTGGCGACTCCGTTCCAAGTGTGGTCGCGCAGACGCCCAGCCGCCGCACTGGCGATGTCACCCGTAGCAACGCTCGGGAGCTTCCGATCGCCGTTGATGGGCAGTGAGAACACGCCGTCTTTGGTAATGGACTCGGCTTGCCGAAGTAGGTTGTCCATGAATGATGGCATGGTCAGGGGCCGGTAGCTCACTCCAGAACTCGCGATGAGATCGTCCATCGCCAGGGATGCGGTGGCGAGGCCAGCCCTAGAGGCCCAGGGTGTTCCACGTCCCAGGGCCGAGATCCCGACCACTCGCTTGACCCCCTGTGCCCGAAGCGCCTGGCTCGCAGGCCGGGTGAAGTCGACGTAGGCTGCCTCAACGCTCTCCGCGCGGGGATCCGGCGGGACCAGCCAGAAGACGGAGTCGGCCCCCGCGAAGGCCTTGTTGACAACGGCGCTGTCGCTGTGGGAGCCGGGCACGACCTCGACCCGCTCGCGCGTCGCCGGCATGAGCCGGCTCGGATCGCGGGCGATCACCCGAATCGATTCGTTGCCGGAGGCCAACTCGCTCAGGACTTGGGATCCGATGTTGCCGGTAGGCGTCGTAACCACGATCATTGGATTTCCTCCTTGCCAACACACGGGGTCGTATAACGACGCTATACTAACAGCTATACTGTCGCTAAGGCAACTGCTATCATTCCGCCATGAGCGTTCAGACCCGGATCCTCGAAGCCGCTGCCGAGCTGCTGGCCAAGTCGGTCGACGGCGATGTGTCGACCCGATCGATCTGCGAAGCGGCCGGGGTGACGGCGCCGACGCTGTATCACTATTTCGCCGACAAGGAGAGCCTGCTGCGTGCTGTTGTGGACTTCGGCTGGGCCCAGTTCCTGCAGACAAAGCGCGTGGTGGCGGCCGTCGTTCACCAACACGTGGCCGACGACATTCGAGCCGGCTGGGACAACCACGTCGAGTTCGCGCAGAAGAATCCCAACTTCTACCGGCTGATGTGGTCGCCCGGGGTCGCGCAGAACAGCGCGGCGCTGCGAGAGGCGCACCAGATGCTTTACGACCGCCTCAAACTCGGCGCATCACGAGGCCAGCTCCGTGTTTCTGCAGCCCTGGCATCGCGGATGGTCATGTCCGCAACCGTCGGAGCGGCGCTGATGGTGATCTCGCAGCCAGAGCGGTACTCCGACGCATCCTTCGCGAAGCAGCTACGCGAGGCCGTGATCGCGTCGGTCACGGTCAGCGATGTAGCTGCCGGTAAGGGTCGCTCCCGGCGAGGGGCGGCACGGGAAGCCACCATCGCCTCGGTCGCTGCGACACTCAGCGGCAAGCTGGAGTCGGATCCAAACCCGCTCACCGCTGCCGAGCGCCAGCTCATGCAGCAGTGGCTCACAACCCTGGCAGACTCGGAAACAGCTTAGCTGATTTTCCTGGATAGATCTGGCAGGTTTCGGTCACGTCAACACATTGGAACCAGCGGCCGGCTCAAACCATGGTTCGAAAGCAAGACGGGTCCCTTCAACGCCTGTTGATGCCGGCGACAAGGCGGATAATCGTATCGACGCTCGCGGTCACCAAGGCGAGATTGGGGCTTGGATTTCCGGCAAAAACGACCGATCTTCCTGGACCGATGCGGTGTAAGCGCCGGCGTCCTAAGCGGCTGTCTCCGAAAGACCGGCGGGGCGCGCCGACGGCGTGTGATCGGACGCCTGCATGCCTCGGGCGATCAACCACACCACGCCGAGAGCGATTAGCAAGTCACCCACGCTGAGGACGGTTGGCAGCGGCCATGGCGGCGGCACAAGAAACTGATCGGTCAGCCAGCGTAGATGCGTATGGCTGTCGCTCAGCGACGAGTTGGAGGTCAGCCGGCCCGCCGCCAGGTCGCGAACATAAGTGGCTCCGCGGCTGCGGGCCAGCAGGTTGGCGTCAACCGGCATCCGGCCGCCGTTCGCCGCGATGGCGACCACGTTGCCGAGGCCGCCGGCCAGGACGCACGGTATACCTGGAATGGTCAAGTTGCGGGCCAGCCAGGCGAGCGAGAGAAGGCCAGAAAGCAAGTACAGCACGGTGACCACCGGCCCCGGGATGGTCAGCCCGGTGAAGAGAACGACCTGAAGAGCAAGCGACAAAAGAATCAAGACATTCCATCGCAGCCGTAAGCGCGCCAACCGGTGTGGGCGCCCGCCCATGGCGAAGCCGAGCGCCAGGCCAACGACGATCGCGCTAAGCAGCGACATCGGGCAACTTCCCGTTCGTAGTCGCGGCGCGTAGCGCGTCCGCGTCTTCGAGCAGGAGCTGGATGAACGTTGCGCCGACGACGGGATGCCACTGGGTGCCAAGCCCCCGCTTGAGGACCTCCAGCGACTTCGCCATCGGCATCGTCTTCCGATAGGGTCGGTTCGACCGCATGGCGTCGAAGGCGTCGGCCACGGCCACGATCGCGGCCCCGATCGGAAGCTGGGCCCCGCCGATGCCATCGGGATAACCGGCCCCGTCGTAACGCTCGTGGTGAGCGCGGACCAGCCTGGCCACCGGCTCCAGGTTGGAGAACTGCCGGATGACGTCGTAGCCAACCGCGCAGTGCTGGCGCATGATCGCCATCTCTTCCTCGGTTAAGGTGCCGGGTTTGAAGAGGATCGCGTCCCGCACCGCGATCTTGCCCAGGTCGTGCAGTTGACCGGCGACCGTAACCTGCCAGACCTCGTCGGGCGAGAGCCGGAGGCGCTCCGCGAGGCGTC
>Ga0070717_10000638_pt1 | contig 22538 bp, 19 predicted proteins | sample LARL113metaG_FD_71366 | JGI IMG/M metagenome (GOLD analysis project Ga0070717, IMG submission 71366) | Corn, switchgrass and miscanthus rhizosphere microbial communities from Kellogg Biological Station, Michigan, USA - LAR L11-3 metaG | ecosystem: Host-associated > Plants > Roots > Rhizosphere ...
CGCCGATGCTGTCTGTGTTCTACTCGACAATCCTGGCTTTCATCATGAGCGCGCTCGCGCCGGACACGACTCTCGGCCCGCGTAAAATTCTCATTCCGATCCTGCTGGTCAGCGTCGCCGCCGCCGTGCTGTTCACCATTCCGCCGATCGGGGCATCCGCTTTCGCCGAGGCGTTCAAGTCCTATTTCCCGATGCTCATTCTGCTGCTGATCGCAGTATTGGCCATCATTGGCCTGACGCCAACCGGTCAGCAATTGGTACCGTCATCGAAAAAGCTCACCGCAGCGATGGCCGATGGCTCGATCGGTGTCCTCAGCGCGGCGACAACGTGCGCCGCCGCGGGCATCATCGTCGGCATCGTGACGCTCACGGGTCTTGGTCTGAAGTTCTCCGCCATCGTCATCGATTTCGCCGGCGGCAGCCTGCTGATGACCGCAATCTACACGTCATTGGTGGTCTGGATCATCGGTCTCGCCGTGCCAGTGACTGCGTCCTACATCATTTGCGCCGTTATCGCGGCGCCCGCCCTGACCAAGCTCGGCGTACCGGATTTCGCGGCGCACATGTTCATCTTCTATTACGCCGTGCTGTCAGAGGTTTCGCCGCCGACCGCTCTTTCGCCCTTCGCGGCTGCCGCCATCACCGGCGGCGACCCATACATCACGACGATGCAAGCGTGGAAATACACACTGCCGGCCTTCCTTGTGCCGTTCGTGTTCGTGCTCGATCCGCAGGGCGTCGGCCTTCTGATGAAGGTTCCGAAGGACGGCTCGGTCTATGACATCGTCTGGATCACGGTGAAGACCGCCATCGGCCTGGGCGCACTCGCGGCGGCCGCCCAGAACTGGGCCTTGCGCAGAAATACCCAGGCAGAACGGTGGCTATGGCTGTTCGCCGGCCTGTTGCTGGTTTTCCCGAGCCTGATCGAAGGCCTGGCCGAGACACTCACGGGCCTCGATGTTCCGTACCCCGCGCCGTTCGGCTTTGCCCTGGCTGCGGCGCTCCTATTGAAACAGAAATTCGTTCCGGCCAGACTTGCTGCATAAGGTGGACAAAAACAAAGCACCCAGGAGGAAATAATGTCGAATTGGAGGATAGGCCTGACCGCGCTCGCGCTGGCGAGCACGCTTGTGGCCGGCACGGTCGTCGCCCAACAGCGGGCGATTTCAATCGCCACCGGCGGCACCGGCGGCGTCTACTATCCGCTCGGCGGCGGTCTCGCCAACGTTCTGTCGAAGGCGCTGCCCGGGATTCAGGCCACGGCTGAAGTGACCGGCGGTTCGGTCGACAATCTCAAGCTGATCAATTCCGGCAACAGCGAAATCGCCTTCTCGATGGTTGACGCTGCGCTTGATGCCTACAAGGGCCAGGACAAATTCAAGGGCACGGAAGTCCCGGTTCGCACGCTGATGGTGCTCTATCCGAACCAGATGCATGTGGTCACGATCGAAGGGACGGGCATCGAAAACATATCCGACCTCAAAGGCAAGCGCGTATCGACCGGTTCTGGTGGCAGCGCTACCGAAGTCATGGCGTTCCGCGTGATCGAGGCCGCCGGCCTCGACAAGGACAAGGATATGAAGCGCGAGCGCCTCGGCGTCGCCGAGTCGGTCAACGCCATCAAGGATCGCAAGATCGATGCATTCTTCTGGGTTGGTGGTCTGCCAACCTCGGCCGTGACCGACCTCGGTGCTACACCGGGCGTCAAGATCAAGCTGATCGATCACGCCGACCTCGCGGCCAAGATGAATGCGAAGTACGGCAACCTCTATGCAGGCAGCACCATCAAGGCCGGCACTTATCCGGGGCAGACGACCGACAACAAGAACACCGTCGTGTGGAACATTCTCGTGTCGAACGCGAAAATGTCCGACCAGGATGCCTACAACATCGTCAAGACCGTCTTCGACAAGAAGGCCGATCTCGTCGCGGTGCACAGCGAGGCGAAGAATTTTTCGCTGGAGAACCAGGTAAAAGACTATTCGCCGATCCCGTGGCACCCGGGCGCGATCAAATACATGACCGAACACGGCGTGAAGATGTAGCCCACGCGCGTATTTGGCGAAGTTTTATGGGGCCGGCACGGGATGCGCCGGCCCCATTCGCGTCGATAGCGCGAGGCAAGCGAAATAGGCGAACGCGCTCAGCACGGCGATGCAGAAGCTCACCGGCCAATCGGTATAGAAGGCCATCGTCAGGCCGAGCCACGATTCGGCCAAGGCAAACGCTGCTGCTGCAATGAGTCCGCTCCACAGCCCGGTGGTTATGCGTTGCGCTGCGGCGGGTGGTCCGACCATCAAGGTGAAGACCAGCAGCACGCCGACGATCTGCGCGCATTCAGAAACCGCGAGCGCCACGATGGCGAGAAATGCCGTCGAGATGAAACGCAGCGGCACACCTTTGGCTTCCGCCAGTTCCGGCTGCAGGCTGGAAAATATCAGCGGCCGCATGATCGCGGCGAGGGCGGCGAGCGTGATCGCGCCGAGTACGGCCAACGTGACGATCATGGGATGATCGACGGCGAGGACGTTGCCAAAAAGAAGCGCGGTCGCCTGCGTCGCGAACGACGTGTAGTAGTGAAGGAACAGAAGGCCGAAGCCAAGCGCCAGCGCGAGGATCACCCCGATCGCGACGTCGCGGTTGCTGATGCGCTCTCCCAGGGCTCCCATTGCAACGCCGGCCGCCAGAGTGAAAGCCAGTAATCCCCATAGCGGCGCGATGCCGATCAACCCTGCGCCGGTGGCGCCCGCAAAACCGATGTGAGACAGCGCGTGGCCGGCAAAGGTTTGCCCACGCATCACCAGGAAATAGCCGACAAGACCCGACACCACCGCAACAATGCCGGCGGCGGCGAAAGCGTTGGTCATGAATTCGTAGTCAAACATGTCAGTGATTGTGATGGCTGTGACCGTGATCGTGGCCATGGCTATGGCCATGATCATGGTCGTGCATGTGATCCACGCGTTCGACGTCGCGTCCGCGCGACATCACGAAGATATGGCCGTCGGCACGCACGACCTGAATGTCCGCGCCGTAGAGCCGCGAAAGAACAGGCGCCTTCACAACCTCATCGACCGTCCCGAGCACGGCCTGCCCGTTGCCGAGATAGAGCACGCGATCAAGCGTCCCCAACAGCTGGTTAAGCTCGTGTGCGCTGAACAAGACGGTGATCTTGCGTTCGCGGCACACCGTGCGCACGACATCGATGGCGATTTCCTGGTTGCGTGCGTCGAGACTGATCAGCGGCTCGTCAAGCAACAGCAGTTTCGGATTGCCGATCAGCGCCTGCGCCAGCAAGAGCCTTTGCCGCTCGCCTCCGGACATTTCAGACAGCGGCCGCGCCGCAAGATCGCGCGCGCCGACAGATTCGAGCGTCGTTTCGACCGCAAGACGCTCCTTGCGGCTGAGTGAAGGCAAGCCCCAGCGTTCACCGTTCAACGAGCTCGCAATAAAATCGCGCCCGCGCACGCGCAGATCAGGCAATACGGTGCGCAGCTGGGGGAAATAGCCGATCGCAGGGTTGCCGCGCTCGGGCGGTCGTCCGAAAACCTCAACCCGGCCGCCGCTGGGCGGCAGCAAACCGAGAACGGCGCGCATCAAGGTCGTCTTGCCCGACCCGTTCGGGCCGAGAAGACCGATGAACTCGCCGGCCTCAATATTGAAGCTGACTCCGGAGAGTACCGAGCGGCCGCCGATGTGCAGCGTGGCGTGGTCGAAGGTGATGGCGCTCACGAGTTTGGTCCGCTCAGCGCCTTGTCGATCGCATCCAGTTCACCAAGCACCCAGTCCTGGAACGATGTGTTGGCGGGCATCGTCTCGGTGACGCCGACCACAGGCACCTTTGACTTGATGGCGATGTCGCGCAGCCGCTCGGTCAGCTTTTCCGAAACCTGGCTGTTGTAGATCAGCACCTTCACCGCACGGTCCCGCAGGTCGCGTTCGAACGCCGCGAGATCCCGCGCGCTCGGCTCAGTGTCGTTCATCATGGCGAGTTGAAAGCGCTGGTTGCGCATGGTGAGGCCAAGCGCGTCGGCCATCGGTCCGAAAACCGGCTCGGTTGCGGTCACCGCCGTGCCAGCGTGTTTTGCCTTGAGTTGCGCAACGCGCGCGGCGACACGCTCGAGCCCTGCGAGCGTGGTTTTCAGCCGCGCCGCGTAGTCGGGGGCGTGGGCGGCGTCGGCCTTGGTGAGCGCGTCGGCGATCGCGGTTGCGACCGCCGGCATGGTCCTGGGATCGTACCAAAGGTGCGGATTGTCTCCGGCCTTGCGTCCGGTCAGGTCGGCGGCCGTGATCACAACGCGCCCCGCACGCGGCGTCGCCGACAAAAGCTTCTCGATCCAGGGATCGTAGTTGGCGCCATTGATGATAACGATCTGCGCCTTGGCGATCTGGCGGACAGTGGCGGGCGTCGTTTCGAACAGATGCGGATCCTGATCCGGGCTGCTCATGATGCTGACGACGGCGACACGATCACCACCGATCTGGCGTGCGATGTCGCCGTAGAAATTCTCGGCCGCGACGACGGCGATCTGATCTTCGGCGGCCAGCGCGGGGATGCCGTGGACGATAGAGAACGCAAAGGCGAGGCCGGCGAGTGCGGCTTTCATGGAAGGCCTTATTTCAAGTGCTTTCCCCAGAAGTGTAACATTATAACATTCTAATCGCAAGACGCAGACACAATAAGGGCCGGGCCAACACGTCATCGGATGTCAGGCGTCGGTTTTGGTGGCGCCGCGGACAAGCCAGAAGCGGAGCATCCGGCGCGCGGTCGGGACCGAGAGTTTGAGGAAGTCGGATTTCGTCTGCGAGATGTCGGTCGCCGACAGATCATACGCAAAACGAGCCTTCAGTACCGCGTGGAAGGTCGGCCACCTCAGGTCGGCGGCTTTGCAGGCAACGAGAATGCCGTCGTGGCGAACGTTCTGCATCAGCCGTTCGATCAATTCGACGGGCGTCGTGCACATGCGGGCGAGACCGACAGTCAGTTCCTCATGCTGGCCCGCGGCGGCGAACCCGGCGATGGCCTGGTCATTGAGTTGACCGGTGCTCTGCATTTTGTCGATCCGCGCAATCGCGTGACTGAAATCGCGCGGTCCGGTCGCCTTGCGCAGCACCTTATCGGATACCGAGGAAAGGATTTTCTGGATCGCAGCCTGACGATCGGGAGCGACCACAGACTGCAGGCGCGCGCGAACCGTTTCAGTCGCCTTCGTCAGCAGGTCCTGCAGAAGCTGCGGTGGCATATCGAGGCGCACGCTCAGAATCTCGGCAATTCTTTCGTCCGTCTCCGCGCGTTTGGCCAGCTTCACATAGCCACGGTCGGAAAATGTTGCGCCCTGATTTTGCGACAACTTGCGGACCACGCCGGTATCGCCTCGTTGGATCAGGATGTCCGTGACGGCGGCTGCAAGGCGCGTCCGTTCGGAGATCGCACCAAGGTGAGCCTGTCCCTTCGAGCCGGCGATCTCCACCAGGTCCCGGTCCGTCAGCTGCACCGATTGGGCGAGCACGGGGCCGGCGACCGCGATCTCGTCATGGCGAGCGAGGCTACGGATGACGCCATTGGGGGCGTTGTCGATGGGCGCGAGTTTTTCACCAAGTTCGGCAAGCGCGCCGGTTTCGACCTGCCGGATCAGGTGAGCGAGCACGTCGTCGAACAAGCCGACCTGCTCGCCGTTGAAATCGTCTGCACTGCCGAGGAAAAGATCGGTTACGCGCCTGAGAATTTCGGTGCGTCGATCGCTCGAGCCCGCGGCCAGAACATATTCGAGCTCTTCGATGACGGACGCGGCCTGCGACATTTCTTGTCTTGGGCAGGATCCTTCCTGCCGCCTTCCACTACTGGCGCGGGTCATCCCCGGCGCTGCACCTTAGCGAGTGGCCGTAAAGCGATGGTAAAGCCGACCCTTATCGCGCTCGGGCCGAAAAGCTTATGTTTTAAAATAGCTTAAGCAGAAGCCGCGGCTTTTCATTGCGCGTGGATGTTCCCCTCTTTGACCACGCGGCCCCATTTGGCGATTTCAGTCCTGATGTATTCGGCGAACTGTTCCGGGGTCATCACGACCGTTGCGGCACCCTCGCGGTCGAAAGCGGCCTGCAGTTCGGGCGACTTCAAAGCCTCCTGCGACGCCGCATAGAGTTTGTCGGCGAGGGGCTGGGGCAGCCCAGCCGGCGCGGCCAGGCCCCACCAGTTATCCGCGACATAGCCGGGCACTCCGGCTTCCGCGATCGTCGGCACATCCGGGAGAACAGGGCTGCGCTTGGCGCCGCCGGTCCCCAACGCGATCAGCTGTCCTGATTTGATGAACGGCGTGGTCTGCACCAGCGACGAGAACATGATCTTCACGTGGCCCGCGATCACGTCCTGCATTGCCGGTCCGCCGCCTTTGTAAGGCACGTGGACGATGTCGACGCCCGCCTGCAACTTGAACAGTTCGGCGCCCAGATGCTGGAAGCTGCCGACGCCCGCCGATGCGTAATTGAGCGAGCCGGGCTTCTCCTTGGCCATCGCGACGAGGTCTTTCACCGATCGGATCGGCGATGTCGGGTTGACCACGAGCACATTCGGCCCCGTCGCGAATATCGAGATCGGGGTGAACGACTTGATCGGATCGTATTTGAGCGTGTAGAGCGCCGGATTGACGGCGTGCGCGATCGATATGATGCAGATCGTGTAGCCATCGGGCGCGGCGTTTGCGCAGGCCTCGGTGCCGATCGTCCCGCCGGCGCCGCCGCGGTTGTCGACATAGACCTGCTGTCCGAGTTTCACGCTGAGCTGTTGGGCGACCAGCCGGCCGACGACGTCGTTGCTACCGCCCGGCGGGAACGGAATGATCAATCGCACGGGACGGTTCGGATAGTCATCGGCCGACGCGTTCGGCGCCAGCGCGAACAGCAGCGACGCAGCCATCATTACTCGAGACAACAGTGTCAGCATGACGCCTCCCGGATTGCAGAATTTTTTCAGTGCCAATATGGCGGGTAAGCCGAGTTCTTCTGCTCGGCGTCGAGCCTGCGCAACATAGCCGGCCATTCAAGAACGCCGTAGGGTCTGCGTGTGCCCGGCTGATACATGTGCGCGGTGTGCGCCAGCACATTTTCACCCGGCATCGTCAGTTCCGTTCGCGCTGCCATCGCATCCACCTGCGAGCGGCACGACAGTTCGAGCTGATACATCGTGTTGAACGCCTGCTGCACTGTCTCGCCGCAGGTCAACAGGCCGTGGTTGCGCATGATCAGCGCTTCGTGCGGGCCAAGATCGCGTACCAGTCTCTCACGCTCATCGAGTTCGACCGCCGGGCCTTCGTAATCGTGATAGCCGATGTGGTCGACGAAGCGGATCGATGTCTGCGACAGCGGCAGGAGGCCGCATTTCATCGCGGAAACCGCCATCCCGGCGCGGGTATGCGTGTGCAGCACGCAGGCAACATCGGGACGCGCCTTGTGGATCGCGCCGTGGATCACATATCCGGATTTGTTGATGTCGTAGTCGGTATCCGGTTTCCAGAGGATCTCGCCGTCGACATGGATTTTGACCAGGCTCGAGGCCGTGATCTCCTTGTAGAGAAGGCCGTAAAGATTGAGCAGGACGACATCGTCTTCGCCGGGAACGCGCGCGGTGATGTGGTTGTAGATGAGGTCGGTCATGCCATAGACGTCGACCAGGCGATAGCAGGCGGCGAGTTCTAGACGGGCCTGCCATTCCTGCGGCGACACCTGGTCCTTGATCGACGGAAAATCAGTCGCATAGTTCATGGCGTTTTCCCTTGGCCCACCGGACGTTGATCGCCCTGGCATTTTGTCGCCCAAACATAGCTCTCCGGGCGGGTGCGAGGAAAGGGCGGGGCTGGGACGAACGATGGTCTCCGGGCCTTTGTAGTTGCGCCCGAGATTGCCTATATGTCCGTCCTCACGGAGATCCAGTCTTCGATGCCCGCCCCTGACTCCTCTTCAAAAATACCCGTCACGGTTCTCACCGGCTATCTCGGCGCCGGCAAGACCACGCTTCTCAATCGCATCCTGTCCGAACCGCACGGCAAGAAGTTTGCGGTCATCGTCAATGAATTCGGCGAAATCGGCATCGACAACGACCTCGTGGTCAATGCTGACGAGGAAGTATTCGAGATGAACAACGGATGCATCTGCTGCACCGTGCGGGGCGACCTCGTGCGCATCATCGATGGCCTGATGCGGCGCAAGGGAAAATTCGACGCGATCATCGTCGAGACGACGGGCTTGGCGGATCCCGCGCCCGTGGCGCAGACGTTCTTCATGGATGAGGCAGTCGGCGCGAGGACCAAATTGGATGCGGTCGTCACCGTAGCTGATGCGAAATGGCTGGCGGACCGGTTGAAGGATGCGCCCGAGGCGAAGAACCAGATTGCGTTCGCGGACGTCATATTGATCAACAAGACCGATCTGGTGACCGCCGAAGAATTGGGTGAGCTTGAGGCGCGCATTCGTGGTCTCAATCCCTACGCGCGGCTGCACCGCACCCAGCGCGCCAAGATCGACATCAATGAAGTGCTCGGCCGCAACGCCTTCGATCTCGATCGTATTCTCGACATCGAGCCGTCGTTTTTGGACTCCGATGATCACCATCATGATGATCATGATCACGACCACCATCACGATCACGATCATGAGGACGGCCATCACCATCATCATCACGGAAACGGCCTCAAGCACTACCACGACGAAGAGATGCAGTCGGTTTCGATCAAGACCGACAAGCCGCTTAATCCAGACAAGTTCTTTCCTTGGGTTCAGGATCTCGTCGCCAAGGACGGTCCCAGTATTCTGCGCTGCAAGGGCATATTGTCGTTCAAGGATGACCCCGAGCGTTTTGTCTTCCAGGGTGTGCATATGATCCTCGATGGCGATCACCAGCGCCCCTGGCGCGCTGACGAGAAGCGCGACAGCCGCATTGTCTTCATTGGCCGCAATCTGCCGGAAGATAGAATCCGGCAGGGCTTCGAAAGCTGCATCGCCTGACGTGAGCGACACGCCGGCCCCCATTCCTTCGCTCGCCGACCGGGCGCGCCGCGTAAATGCCGGCGCGCCCGTTGTTGGCGTGCATTTCCTTGGCAAAACGGCAGTGTTCGTGCTCGGCGAAGAGGATCTGCTCTTCGTCGCAGAAACTGAGCGTCGCGTTCACGTTCACGCGGGCGCCGTCCTTGCGAGCGCGTCCGACGGAACGCGCATTATAACCGGTGGCGATGACGGCGAAGTTGGCGAGACCGGTGTTGACGGCGAACATCGCGTTATCGCAACCGACGACAAGAAGCGCTGGATCGACAACGTCGCCCTTGCTCCCGATGGCGCCATCGCCTGGTCGTCAGGCAAGACCGCGCACGTCCGCACGAAAAAAGGTGAGCTGCGCACATTTGAGGCGGCATCAACCGTTGCCGGCCTTTGCTTCTTGCCGAAGGGCTTTCGTCTGGCGATCGCGCACTATAACGGTGCGACGCTCTGGTTTCCGAACGCGGCTGGCGCTCAGCCCGAGCGGCTCGAATGGAAGGGCTCGCATCTCGGGGTGACAGTCAGCCCCGATGGAAAATTTCTGATCACTTCAATGCAGGAGCCCATGCTCCATGGCTGGCGGCTGGTCGATGCCAAGCACATGCGCATGTCGGGATATTCCACTCGCGTGCGGTCGCTCAGCTGGAGCGCGGATGGCGAATTTCTGGCAACGTCGGGTTCCGAGCAACTGATCCTTTGGCCGTTCGATGGCAAGGATGGTCCGATGGGTCGCCAGCCGACAATTCTGGCGCGCGCCGAATCGCGCGTTGTGGTCGTTGCCTGTCATCCGCGACAGCCGGTCGTGGCCGCGGGCTATGCCGACGGCGCGGTGAGACTGGTGCGGGTCGAGGATGACGCTCTGATTCTCGCGCGCGAGGGGGACGGGCAACCGGTAAGCGCGCTCGGCTGGGATGAAACGGGCCAGGCACTCGCATTCGGCACAGAATCCGGTGACGCAGGCGTGCTCGCCTTGTGATCGCCCCATATGCCTCCACTATGACGCATTGCCCGTGCTCCGTGCGGGGCTCTAGCCTGTAGCAAATTGATTCGGAACCAAGCCCGTGTGCCGCACTTGTCTTGAGTTTGCGGCTGTCGGAGCCTGAAGAGACAAAGGAACAAGTCATGGCCTCCATCTGGAGGATACGTCGCGCGGTTATCGCCATCGCAACGGGCGTTGCTATCGCAATCAGCGCGCTGCTGGTTCCGATTGCGGTCGGTGCGCTTTCATCGGCGCAGGCGCAGATCTCGGAAGATGCTCAGATCGCGCTTGAGCAATACGGTGTTTGGCGCCCGCATCCGCGCTTCGGCAATGTCTGGGTGCCGGCAGGGGTCCCGCCAGATTGGCGACCGTATGAATACGGGCGTTGGGTCTACACAGATGATTGGGGCTGGTACTGGGCCTCGGACGATGTCGAGGCCAACTGGGGTTGGGTTGTCTATCACTATGGTCGCTGGGCATTCGAGCGCGGTTTCGGCTGGTTCTGGGTGCCGGGCGATGAATGGGCACCAGCTTGGGTGAATTGGCGCTATGGCGACGACTATGTCGGCTGGGCGCCACTCCCGCCCGACGAGTTGGTCGGAGCCTACGAAGTCGAGCCCGCATATTGGGCCTTTGTGCCCGGGCGATATTTGGGCGCACCGCGGCTGCGCACATACTTCGTGCCGGTGTATCGGCGCTCGGTCATCCTGCGCACAACAAATATCGTCAATCGCACCGTTCCCGTGCATGGCGGGCGACTGGCGGTCAATCCGGGAATTCCGCCAGCCTTCATCGCCCGCGTGAGCGGCGCGCCGGTGCCGACCTATCAGGTGCGTCCGAGGGTCTTCGCCTCGACCCATGGCGTGGCCGGCGCGGTGCAAATCAATCGCGACGAGTTGCGTCGTCCGCCGGGCGGCCCGCCTGGTCGACCCGGTGGCCCGGGACGGCCTGGCATTGCGCCACCGCCGCGCCTGCCTCCTGTTTCCATTCAGCGCACCACAACGGTGATTCCGCCGAGCGCTGCGGTGACTGCTCCACAGCCGCTGGGCAGAAACGAGCCGGGACGGTTGGGTGCGACCCCGCCGCGCGCGGCTCAGGGCACAACACCTCCGACAGCGACGCCTCCGGGAGCAACACCGCCGCCCTCAACGCCTCCTGGCCAGCGCGAGGAACGCCGCGTGACACCCGGCGGTCCGCCGGGTGGCCCGCCAAGTGGCCAGCCTAGTGGCCAACCAAGTGGTCCTCCGCCACAACAGCCGAACGTCGTCCGGCCAACTCCGCCGCAGGTGCAGCAACCTCCGGCGCCTCCACCGCCGCAGCAGCGGCAAGTGCAGCCACCACAGCCGCCAGCGGGACAGCCACCGCAACGGGACGAGCGGCGCGAGCGCTTTGGCCCAGGTGGTCCGCAAGGTGGCCCGCCAAATGGTCAGCCAGGTGGTCCGCCGCCGCAACAGCCAAACATCGTTCGTCCGACACCGCCGCAGGTGCAGCCACCGCCGCCGCCTCCACCGCCGCAGCAGCGCCAGGTGCAGCCGCCACCAGGTCCGCCACCGGGTCCGCCGCCGCAGCAACAGCGCATGCAGCCGCCGCCGCAACCCGGTCCGCATCCGCCGCCACCGCCGCCGCAAGGTGCGCGTGGGCCCGGACAGCCTCCGCCGGCGCCGCCTCCTCCCAAAAGGCCGCCGCCCAAGCCGGGCGAGGAAGAGAAAAAATAGCGACGACGCGAAAATGAAACGGGCGGCCTTGTGGCCGCCCGTTTGCATTTGTTCGCTTCTCGCCGGTCAGTGCATCAGCACGTTGCGGAACTGCCACGGATCGCGCTTGTCGATGTCCTCCGGGAAAAGCCCGGGGCGCCCGGTCAGGGGTGTCCAGTCCGTGTACGTGCCGATGACCGGGCCGAGATAAGGCATCTGAACTTCGAGGCAGCGACGGAAGTCCATCTCGTCCGTCTCGACAATGCCGGCCTTCGGGTTCTCGAGCGCCCACACCATTCCGGCGAGGACGGCCGAAGTGACTTGCAGGCCAGTGGCGTTCTGGAAAGGCGCGACCTCGCGCGTTTCGTCGATCGAAAGCTGCGAGCCGTACCAGTACGCATTTTTCTTGTGGCCATAGAGCAGCACGCCGAGTTCGTCGATTCCGTCCGCGATCTCGTGCTCGTCGAGAATGTGGACATCTTCCTGCGGAGCGCCCGCCCGGCCGAACACCTCGTGCAGGGACAACACCGCGTCGTTGCAGGGGTGATAGGCGTAGTGGCAGGTCGGCCGATAGATCGTCTTGCGCCCCTTGCGCAGCGTGAAGTAGTCGGCGATCGAGATCGACTCGTTGTGCGTCACGAGGAAACCCAATTGCGCCTGAGCCGTCGGCGTCCACGAGCGCACGCGCGTGTTCGCCCCGGGCTGCAGCATGTAGATCGCCGCGCCACAGCCCGTCTTGTGCCTGGCGGCATTTGCCGGAACCCATTTCTCGTTTGTGCCCCAGCCAAGCTCCGCCGGCTGCAGGCCTTCGGATATGAAGCCCTCAACCGACCAGGTATTGACGAACACGTTCATCGGCTTCGGGTGTTTCGCGCGCTGAGTGTCGCGCTCGGCGATGTGGATACCCTTGATGCCGGCCTTCTTGGCCAGACGCGCCCATTCGTCGCGTGTCTTCGGCTCCTTGAATTTCAGGCCGGTGTCGGTGGCAATATTCAGCAGCGCGCGCTTGACGAACCACGACACCATGCCCGGGTTGGCGCCACAGCAGGATACGGCTGTGGGACCACCAGGGCGCTTGCGGCGTGCGGCAAGAATCGTTTCGCGCAGCGCGTAATTCGTTCGCGCCTCAGGACCAAGCTTCTGGTCGAAGTAGAAGCCCTTCCAGGGCTCGACCACGGTGTCGATGTAGAGCGCGCCGACCTCGCGGCAGAGCTCCATAATGTCGAGCGAGGAGGTGTCGACCGACACGTTCACGCAAAAGCCCTGGCCGCCGCCCGCGGTCAGCAGCGGGGTCAGCAGGTGGCGATAGTTGTCCTTGGTGACCGCCTGATGGATGAAGCGGATGCCGCGCTGATCGAGCAGCTTGCGATCTTTGTCTTCGGGATCGATGACGACAAATCGTTTTTTGTCATAACTGAAATGACGTTCGATCAGCGGCAGGGTGCCTTTGCCGATCGAACCGAAGCCGATCAATACGATTGGCCCGTCAATACGGGCATGCACTGGCCATTTAGGCATCGTCAGCGTCTCCAGGGAAGGCAGGTCATATCTTTGGTTAAGCGCAAACGGAATAGACGCCGGGTAATACTACCCGGCGTCCACGGCATTCTGACAGAAATTATGCGGCGGAGGCAGCGAGACCCGTCTGTGGCATCCGCTTGCTGGGTGCGCGCAGCAGACCACGGGCGCCCTTGAGCGAGCCAGGTACGAGTTCGAGGGCTAGCAGCCGGTCGCGTTCGAACGGACCAGGCATGCGCAGGGCCGCGGTCTTCTCCGTGGAGAAGCCGAAGCGGCTGTAGTAGGGCGCGTCGCCAACGAGCACGACCGCGGCGTGGCCGCGCCGGCGAGCCGCCGCGAGCGCGTGATCCACGAGCGCCGCGCCGACGCCGCGGTTACGGCAGTCGGCGGCAACCGCCACCGGTCCGAGCAGCAGCGCCGATTGACCGGTGCCACACACGACATTCCAGAGACGGGCGGTCCCAATGACGCGCCTCCCGTCGGTCGCGACAAAAGCGAGCCCTTCGGCTGGGGATCGGCCGTCTCGCAGACGCTGCGAACTCTTGCGCCACCGGTGATTGCCGAAAGCTTCGTCGAGCAGCACTTCGCGCGCCGCGACGTCGGGGGGACGTTCTTTCCGGATCGATATCATGTCAGCCTGCTCCCGCCCCGGCGCGCGATCGGGCGCGCGCTGCAAGGGGCATTACTTGTGGGGTGAGGGGAGCCGGCACGACCGGCTCCCGGCGATGTCAGATGTGATAGGTCTTCAGCGGCGAGAAGCCGTTGAACGCCACCGAGGAGTAGGTCGCCGTGTAGGCGCCTGTGCCCTCGATCAGCACCTTGTCGCCGATCTCGAGGCTGACGGGGAGCATGTAGGGCTCCTTTTCGTACAGCACGTCGGCTGAGTCGCAGGTTGGGCCCGCCAGCACACAAGGTGCCAAGGCGTCGCCGTCCCGCGGGGTGCGGATCGGGTAGCGGATCGATTCGTCCATCGTCTCGGCGAGACCGCCGAACTTGCCGATGTCGAGATAGACCCAGCGCACGTCGTCTTCCTCGCTCTTCTTTGAGACGAGGACGACTTCCGCCTCGATGGTGCCGGCATTGCCGACCATGCCGCGGCCCGGCTCGATGATGGTCTCCGGGATACGGTTGCCGAAGTGCTTGCGCAGCGCCTTGAAGATGGCCGTGCCGTAGGTCTTCACCGACGGAACGTTCTTCAGGTACTTCGTCGGGAAGCCGCCGCCGAGGTTGACCATCGTGAGGTTGATGCCGCGCTCGCCGCATTCCTTGAATACCGCCGCCGCTGACGCGAGCGCGCGGTCCCAGGCATGCTGGTTTCGCTGCTGAGAGCCGACGTGGAACGACACGCCGACCGGCTCAAGACCTGCCTTGAGGGCATGCTCCAGCACGTCGACCGCCATGGCCGGCTCGCAGCCGAACTTCCGCGACAGCGGCCATTCGGCGCCGACACAGTCGGACAGGATACGGCAGAACACGCGGCTGCCAGGTGCCGCCCGGGCGGTCTTCTCGACCTCGGCCTTGCAGTCGACGGCATAGAGGCGAACGCCGAGCGCAAAGGCGCGCGCGATATCGCGCTCCTTCTTGATCGTGTTGCCATAGGAGACGCGGTCGGGCGTTGCGCCGGCGGCGAGCACCATCTCGATCTCGGCGATCGAAGCGGTGTCGAAGCAGGAGCCGAGCTTGGCCAGCAAAGCCAGGACTTCCGGCGCCGGGTTAGCCTTCACGGCATAGAACACACGGGTGTCCGGCAGCGCCTTGGCGAAGGCGGTGTAATTGTCGCGAACGACGTCAAGGTCGACGACCAGGCAAGGGCCCTCGTCTTTACGCTTGCGTAGAAACTCGCGGATGCGCTCAGTCATTGCGCTATTCCCCACGGCTATAGGGCTTTCCAAGCCCTTGATGATGCGGCTTAAGAGCTTGTCGCCTGCGCGCGATGGGGACGCGCCGACGCCTGCACTCTGCTGCCGCTCAGCTGCCTTGGATTGGATGGGGAGATCCCCGTCCGCACGGCCGGCAAAGATGAACAAGCCTCTTCGGTGACCCGCGCCGGTGATGGAAGCCGGCAGAGACCAAGGAAGCCCGATCGTCGTTGCTTTAAGCCGCGTCCCCTGCTGAGAGCAGAGTGCGCCGGTTTCGCCTCCGGCTGCCGGTCAGATTTCTTGGAGAGGTTGGCTCTTCTCTCCAGGCGGCTGGCCGGCCTCTTGTCCGGCTACCTACCGACCGACACACGGCCACAGGCACGTGCGAAATTGGGCATTACGGAAATAAGTAATTTTGGTGACACATGCAAGCAAAAGTTCGCAGCGACAAAAAACTTTCTTAACTTTTTCTTTCAGCGACCGACGACGCGCGCTCAGCCGCGCGTGGTGAACGGCTCGATGCGATGCGCGGCGCGGATGAACTGCGCCATGACGGCGAGCCCGCAGAGGACGAACACAACGTCGAGCACGCGCGCGCCCCAACCGCCGAGGTCGAACAAGGTGGCGATGGCCCACGAGCCGGCGAACGCAGCGCCGAACACCTCGGCGCCGATCAGGATCGCGGCGCTGACGACGGTGATGACGTTGAGCCAGTTGATGCGGCTGCCTTCGGCCATGCGGGTCTCCTTTGCGAGGCGCAATCTCTCCGAATCCGGCTGCGAGATCAAGTCCATAGCGCAACAGCTCGCCCGCACGAATTGTCACAGACTCGACCGTCTGCTCGGACCACGGCAGTCGTTAACGCGCGCTAAGAGGCGAGTGGAGAGCCGCGCGCACGGGGTCGTGGCCGGAATCTGGCCGGGGTGACAGCGATCAAGGGTCTCGCCAAGGCGCCACTCTCCGACTAGATGGACAGGATGAGCGCCACATCCCCCTCCCCAGATCGTCAAAACCCGTTGCTCGCCGCCTGGTCTGGCGAGTTCGAAATGCCACCCTTCGCCGCGATCAAGGCTGAGCACTTCCGTCCGGCATTCGACCGGGCGTTGGCGGAGCACCGGGCCGAGATCGACGCGATTGCCCAAAGCCGGGCCGAGCCGAGCTTCGAGAACACGATCGCGGCGCTGGAGAAGGGTGGGCGGGAGCTTGAGCGGGTCGCCAACGTCTTCTTTATCCTGGCGGGAGCCGACACGTCGGACGACATCGAGGCGATAGAGCGGGACGTGTCACCGCTGCTCGCCCGCCATAACAATGCGCTCTACCTCAATCCTGCGCTCTACGCCCGCATAGCCTCGCTTTATGGGAGGCGCGACTCGCTCGGTCTCAGCTCCGAGCAGGCCCGCGTTCTCGACCGCTACCACACCCGATTCGTGCGCGCCGGCGCCGCGCTCGAGAAACCTTCACAGGAACGCCTCGCCGCCATCAACGAGCGACTGGCGAGCCTCGGCACCCAGTTTGCGCAGAATGTGCTGGCCGACGAGAAGTCCTTCGCCATGATCCTGGAGGAGGGCGACCTCGCTGGGTTGCCTGACTTCGCCCGCACGGCAGCCCGTGCCGCCGCCGAGGAGCGCGGTCAGCCGGACAAATATGCGATCACCTTGGCGCGCTCGTCAGTCGAAAGCTTCCTGCAGTTCTCATCGCGGCGGGATCTGCGTGAAAAAGCGTTCCAGGCCTGGATCAGGCGCGGCGAGAGCGGCGGACCAACAGACAACCGGGCACTGATCGCGGAGATGGTCGCCTTGCGAGGCGAGCGGGCAAAGCTGCTCGGCTTTGCGACCTTCTCGGACTATCGGCTCGACGATCAGATGGCGAAGACCCCGGCGGCCGCGCGCAAACTTCTGGATGAGGTCTGGGGTCGTGCCAGGGCAAAGGCCGCCGGCGAGCGCGACGCCCTGCAGGCGCTGGTCACCCAGGAGGGTGGCAACTTCGCGCTGGCGCCGCACGACTGGCGCTACTACACGGAAAAACTGCGCAAGGCGAAGTACGATCTCGATGAAGCCGAGATCAAACCGTACTTCCAGCTCGACAAAATGATCGAGGCGGCGTTTGAAACGGCGGGCCGCCTGTTCGGCCTCTCGTTCAAGCCAGTCGACATGCAGCTCTACAATCCCGACGCCCGCGCGTGGGACGTGACGGACGCGCAGGGTCGGCACATCGCGCTCTTCATCGGCGACTATTTCGCGCGCAGGTCCAAGCACAGCGGCGCCTGGATGACGTCATTGCGCGACCAGGAGCGACTATCCGGCGATATCCGTCCGATCGTTCTCAACGTCTGCAATTTTTCCAAACCGTCGGCGGGGGAACCGGCACTCCTGTCGTTCGACGACGCGCACACCCTGTTTCATGAATTCGGTCACGCGCTGCACGGGATGTTGTCCAATGTGACCTATCCGCTGCTCTCGGGTACCTCCGTGCCGAACGATTTCGTCGAACTGCCTTCGCAGCTCTACGAACACTGGCTTGAAGTGCCGGAGATACTGCAACGTTATGCGCGCCATTTCCGCACCGGCGAACCGATGCCAAAAGCATTGCTCGATCGGCTGCTCGCGACCCGGACATTCAATCAGGGCTTCGAGACGGTCGAGTACACCGCCTGCGCGCTCGTTGATCTCGACCTGCACTCGCTTCCTGACGCGTCGGGGCTCGACGCATCGGACTTCGAACGCAAGGATCTCGAGCGCATCGCGATGCCGGCGGAGATCGTGATGCGCCATCGCCTGCCGCATTTTCAGCATCTGTTTTCCGGTGGGGGCTATGCGGCCGGCTATTACTCTTACATGTGGTCTGAAGTCCTTGATGCCGACGCCTTCGCCGCCTTCGAAGAAACCGGAAATGCCTTCGATCCAGCCATGGCCAAACGGCTGCGAGACTATGTCTACAGCGCAGGAAATCTGCGAGACCCCTCCGAAGCCTACACGTCGTTCCGTGGGCGCCTGCCGACGGTTGATGCGCTCTTGAAGAAGCGCGGCCTCGACGACATAGCCTCTGCATGACGCTTCACTCGGCCGGGCATCGTCGCGGCGTGGTTGCCGCCCCGCACGCAGCCGCCGTCGAGGATGGCCGGGCGATCCTTGCCGAAGGCGGCAATGCAATCGAGGCGATGCTGGCCATGGCGGCCAGCATCGCCGTTGTCTATCCGCACATGAATCATTTCGGCGGCGACGGCTTCTGGCTCATCCGCGAGCCGTCGGGCCGCGTACGCGCGTTGATGGGTGCCGGTCCCGCCGGCGCCAAAGCGACGCAACGATTCTATCGTGATGCGGGCTTCGATGAGATCCCGGCGCGCGGTCCATTCGCGGCGCTCACGGTGCCTGGCGCAGTCGGCGCAGGCCTGCTGGCGCAGGAGGCGGCCAAAGGGCAGGGCGGAAAGCTTCCGCTTGATTTGCTGCTGGGACCGGCCATCGGGCGTGCCCGTGCTGGCTACACGGTGACGCGAAGCCAGGCGCGGCTGACAGCCGAGAAGCTTCCGGAGATGGATAAGGCTACCGGGTTTGCAAAGGCGTTTATGCTTGATGGCAAGGTGCCCGAGGTCGGCGCGCGTCTCAAACAAACGGAATTTGCCGCAACCCTCGAACATCTGGCCCATGCCGGCCTTGAGGATTTCTATCGCGGTGACGTCGGTCGCGAAATCGCCGCCGACCTCGATCGCATCGGGAGCTCGGTGACCCGCGACGACATGGAAAAATATCGCGCGACCGTCGCCGAACCGCTCAGCGTCACGATCCAGGCCGGCACGCTCTACAATTCGCCGCCGCCGACGCAAGGCCTTGCTTCTCTCATGATCCTTGCGCTGTTCGATCGGCTGCGGGTCGCGCAAGCGGAAAGTTTCGAGCATATCCACGGTATCGTCGAGGCGACAAAGCGCGCGTTCCGCGTTCGCGATCGCGTCATCACCGATCCCGGCAAGATCAGCGGCGATCTCGACCGATACCTGTCATCCAGTTTCATTGACGCAGAGGCTTCGAAGATCGATGCCCGTAAGGCGGCGCGCTGGCCTGCGCCTTACGGCGAAGGCGATACGATCTGGATGGGTGCGGCAGACGCGAGCGGCCTGGTCGTCTCCTATATCCAGTCCCTCTATTGGGAGTTCGGCTCCGGCTGCGTGCTGCCGGCAACCGGCATCCTCATGCAGAACCGCGGCGCCAGTTTTTCGCTTGATCCGAAATCGCTGAATGCGCTCTCGCCTGGCCGCCTTCCGTTTCACACGTTGAACCCGGCGATCGCCGCGCTCAAGGATGGACGCTTCATCGCCTACGGAACCATGGGCGGTGATGGCCAACCGCAAAATCAGGCGGCGGTTTTTACGCGCTACGTCAATTTTCGGCAGCCACTCGACAAGGCGCTCGATGCACCGCGTTGGCTGCTCGGCCGCACCTGGGGTTCGACGCACACCAACCTGCGGATGGAATCGCGCTTCGACGGCAATCTGGTCGATCGACTGCTATCGGCGGGTCACGACGTCGCTGTTCTCGATGATGCCTATTCCGACACGATGGGACATACCGGCGCGGTAATTCTGCATCACGACGGCATCCTGGAAGGCGGGCATGATCCTCGCGCCGACGGCGGCGCTGCCGGCGTTTGACTGCAATATTTACGCAAAAACTATTGCAACAAAGTAACACGTCACGTTTAGGCCGCAGTCCGTGTTATGGTCCCCGCATGCTTCGCATTTTTTTCGTCACACTCGCCACGCTCTTCATCGCCGCACCGGCCCTGGCGCATCCGCACGTCTGGGTGACCATGCGCACTGAACTGGTCTACGCGCCCGACGGACGAATCACCGGCATTCGTCACGCATGGTCGTTCGACGACATGTTCTCGACATTTGCCATCCAGGGACTGGACAGCAAAGAGAAAGGCAAGTTCACCCGCGAGGAACTTGCCCCGCTGGCCAAGGTCAACGTCGAATCGCTGAAGGAATTCGACTATTTCACCTACGCCACCGCAGACGGGAAGAAGGTCGCGCTGACCGATCCCACGGCGGATTACTGGCTCGATTACAATGACCAGGTGCTGACCCTCAATTTTACCCTGCCGCTCAAAACACCGGTCAAGGCGAAGGAACTGAAGATCGATATCTACGATCCGACCATCTTCGTCGACTTCTCCTTTGACAAGCAAAACCCCGCGCGACTTGTCGGCGCGCCGAATTGCAAACTCGACGTGCAGTTGCCGCGCGAAATGACATTCGCCGAGGGCAAGAAACTCAGCGAAATCCCGGCCGACGAGAAAAACACGACGATGGCCTGGGGCGCCCAGTTCGCAAACAAACTTCTGGTGCACTGTCCTTGACGCAGGTCCCGCGACTCCGCCTGACACAATATGTCCTGCTGGTCGCCTGCATTTTGCTTTTTGCCGCTGCGATCGACTGCGCCCTCGCGCAGCCTTTCGGCATGACGCGCGGAGGATCGCCCGCCGAAATCGGCGGCTTCACTGGCTGGATTCTCGCCAAGCAAGCCGAATTCTACCGTACGCTGTCCGGTCTGATCCGCGCCGCCAAGGCTGATGGGAGCGCAGCCTATACGTTGCTCGGCATTTCGTTCCTCTACGGCATTTTTCACGCCGCCGGCCCCGGACACGGCAAGGCGGTGATTTCGTCCTATCTGGTCGCGAATGACGAAACCTGGCGCCGGGGGATCGTGCTGTCGTTTGCATCGGCGATCCTGCAGGCATTCACCGCTGTTGCCGTTGTCGGTATTGCCGCGGCACTTCTCGGCGCGACGGCAAAAGCGATGGGTAACACTGTTCGCGTCATCGAGATTGTCAGTTATGCGCTGATCATGCTGATCGGCTTGCGTCTGCTGTGGGTCAAGGGTCGCGCCTTCCTGCGTTTGTTGCGCGGGGAGCAGCAGGCGCACCATGCGCACGGCCATGACCACGGCCATCATCACCATGCGCATGACCACCACCATGATCATGATCACCATCACGCGCATGACCATGATCACCACCATCACCATGGCCATGCCCATTCGCATGATCATGACCATGAAGACGATGCATCAGCCTGGAGTCACGCGCATGCGCCGGAGCCACAGGAGCTGACGGGCAAGCATTGGCTCAGGCGCGGTCTTGCCGCGATCATCGCGGTTGGCCTGCGGCCGTGTTCAGGCGCGATCATCGTACTTGTGTTCGCTTTGGCCCAAGGGTTGTTCTGGATCGGCGTTGCATCGACCTTTGTCATGGGATTGGGTACGGCGATCACCGTTGCGGCCATCGCGACGTTGGCGGTCGGCGCGCGCGGGCTCGCCGATCGATTTGCCAAGGCGAGGCCCGGCGCCGGCATGCTTCTGCTGCGCGGACTGGAAACCGCGGCAGCGCTCGTCATCGTGTTTTTCGGCGCCGCCCTGCTGACCGGCTACATCGTGAGCGAACGCCTGATGGGCGTTTAGCCGAAATCTTCGTCGCGCAATTCGATCGGCTGACCGTGCGGAGTACGGTCGCTGGCATGGTCCCACGCGTCGCGATAACGATGCAGCGTGTCTTGCGTCGTCACGCCTTTGTCAGCCACGAGCTTCTCCAGCGTATTGAGCCAGTGCAAATAGTATGTCTCGCCGGTGTCTGGGTCGCCGGCCGACTGCGCGCGCTTGATTTCGTCCGCAAGTGCCGCCGCCCATTCTTTCCAGGTGAAGACGCCGCGTTCGTGCAGCGCCAGCGTCATGGCAAAGGCCTGCGCTTCCCAAGGCTCGCGGAACACCGGGCCGTCGGCGTCGCGCGGCACGCCCGGCACGGCAATCGCTGCACGCATGCCTGCGCGAGGGTCCATCGGCATGTCAGGCGCGCTCCAGATAAGGCTCCCACGCGTCGACCGAGACTTTGGTCGTCGGATCGCCGTTCGCGCCCCAGAGCTCGCGCCCATCGAAACGCACGGTGTAGAGCCACTGCGGATTTTCTCCCGCGCCCGTGGCGTTGCTGTCGGGAAACACATGGCAGCCGAGCACGCGTTCGATGGTGCCGACGTGCCCACGCACGTAAGCGGGCAAGCGAGTGTGTGTCGGGGGATTGATATTTTTGGCGCGGACGCGGTCGCCGGGTTTGAATTCGGCTTTCGTATTGGTATCGCGCTCGGTCGGGCCGCCGCGGTGGAGCGTCTTGGCAACGTCGGCTGGTGACAGCACACGCTTGACCGGTTTCGCGGGCCGCAGGCTGTGGCCGGCCTCGATTTCATCGTCCGATGCCAGCCCGCGTTCCTTGATCATCTGCTCGAGCGCCGCAAACCAGATCTGATAGTAGCTCATCGAGAGATATTCGGCGGGCGGCCGATTCTCGCGGGCAAAGCGCGACATATCGATGTTCCATCCGCCAGGCATGCCCATCGCCAGCGTCAATGCAAACGCGCGTTTCTCCCACTCGCCGTGAAACACCGGTTCGCTCGGCTCGGGCGTCACTGGACCAAAGCCGTGCTTG
>Ga0070717_10000640_pt1 | contig 22510 bp, 19 predicted proteins | sample LARL113metaG_FD_71366 | JGI IMG/M metagenome (GOLD analysis project Ga0070717, IMG submission 71366) | Corn, switchgrass and miscanthus rhizosphere microbial communities from Kellogg Biological Station, Michigan, USA - LAR L11-3 metaG | ecosystem: Host-associated > Plants > Roots > Rhizosphere ...
GCCGATTCCCATATTGAGGTCCTCCTGGACGAACCGCTAGGCACCATTTCCCCCAATATCTACGGACATTTCGTGGAAAACCTAAGTGGGGTGGTCTATGACGGTGTGTGGGTGGGGCCGAACTCCAAAGTGCCGAACGTCGATGGAATTCGCAAGGAATTAATAGACGAGATGCGCAAGATCAAGCCCCCGGTGGTGCGTTTTCCCGGAGGCTGCTTCGCGGACAGCTACGACTGGCGTGACGGCGTTGGTCCAGTAAACAAGCGGCCAAGGCGCACCAACTTCTGGGCCGAGGGAGAAAGTAGTGCGGCCCCCGCGAGTCATCGATACGACCCCAACGAGTTTGGCACGAATGAGTTTGCCCACTTCTGCAAACTCATTGGCGGAGAGCCTTATCTGGCAGCGAATCTCCGCAGTCTTCCCGCTGAGGAATTCTATCGCTGGATCGAATACTGTAATTCGCCCGCTGGGAGTACGACGCTGGCCAATCTGCGTGCAGACGCTGGGTTCAAAGATCCTTTCAACATTCGCTATTGGGGCGTAGGCAACGAATCCTGGGGATGTGGAGGGGATTTTACCGGAGCGGAATACGCCGTCGAATTCCGACGATTCACTACCTGGGTGCCTCGATTCGGACAAGACCTATCATTCATTGGGTCAGGTCCAAATGTCGATAATTGGGCCTGGACTCGAGAGTTCTTTGAAGAGATAGTGCGCAAAGGAAAGGGCGAACTGCGCTCGCTCTATGGTTGGGCTCTGCATCACTATGCCTGGAACCTAAGCCGAGGAAAGACACAGGATTGGAATCAGGGGAAGGGCGATGCGCTTAATTTCAATGCGGTCGACTGGTATGAGCTGATGCGCGAAGGAGACCGCATGGAAGGTTTAATCAACGGTCACTGGCAGATCATGGGGGAGGTTGACACCCAACACTCGGTAAAGTTGGTCGTGGACGAGTGGGGCCCCTGGTATCGACCGGGCAGTGAGGCAACTCCTGGTGATCAACTGGAGCAGATGCCCACGTTGCGCGACGCGGTCTTTAGCGGCATGACGCTAGACATTTTTAATCGCCATCCCGAGAAAGTTGCCATGGCCGCGTGTGCACAATTGATTAACTGTCTCAATAGCTTGTACCTCGCGCATGAAGACCGATTTGTCGTGACGCCGGTGGGGCATGTGTTCGCAATGTATGCTTCCCATCAGGGCGCCCAGGCACTACGCACAATCTTTTCCGCGCCCGCGATTCCGTACGATCGGGATGGGAAGCCGGCATCTTTTTGGGGACTTAACGGATCGGCTTCGTTGCGCGAAAAGAATCTCATCCTCACAGTGGTGAATCCTCACGTAAGCCAGCCTCGTGAAGCGGAAATCAGCCTGCGAGGAGCGGGCTTGAGGTCGGGATCGACCACTACGCTGACCAATTTCGATGTCCACGCGCACAATACGTTCGAGCATCGGGACGCTGTGACTCCTCAAACGAAGAATTTGGATATCAAAGGGCGAATCTTGACTTACGTGTTTCCGCCAGCGTCGGTTACAAAGCTCGCTTTGACCTTAACCTAACTGGAGCAGGCCCGCCGCGGGACAGTTCTTCACGGCCCTGCCCGCGACTCAATCATGGGCAGGGCAGCCTTTCTTAGTGCAGTCGGAGCGACTTGCAGCGTATAATTTCAGCAAACGTTTACTCGTTTTACCTGGAGACCGTGATGAGTTGGACTGCAGCTCTTGCGACCCGCGTTCCCCTATCGAACGTGCATGACGGATACTCAACCGGAACCTACCGCCCTCACCGCTATCATTTTGCTTCACGGCCCCTCTCTGACTTCAGCAATTTCAGCGCAAAGCCGACTCCTTTAAACCGCGTTGGCCACGCCCGACTGTGAAGAAAAATTGGGTAAGGGAAAGAGGACTGAGTGATCGATCTATCAAATCTGGAAGCCTGGTTCGTCACCGGAAGTCAGCATCTTTATGGGCCAGAGACGTTGAAGAAGGTCGAACAACATGCGACCGAGATCGCCCGGGGCATTGGTGCCTCTGCAGAGGTGCCCATAAAGATCGTCGCGAAGCCAATAATGACTGGCAGTGAATCAATTTACCAGTTGTGCCAGGACGCCGACCGTTCGAACAGTTGTATCGGTGTGATCACCTGGATGCACACGTTCTCGCCGGCTCGAATGTGGATTGCCGGCTTGAAGTCGCTGCACAAGCCCTTGTTGCACCTGCATACGCAGTTCAACGACGAACTGCCCTGGTCCTCCATTGATATGGACTTCATGAACCTGAATCAGTCGGCCCACGGTGACCGTGAATTCGGCTTCGTCGGAGCCCGGATGCGCCTTAAGCGCAAAGTTGTAGTTGGCCACTGGAAGGATGTGGAGGTTCAAGCGGAGATCGGGGCTTGGATGCGCTCCGCTTGCGCATGGCACGATTCTCAACATCTGAAAATTGCACGTTTCGGCGACAACATGCGGAACGTTGCCGTGACTGAAGGAAACAAGGTCAATGCGCAGATCGATCTCGGTTATACGGTCAACGGGTATGGAGTAGGCGATCTAGTAGAATCCGTCGCGCAAGTAACTGAGGCAGAAATCAATCAGTTAACCACTCATTATGACGATTCCTATGTCGTCGCAGAGCCGCTTCGCCAGAAGGGCGCGAAGCGGCAATCCTTAATTGACTCTGCCAGGATTGAAATCGGCCTGCGACGTTTTCTGCAGGAAACCGGTTCTCACGCCTTCACCGATACTTTTGAGGATTTGCACGGACTGGCCCAACTCCCGGGCATCGCCGTTCAGCGTCTAATGGCCGATGGTTATGGTTTTGGGGCGGAAGGGGACTGGAAGACAGCCGCTCTCGTCCGGGCCGTCAAAGTCATGAGTCATGGCCTTAAGGGCGGGGCCTCCTTCATGGAGGACTACACCTATCACATGAAAGATGGCGCTCAGGTACTGGGCGCTCACATGTTGGAAGTATGTCCATCGATTACAGACCAAAAGCCGTCAGCTGAAATCCATCCTCTCGCTATCGGGGGAAAAGCCGATCCCGTCCGCTTGGTATTCACGGCCGCATCAGGCAAGGGCGTCAATGCGTCCCTCGTCGACATGGGAAACCGGTTTCGGTTGATCGTCAATCAAGTGAATGTGATCCAGCCGCAGCATCCTCTGCCCAAGTTACCGGTTGCGAGAGCAGTCTGGGTGCCCGAACCGAATTTGAAGGTCGCGGCGACCGCGTGGATCCATGCTGGCGGCGCACATCACACTGCTTTGAGCTGTGCCCTGAGGCCGGAACACTTGGAGAACTTTGCAGATATGGCGGGCATGGAATGCTTGCTGATCAATGCCGAGACGACGATTGCAGGCTTCGTCAAGGAGCTTCGCTGGAATGACATGTACCATCACATGGCGAATGGATTTTGAGCAGCCTCCGCGATCAAACAAGTCAATGAGCAAGCAAAAGGCAAAATCTCCGCGTGTGCGCTGCGTTCGCGTCGGGCTAGCGATTTCAAAGTGAGGCTAAGAACTTGCAAATCCTCCGTGCTTTCTGGGCTTTCCGTGTCAGTCGATTTTGGTGCATCGTCTTAGGTTTCTCCTTCCTGTCGAGTCAACCGTTTTTGGCGCAAGAGACAAAGAAGAAGGAGACGCCCATTCCTGGTCCTATGCTCAGCCAGGGAACCTTTGACTTTGACACGCCCGAATTCAAGTTGACTCTGGTTCGCTCTTCGCAGACCGTGGCCGCTTTGCGACCGAAGGGAACTGACGACTTCGACTTCACCCCCGGAGATCTGTTGGTGAGCCGCTCGCACGATGGGTATTTTCATCTTGGCGACATTACGCTCCGTCTGCGATTGGGAAATTCCGGAAGGTGGCAGAACTACTCGACGGCCTCAACGCGTGTTCCGGTCACAGTCTTGCCGGCATCAAAGGACGTTCTGGCGGTTGCCGATTTGACTCCCACACTACCGACCGACTTTCCCTTAGAACTCAAGCGTTTCTGGGCACTTGAATCAGGAAAACTGGTTCTGCGGTTTGAGTTGAGAAACAAATCGACTCAGACCGTCCAAGTTGGTGCGCTGGGCATTCCGATGATCTTCAACAACGTGCTCAACGACAGGTCGCTGGAAGAGGCCCACGCCAAATGTTCCTTTTACGATCCGTATATCGGAGAGGATGCGGGATATTTGCAAGTAACGCGCCTCAGTGGGCATGGACCAGCGTTGTTGGTCGTCCCGGAAGGCAAGACCCCATTCGAAGCCTACAATCCCATTCTTGACCAGCCAGGTAAGTGGGGTGCAACGCCTATCTTCACTGACCCAACACCTCGGGGGATCACCTTCGAAGGTTTTTACGAATGGATGGTGCACAGCCAGGCTTATGCCGAAAATGAGTGGAAGGCGGCGGAACCGTGGAATCTTCCTACTGCCGTTACGCTAGCTCCGGGAGAATCAAAAACTTATGGGCTGAAATTCTTGCTTTCGGATTCGATCCGCGATATCGAGAATACGCTCGCTAAAAATAGCCGCCCCGTGGCTGTCGGCGTTCCTGGTTATGTCGTTCCTCAGAATATCGATGCTCGTCTATTTCTAAGATATCCCAAGCGCGTTCAATCGATGAAGGTGGAACCCGTAGGAGCGCTGACGGTCAACGCGGACAGTCGGCTCGGGTCTGGCTGGAGAGCTTATACGGTCAAGGGGAAGACTTGGGGGCGCTCGCGTCTCACCATCACTTACGACGATGGTTCCGTGCAGACAATTCAGTACTTCGTGATTAAGTCCGAGTCTCAGGCAGTTGCAGACATGGGCCATTTTCTCACCACCAGGCAGTGGTACGTCGACTTGAAGGATCCATTCCACCGCAGCCCCTCTGTGATGACATACGATCGCGAAACAAACCAGATCGTGATGCAGGACAGTCGCGCTTGGATTGCTGGCCTCGGAGATGAGGGCGGCGGCGGGGCTTGGCTCTCGGCTGTCATGAAAGAACTGGTTGAGCCCGACCAGGAAGAACTCGAAAAGCTGCAACAATTTATCGACGGCACTCTCTGGGGTAGATTGCAATACAACGATGGCCCATATCCACATGGGGTGCGGAAGAGTCTCTTCTACTACCAGCCTGATCGAATGCCGCCGGACTACTACCGCAGTGACTTCGATTGGAGCACATGGACGAGTTGGGATAAGAAAGGGTCAGAGCGGGTGGACCGGTCCTATGACTATCCGCATGTGGCAGCGGCTTACTGGGTCTTCTATCGATTGGCGCGCGACCATCACGGTTTAGTGTCAAATCATCCTTGGGATTGGTATCTGGATCACGCATATGAAACCTCGATTGCGATGACCAGTTTTGCAGCGGAGTTGGCGACCTTCGGACAAATGGAGGGAGACATTTTCCTCGAGATTCTGAGGGACCTCAAGCGTGAAGGGTGGAAGGAGCAAGCCGCTAATCTTGAAGCGAAGATGAGAAGTCGCACCGAGCGCTGGACGAAGGAGGCATATCCGTTCGGCAGTGAGATGCCATGGGATTCGACTGGACAGGAAGAAGTCTATGCCTGGACCAAGTATTTCGGATACGAGTCGAAAGCAGAGGTGACGCTCAATGCAATCCTCGCTTATGATCCGGCGATTCCGCACTGGGGTTACAACGGCAGTGCCCGTCGTTACTGGGATTTTATCTTCGCAGCCAAGGACCGGCGGCTGGAGCGCCAATTACATCACTACGGTTCAGGACTTAATGCCATTCCTCTGCTGGCCGAATATCGCGAACATCCTCAGGACTTCTACTTGCTGCGCGTGGGTTACGGTGGAACCCTTGGCGCGCTCACTGACATCGATCAGGACGGATTCGCTTCCGCCGCCTTCCATGGATTCCCGGATATGCTGAAGCCAGACCCATTGTCTGGCGACTACGGCCCAAACTTCTTTGGCTACGCGTGGAATACTGCTACCTATTTAGTGGATCATCCGCAGTTTGGATGGCTGGCATTTGGCGGCAACATCAGCAGAGAGCATGACATCGTTAGCGTGAGTCCGCTTGATACTTCCCGCTCGCGGATTTACATCGCCCCGTTGGGGTTGTGGCTGACGCTGGATGCAGGGACCTTTGAACGGATCGAAGTGAATTCCAAAACCGGGGAAGTCCGCTTAGGTCTTTCAGGCGCCACGCCCTTCACGACCGTCGCGCGATTAAATGTGGAGCAACCAGTTCATTTGAAAGCCGAAGTCTATCGACCGAAACCGCCGCTTGCTGTGGAGCGCGGCGCTTTTATTGCGCCGCTCGGCAAAGAAACTACTTGGATAAGCCTGGTCACGAAAACCCAATAGACCTAACGCTTTCTTGTATCAATGATTGCTAGCGATAGCATTACTTTGTTGCCAGACGTGCCGCCACAAGTCAAGCCGAGGTTTCAGCAGGGGACTGGTGTTCGTAGGAGAACCAGCAAATCTGATAGGAATAGCCCGCGCCGCGGATGGAGTTCAGCTCGCTCTAGCTACGTCGGCGGTCTCCGCAAGCGGCACCTCTGCTGTGATTTCGGTGCCGTGACCGGGAACGGAGTTCACAAATAGTGCACCTCGAACGATACGAAGCCTCTCGCGCATGCTGGCCAATCCGAGACCGGTACCGGCCAGCGACGCATCGAAACCGACTCCGCTGTCTTTGACTTGGAGCCGACCACGACGCTCGACTTGGCTTAAGCTCACCGTGACCTGACCGCTGCCGCTGTGTTTGAGGACGTTGTTTAACGCTTCCTGTGCGACGCGGTATAGACATAATTGAACGGCAGGATCTAGAGGCACGGAGTCACGAACTTCCAACGCGATACCGATTGACCGTTGCTCCGCGATCTTGTGACACAGTTCATTTAACGCAGCTTTCAAACCCAGATGCTGCAACTTTGTCGAGTGGAGTTCATGGGAGAGTTCGTGGATATCGGTGGTGATTTCTTCAGCCTGGTTCCGTAATTGTGCCAGCGCCGACAGTTGGGTCGTGGAGGCAGGCAGCGCATCCTTGAGACGCTCAAGCCCAAATACCAACAGCGACAGTCGTTGTGCGATGTCATCGTGCAACTCTCCGCTTATGCGTTGTCGTTCTTCCTCCTGTGCTTGAATCAATCGTGCTGTGAGCCTTTGTAGCTCAAGTTGAACATTTTCCAGTCGAGCATTGGCCGCCTTGCGTTCGGTGACATCTTCGACCATGGCGATCACTTGGGAGGATTCGCCAGGCAATTGTCCCAGCAACGAAACATGAAGGTTACCCCAAACCTCGGTTCCGTTCGGCCTCACATAACGCTTTTCAATCCGATAGCTATTGATCGACCCGGTACGCAGTTGTTGAAAAAGATCCCAATCTTCGGGTGAGTCTTCGGGCTTGGCGAACTGATCGCACGTCATCTGTTGTATTTCCGCCTGCTCATATCCCAGCATTGAACAAAGTGCCGAATTAGCAAATAAGATTCGACCGTCCAAATCCTCTAACGCAATCCCCAAAGATGCTTGCTCAAAAATCGCTTGAAAGCGTTGCTCGCTCACTTGTTTAGCGTCTTGCGCCCACTTGCGGGAAAGCGCAGTACCGAAGAGATTTCCCAACACGCCCAACCGACTGATCACGGCGCCCGGCCACTCTCGCACGCGAGAAAGATGAACCAGGACGAGCAAACCTTTTGCAGCCGTACCTGAACTGGAGGGAACCAACGCAATGGACTTGATGCCGAGTTGATCGATGTATTGACGGTCGGTAGCAGCGTCAGACGGAAAATCAACTAGATCACGGATGGCAACGGGCTCCGCGCGCGATAGTCGCTCCGCAATCCAGGGTACGTCCATTACTTCGAAAGTCTCTGGGCCCGGCGGAATCCCGGGTCGATGAGCAGACCCAATTTTCTCGACGGTAGTTCCGTCCTTCGGAATTGCAAACCAGCAAACACGATCCGCCCCTTCTGCTTCCATGATTAGGTGGAGTCCCTCTACTATCTCTCGGTCGATGCTTTCCGGCGGGCAATCTGACAGCGTTGTTGAAAGGGCTGAAACGACGCGTTCAAGTGCAAAACGTCGGGTGATGGACGCTTGCGCCAGCCTGCGTTGCTTGCTCTCAACCAGCAATACGCCGATCAGAGTGCCCTCGGCCAGAAAGAAGAGAACTCCAGCGATCGTGTAATACGGGTGAAGCTTCCAGAGGGAAGGTTCGAGAGCGAACGCGAAAATGGCCGGTTGCATCCGGAAAAGGTAGGTCACATGTCTAAACATTAGCCAGGGAAATACGAAAGAAAGTTTTGCGACACAATGGTACCAGTCATTCCAGACCGGTGTGCTGGCGAGAAGTAGGGAAGAGACACGCGTAACGTAAGTCAAAATGCCCATGACTTGGATTGAGTTTCATCAGTTCGCGACCCCAACTCTGACCTTGCTCCCTTGATCAGGTCCGCTTAGTGACACAGTCTACTGCCATCGCACAGGAGTTTCCACTGTTGGATTCAACTCCGGGGCAATTATGACGGGCACGATGAAGCTGTATTCGTCTTAAATCGGCTTAGCGGGACGGTGTGAATGGAGTGGGGTGGAGAAGAACGCCCGTCCGGCCAGCGCTTCCTCGATGGCTGTTAACAGGTCAGAGTACATTCGGGCCTTCAACACGTAACTCGCGCCCATTGCAGAGGCTGCTTCGAGGCAGTCGTCGTCCTGCTGCACCGTCAAAAAGACCAACTTCGGAGACAGACCGAGATCCTTGATTAGGTGGGCGGCCTGGATACCATCCGTACCCGGCATTCCGATATCCAGAATCACGACGTCTGGCTTGAGATGAGCTACGGCTCGCACTGCTTTGGCACCGTCGTCAACTGTCGCAGTCACGTCGAACTTGTCCGCGAGCAGCATCATGACTTCGGTCAAGATTCTTCCGTGATCATCGGCTAATACGACCGTAGGTTTGTTCATTAGAGACGTCATGGTTGCAGGCCTCGGTTTCGCGATCGGTCCCGCGAGTTTAAGTAGTTGATCGCACCAAGCTGAATACTGCTACTGACAGAACGACAAGGTTCAACCTGTCAGAACTAGCAGGATAGGACCGACTAGCAGTTCTGACAGTCCGCTGCAATGATTTCTAATTTTAAGCTCTCCGAGTTATGCGAGGAACGGCGTTTGGGTCCTCGGCTGGAACCACCAGACCCGCGTTAGAGACAACGAGGTGGAAGGCGTGACGAAAAGCTTCAAGGATGACACGAGCACATTTCGCTCCCCATGCAATTCCGAAGTGGGGAAAGCATTTCACGGCTAGGAAGAAGGTAGACGCCGACTTGCTGCGGTCCAAGGGCGTGCGGATCGAATCGACACGTAGGGTCCAAAAGTCCGCCTAGGCGGGACGATCGCGGCGAAGTACGCAACGACACCCTGCTGAGTATTCTCTATGCAGCCTTGTCGAGCGGCTCGATCTTGATTAGCCCGATCTTGATTGCATACTGCACTAATTGGGCACTCGTCCGAATCGCCAATAATCCCATTAAATGATACTTGTAAGATTCCGCGGTGCGACTCGAAATATTCAGTTGAGCCGCAACTTCCTTCATCGTTTTTCCCTCGGCTACGAGTTGCAACACCTCGCGTTGGCGCCGTGTGAGCTGGGGTGCTTGGTCCACACGGGGCCTCGCTGCCTCAGCTAAAAGACTGACCAGGTCGCAAGAAAATTGCGGGCTCAGGTAGCATCCCCCATCGTAAACAACTTGCAGAGCTTTCTTAAGCTCGACGGTCCCGGTAGTCTTCAAAATGAATGCCGATGCCCCCGCCCGGAACACCTGTACCGCGAGGCTCACATCCAAGTGCATCGTCAGAACCACGAACTTGCTGCGCGAGCCCGTCTCAATCAGGAGTCGAATAGCTTCCAGACCGTTCAACAGGGGCATCGACAAGTCGGTCAAGATCAGATCGGGCTTACAGCGTCCGGCCAATTCGGTAAGTTCGCGGCCATCCGTAGCAATCCCCACCACTTCGTAAGACGCACTCAACAACGAGGAAATGCCTTCTGCAAATAAGCGGTGATCGTCAGCGATGAGGATCGAGGGTCGCATCGTGTTTCCCGAAATAGACATTGTGGCCGAATAGCTCCCCTGTTCGTTGTCCGCAATTCGATCAGAGACTGGGATCTTGCTTATTGTGGAGGATTATAAGCAAGTGGAGCAGCCATCCGCCACTTTAAATGTATCGTCCGCCAGAATTCCTCTGCTGGGTATCTTTCCAATTAACCTTCGAACCAACGCACCGTAGTTCTTCGGTAAATGAGTCCAGTAGTTTTCCGAGTAGCTTGCCAGCGCAATGGAAACTAACTTTCGAAACCAGAAGGCGTTGCAACAAGAGCAGGCAAAGGGACGATGGACTATGCAGAAGGACCTCGTCCCAAACGTTTCGCCTCGATCGTCCGAAGTCATTGGTGCGGCAACGAGCGACGAAACCGCGACAGAAGCGGAAAGAGTTTTGAGGAAGTTGATCGAGCTACGGTGGCAACGAGAAGTAATCGAGCGGTGGGCATACTCATCGCAAATTACAGCGGAGTCGCGGGAGCAACTTCGCGAGTTGCTGTCTCGCGTTCATCGCGAGTTGCAGGCGCTCGAGGTCTCAAGGGGGAATCGAATCGAAGACTCGCGAACTGGAACGGCCCTGGATGCAGAGAGCGATTCTCAGCTTCAAGAAAAATCGGCCTAACCACAGACGCCTCCTCTTGCGGGACGAGGTCTCACAACGACGTCGATTGTTCCCTCGATTTGGGCAGTCTTACGGAAGCAGAAAGCGGGTAGTTCTTCGGGGGCTGATTTATTAGTTTTGCCAGTACCTGATGGCGCGGTCCAAGACTACGATGCAACAACGGAGAAGTTTCTGGTAGGTTTGTCCGGCGCCCGCCAAGTAGTGTTTCCACGCATTGCAATGGCATCGACGTCGGCTGCGAGTTGAGGCGGCCCAAGACTTCTGCCCGAATTCACAGACTCGAGTTTCTGGAACTTGCAATCGTGCGGAACGGTTGTCGCCCTCGGGCGCCAGTCGCGACACTATTAATGCGCGATTAATGCGCGGAGGGTCAGATGCTTGACGCAACGCTGGCAGGGATTGCAGGAGCCTTGGTTGGGCTCTATGTGCGATGGGTTCTTGGGGATAGAGGATACGGCGTTGTTGCCGATGGGGTACTGGGCGTTACGGGAGCCATTGCGGCCAACTGGGCCGTTGGGCGCGGAGAGATGGATTGGGGTGCACGTGCCACAGCAACAATTTGGGCATCCGCCGCCTTGCCCTGCGCTGCTCACCTTATCACGAGGCGTGTTGCATCACGCTCCCGCGCACAGGTTCGGAGGCAAAGAGTATTAGAGCTAAGTACCGTCAGTTCGACCCTGGTTGGAGATCGAGAGATGAGTTTCCGAGGAGGTCAATATGGCAGATCTGTTCGAACAATTGAAGCAAAAATATCAGCCCGTGTTGGACACGATACAGACAGAAAGATGGTGCCCAACTGCAAAACTTGAATCTCGATGGCAACCAGCTTTACTTGAAAGCAACGGCGGTCTCGGAGGCAAGCAAGAACCGCATCTGGGATGCGATCAAGGCCGTCGATCCGAATTTTGCTGACCTTAAGCATGACCTTCAGTTTCGGCAAGACAGCCAAACCTATACGGTGCAGCCCGGCGATAACCTCTCTAAGATCAGCAAGCGCTTTTACGGAGACCCGAATAAGTATCCACAGATCGTCAAGGCAAATAACATTGAGGACCCGGACAAGATCAAAGTGGGGCAACAACTCGTGATTCCAGCAGCTTAGATCATTCCTGCACTGCCTCTCGCTTCTTGGTATCGGTCAATGGTAACGATCATGAACTCGAGGCGAGACCGTCTGAGGGAAACCACAGGGCAGGGAACTGCCCCAGGAGGTCGCTGTGAGCTTATTCGATCAAGTCAGCAATGTTTTGAAGCAGTACACCGGCAACGCTACCACGAACCCTGCCAACGCAACTGACCACTTCGACCAGGTCGCACAGGCCGCTCCCCAGAGCGCAATTGCCGAGGGACTCTCCGCAGTCTTCCGGTCCGATCAAACACCCGCGTTTGGCAATCTGCTTGGCGGATTGTTTAGTCAGTCCAACGGCGAACAAAAAGCCGGTATCTTGAATCAGCTGATAGCCTCCGTCGGACCCGGCACTCTAGCGCAACTAGCCGGCGGAGGAGCGCTGGCGAGTCTGCTGGGCGGCGGTTCTAACGCCGTTACCCCCCAACAAGCCCAAAACATTTCACCAGAGCTTGTGCAGCAGATGGCGGCCCATGCCGAAAAGGCAGATCCTTCCATCGTCGACAAGGCGAGTGCCTTCTATGCGCAACACGCGACTCTGGTGAAGACTCTGGGCGGGGCGGCTCTGTCGATTGCTTTGGCCAAGGTGGCGGAGCGGCAAAAAGCTGCCTGATTCGGAAAGAGCTGCGCGACCTCGAGAGGCGCTCAAAATCGGTGGCACCGGTCGGCTCCGAAGATTTTGTCGGCTCCGGAGCCGGGGACGTGGAGGAACTATGTTGGCGTTGATATGGGAAATACTCATAGGGTTGGTGGTCGGAGCCTTAGCTAAGCTGATTATGCCTGGCAAAGATGGCGGCGGCATTCTGATAACAATCATCATTGGTATCGCGGGCTCAATAGGAGCCACACTTCTAGGGCAAATGATCGGCTGGTACAAGCAGGGCGAGTCCGCCGGATTCATCATGTCCGTGCTCGGCGCGGTCTTGATTCTAGGGATTTACCGATTGTTCAAGCGAAGAGCGACCGCGTGAACTGGAGGCCGCGGATCCATCTGTTCATTGACTTCGGAAGGAGACGAACATGAGATCGCAAGGCCTTACGCCTCTCTTGACGATATCTATGATTTTGCTTGCCGGAAATCCAGTACTTGCGCAGGATGGCAAACTCGACCTCCACGTGACTCCCAAGCAAGCGTACATTTTCGTTGATGGCCGCGCGATCAGCGAAGCGAGCAAGCACCACGTCCTGACCCTCAGCGCCGGAGACCACAAGATTGAGTTAGTCAACTACGGATATCAACCGGCCAACCGTACAGTCACGATCACGGCTAAAAAGACGAGCAATCTCGAAGTCACCCTGGAAGCGGTTGGTTCAACCGTCTCAGGGCCATTTGGAGCCATGACAATTGAGGGAGCGGACCGAGCTGCCGTGCTGTTGAATGGGAAGACGCCGGACTTTTTCGTGGGACATGGCGACGAGTTTGATCACGAATGGTGGTGGAAGCAAGAATTGGTTGTGCCCCCGGGAACATACCAAGTGACGATACTGGGGGGAGATCAGGATCTCTGGTCCGGCCCGGTCGATGTTGCCGCCAACCAGCGCGTTGTAGTGAAGGTTCCGAAAGGTGTTCGCAAGACTGTTCCTTGGCCGAGAGGCGAGAAATTCAGCACCATTCCGCGCTTCAAAGCGGGCGATGCCAGCGCAACCGTTGCTGTCGCAAAGCCCGCGGCAAACTTGTCGGCAACTGCGACGCAGCTGAACTGCGGCGATGCCTCGCAGCTGAAATGGACCACTTCTGACGCGCCGCAGGTTGAAGTAGCTCCGGTCGGTCCGGTTGCTGCCTCCGGGGAGCAAGCAGTCCAACCGAAACAAACCACGACCTACAACCTCACCGCAGTGGGGCCCGGTGGCACCGCGATTTCCAGCGTGACCGTCAACCTCAACAGCGCCGTTCAGGCAAACTTGGGACTCTCGCCCGGCGAGATTCATTACAAGCGAGTGGGAGACAAGGTCGTCGAGGACAGCAGCACAGCACTGACGTGGACTGCGACGAATGCCTCGGCGGTATCGATCGATCCGTTAGGTACGGTTGACACGAGCGGGAACCGCACGTTGCAAATTGCGCCGCAAAAGACCGATTTCGGACCTGTCGATGAGACGATCAACTATACGTTGAAGGCAACGAATGACTGCGGAGGAACCGAGACCAAGACAGTTGCTTTGCATATAGTAGGCTCGATTGAACAGCCCGAAATCAAACTCTCCATGCGAAGCGTTTATTTTTCAACGGATCGGCCTAGGTCGACCAAGACAGAAGCAGCCCTGCTCCCCAGTGAAATGGAAACCCTAAAGGGCATCGCTGACACCTTTGCCAAGTATCTTGCCGTGAAGCCGGATGCTCATCTTGTCCTCTCCGGCCATGCAGATCAACGTGGGCCCGAGGCATACAACAAACCGCTTTCGGAGCGGCGGGCCGAATTAGCCAAACGTTTCCTGGTCGAACAGGGGATTCCCGAGGCAAATATTGAAACACAAGCATACGGCCAAGAGCAGAACCTTACGGCTGATCAGGTCAAAGATCTGTTGCGGCAAGATACCAGCCTGAGTGATGAGGACAGGCAGAAAGCGTTACAGAAGTTACACACCATCGTCCTTGCTTACAACCGGCGCGTGGACCTGACCGTAAACCCCGCGGGCCAACAGTCGGATCACGTGTATCCATTCAAGACCGACGATTTTGCACGGCTGGTCGATCGAAACGGTCCGAACAAAGAGGAAGGTATGGAACTGGCAGCGGAAAAGAAGAAGGTCGAAAACTAACTAGGGTGCTTACTCGGTCAAATATGCCTCATTTGTTTGCGATCCACGGGCCCACCAACGTCTTCGCCACCGGCAAGGGTTTATGCGGCACCCAGTGCTGTCGTGATCTGTGGAATTGAAGATGGCCCCCCCCAGACGAGTTACGCGACTCTTTTATTCACGGTCGATTCCTTCTGAGCAAACGCCCCCACCTTACCCCCCGCAAGAAACTGCGCCGCGTCAAGGCGGCCGAACACCTCAATCAGCTTGGCAACAGTTCCCGTCCATCCGGTCTGATGGCTAGCGCCAAGGCCCGCGCCGTTATCTCCGTGGAAGTATTCGTAAAACAATACGTAATCCTTCCAGTAAGGGTCTGTCTGAAATTTCTCAGTCCCTCCGTAGACCGGGCGCCGCCCAGACTTATCCCGCAGGAAGATCCGAGTTAGACGGTTGGAAATTTCCCGGGCCACTTCAAATAAGTTCATTAGATGGCCCGAACCTGTCGGACACTCAATTCTAAAGTCGTCCCCATAGTAGAGGTAGAACGAGAGGAGAGCGCGAATCAGGAGTGCATTCACCGGCATCCAGACCGGCCCACGCCAATTGGAATTGCCGCCAAACATGCCAGTGTCTGATTCGGCGGGGAGATAGTTCACCCGATATTCCTCGCCGTTCACATTGAAGATGTAGGGGTGGTCGGCGTGATAGCGGGAGAGAGCCCGGATTCCATAAGGGCTAAAGAACTCATTCTCATCGAGCATGCGCGATAAAATTCTGCGCAGCCGTTGAGGATTCACCAGAGCAACGATACCGCGGCCACCATACCCCAGGTGTTCGCGTCCGGTTGGATGAATGCTGGCGCGCAGTTCAGGCATCCGTCGCAAACGTTCGTTCATGGCTTTCGTCACTCGTGGTACACGTTCACGCTGCCAGGGTTCAATGACCGTGGTAGCGCAGAGAGGTAATAGGCCAACCATGGAGCGGACCTTGAGCCGGGTTGCACTGCCATCTGGCAGACGCAAAACGTCGTAGTAGAATCCATCCTCTTCGTCCCACATGCCATCCCTGCCCATCTGATTCATGGCGTGCGCAATGAGAAGAAAATGATCAGCAAACTTGATAGCCATGTCTTCGAAAAAAGAGTCGTAGGCCGCCAACTCAACGCTGATTTCGAGCATGTTCTGACAAAATAAAGATACCCAGGAAGTTCCGTCGGCCTGCTCAAGGTGTCCTCCCGTGGGTAGAGGAGCGCTGCGATCGAAGACGCCTATGTTGTCAAGTCCAAGGAATCCGCCTTCGAAAACGTTCTTGCCGAACCGGTCTTTACGATTCACCCACCAACTGAAGTTCAGCATCAGCTTCGCAAAAGAACGCTTGAGGAATTCGAGATCACCCTCTCCCCTGAGAGCCTGTTCAGTCCGGTACAGGAAGATCGTGGCCCAAGCGTGGACCGGCGGGTTGACATCGCTGAAGTTCCATTCATACGCGGGAATCTGACCGGTGGGATGCAGGAAAAATTCCTGCAGCATCAGGTCGAGTTGTTCTTTCGCGAAATCGACATCGACGGTGGAAAGAGCAATCGTGTGGAAGGCCAGGTCCCACGCGGCATACCAGGGATACTCCCACTTGTCGGGCATGGAGATGACGTGTTCATTGATCATGTGGAACCATTCGCTGTTCCGAATGGCCCGACTGCCCGGACGCATTGGATCCACGTCATGTTCCTTGAGCCACTTGTCCAATTCGAAACCAAAGTACTGCTTGCTCCACAGCATTCCCGCCAATGCCTGTCTAAGAACCTGCGATTCGTCCTTGGTGGCACGGTCTGGAGTGATGCTTCTATAGAAGATGTCAGCCTCATTTTTTCGAGTCTGCATGACGTCATCAAAGGTCTTGAAGCGATTGCCGACGGCAGCAGGAGCCAGAGTTCCGAATCGCAAACGGATGGTTTTGCTCTTACCACCTTCTACCGTCATGCGATAAAGGGCCGCAGCCTTAGTTCCGCTGAGTTCAGGATTGATGGCGTCTTGCTTTCCATTTACCACATAGTTGTTTATCCCGTCCTTCACGAAGGGACTGGGATTTGGGGTACCAAAGATTCGTTCGTTGTTTGTTTCGTTTTCTGTGAAAAGTAGCTGAGGACCTCCCTCGCAATAAAGAAACCGCTCTCCCAATTGAGCGTGTGATGCCCCGATGACTGACGTGCCGTTGTCGGATAACCCTCCAAGTTTCGGCTTGGTATTTTCAGGCCACCATGTCCAGGTATTGCGAAACCAAAGTGTAGGAAGCACATCTATCGTCGCGGGCGCTGATCCTCGATTGAAAACGCTGATCTGAATTAACAAGTCTTCTGCGCTGTCTTTGGCATACTCCACGAACACATCAAAATAGCGATCGTCATGGAAGATACCGGTGTCCAATAGTTCATATTCCATATCCGTACGGGTACGAAGCCGACTCGTGGCGACCAGTTCATCGTAAGGGAAAGCCGCCTGCGGATACTTGTAGAGATACTTCATGTAGGAATGGGTCGGTGTGCTGTCGATATAAAAGTAGTATTCCTTTACATCTTCACCGTGGTTGCTCTCACTATTCGTTAATCCGAAGAGGCGCTCTTTGAGTATCGGATCTTTCCCATTCCATAGCGCCACGCTAAAGCACAGTTGCTGTTTGTCGTCGCTGATGCCGGCGAGACCGTCCTCGCCCCAGTGGTAAGCGCGCGATCGGGCCTGGTCATGGTTGAAATAGTCCCATGCATTTCCGTCGAGGCTATAGTCCTCCCGTACGGTTCCCCACTGGCGCTCGCTCAGGTATGGTCCCCACTTTTTCCAAGGAGCAATTTGCTTGCGCGCTTCCTGGAGCCGAAGACATTCTGCATTCAGCGTTTCGTCAGACATGGAAGTACTCCTCATCCCGAAATACGTCTGTCCCGGAAAACGTGCGATGCTTCCTCGCGGCAGCTTTTTTCGTTGCTCGGTACGCGACGGAGCAGCCGTCACGGTCAGGCGCAGCACTCTGCCCCGTCGTTGGTGGCCTGAGTCGTTCTATCCTGAGTCGTTCTATATGGTGGGCGAACAGACTCTGTCGGAGTACTGTCAACTCCACGAGGTATGGCCGGACACTTTATGGTGGCGCGATGACCCGCTCCCGAATAGCAAATCTGACCAGGTCCGAATTCGTCTTGAGCCCGAACTCTTCCATGATCTTGTACTTATGGAAAGCGACAGTTCTAGGTGAGAGATGGAGGAGCCCGGCCGCTTCCATCATGGTCCGGCCTTCGGCGAGCAACTGCAGGACCTGTCGTTGCCGTGGCGTCAACTCCTTGTCGTGATCATGTCTCGGATCGCGTACAAATCGATCCAGCAGTTGTTGGGCGATTTTAGGAGTTACGTAAGATTTCCCCTTTAAAGCGCCCCAAACGGCCTTCACCAATTCTGACCCGGCGGACTTTTTCAGCAGATACCCAGATGCCCAAGAGCGCAGGGCTTCGGCGGCCAACTCGGTATCCTCATTCATGGTAAGAACGATCAGTTTGGTGCGCGGCATAAGCCCTTTCAGCTTACGTCCTGCGTCCATCCCGCTCAGGAATGGCATTCCAATGTCCACGACGATCACGTCCGGATTCAACTCGGGCGCAAGCCTCACGAGCGATTGGCCATCAGACACGGTGCCGACGATTTCAAACTCGGGCTCCAGAAGCTTCTTGAAAGCTTCCACAACCATCGTGTGGTCGTCAGCCAAGAGGATACGCGGCCGCCCCATTTGTGAACGCCTCCACGACGGTTTTCGCTGCATTAACAACAAAAATTGATGCGAAGGTCAGCGCGAACACTGAAGCCGGTCGGCTGGGACCTCCCCGCTTTTCCGTCAGGTTACAAATATCTCGCCGGTCTGAAAACTGGTAAGAATAACAGTCGTTGCGAGAGGGTCTACCCGGCGACACAGTAAAACTACTAGGTAGGGTCAGGTAAAAATACCAGTGGTCGGGCAGTGCTTATAGGGGTACCATTTGTGCAAAAGCGGACTCGCCGCCCGCGCGATGCACTCCCGTACTGGTCGAAACTACCGTCTTGAACGTTATGAGGTGTCTATGTCTGCAACCAGCCGGCCTCGGATATTAATCGCGGATGATCACACTCTAGTAGCGGAAGCATTCAAAACGTTCCTCGCGACGGACTTCGATGTCATCGCGACTGTGCAAGACGGACGGACCCTGGTCGAAACAGCGCTGTCTCTTCAGCCGGATGTCATTCTTACCGACATCGCGATGCCGCTGCTCAACGGACTCGACGCCGCCGACCGTATCAAGCGAGCACTCCCTGATGTAAAGCTGATCTTTGTGACCCTGCATCGGGATCCCAGTCTAGTTGCGGAGGCATTTCGGCATCGAGCATCAGGCTATCTACTAAAGACATCCGCGGCTTCCGAACTCATGGTGGCGATTGGCCAAGCGTTACGTGGGAAAACCTACCTTTCGCCTGCACTGGGTGCTCTGTTGCCGGAACTTCTGACGCTGTTGAAGGAGTTCAATTCGACACGCGACAAGCTTACCGACAGGCAACTCGACGTCCTTCAACTGCTCGCAGAGGGCCGGTCGATGAAAGAGACCGCGGCAGTGCTGAAACTGAAAACAGAGACGGTTGCGTTTCATAAATATCGGATCATGAGCAGCTTGAACCTGCAAAACGATGCCGAGATCGTGCAATGTGCTATGCGAGAACACATCGTGTTTGGCTGATTCGCACCATGGTAGGGTGGCGCTAAGACGGGTCTACCGGATTCATCGAATCCTATAAATTTTGCCAGTTCCCTCGAAATTGGACGCTCGTTATATTGTGACGAACGGTTGGAGATTTCGTGGCAAAACGGCTTACGATATCTGAACAAGAACGTAGGGCCGTCTGCTTTCGCTAGCGACGGTTGTTAGTTCTGCCAGAAGAACAGTCTTCCTAAGAGTTCCATGTAATGAGCACGCGTGACCCACTATGTCGGACGAGTTGCAAGTTTGTGCGTGGCCAGAATACGACGAGTTGTCAGCCATGCTCGCCGTCGTGGATGCCATACCCGATGGGATACGGCTTGCCGAGTATCCTGGGCACTGTGTGGGCGCCGAATGCTGGTGTCGTCCCCATGTCTCCCTTGTTCCAGGCGCGATCGTAGTACGCCACAAGAACCTGGATAAAGGTGAGTTCGATTCCTGATGAACATCATCGCAAGCGCTTCATCGAGTTCATGCCTCCGTCGGGATCGGCAAATGAATCAAAACGTCCAACCGATACCGTTGCTAATCCCTAGTTCATCTCCCTTAGCGTTCAGGGGTGCCCGACTGTAATAAATCTTCACGCCGACTTTTCCTTTGGGACAACTATTGACCAGCTTGACGCTGAATGTGGTCTTGGTCTTGGTACGGATACGGCCGGCGTCTGATAACCCGGATCGACCAAGAGTTGCGATTGCATACGATAACGGTCGAACCGAAAAAGCTGGTGTTGAAGGCGAGAATTCTTCACTTGGGGACGCCTAATGAATCAGATGCAGAGCCGCAGTTTCTGCGTCTTCTGCTGCTATCAGTGTTGACAGTTACTGCCTTACTGACTCGCTTGTTTAATGGGAACGGTGCGCGCCTGAAATCCGCTCGCGTAATACGCGTCCGAGTCACCGAAATCGTGGTTCTACTCAAGGTTCGAAGGTGCACGTGGACGGTTTGGCCAAAAGATTTCAGTACGAAAAACGTCGCAACATTAGAGATGGGTTGAGTTTCTGACGGAACGTTCTCGATAAGTTCCGACAAATATTATCTGGAGGAAGCTCCGGCCCGCCAGGTGAAGGTGGAAGGACTCTGGATTGAAAGATCCACAGTGACCAATGATGGAGGACGGAGCTAATCCCGCAGCACCCCGGGCTCGCATTTCGCGCGAGATGATTAAAGGTGGCCCCTCGTTGTGTGCAAACTATTGCCGCGAATATCGTCGCACAGCCGGTGGATACTTCGCCGTGCCACGTTGGACTTTGGTTGATCGTCAGGCCAAAGTCGGACTCGCCACAGAGCTCATGCCACGACTCATCTAAGAGTCAATAGCGATGAATGAACTTAATCCAGGAGGAAAGCCATGACACTCGGTCGACGTGCAACAGCAGAATTCTTCGGAACGTTCTGGTTGGTATTTGGCGGCTGTGGCAGTGCTGTACTCGCCGCGGGTTTCCCAAATCTCGGCATCGGTTTTGTCGGTGTCGCTCTCGCTTTTGGACTGACAGTTCTCACCATGGCATATGCAATCGGACATATTTCCGGCTGTCATCTGAATCCGGCGGTTACGGCGGGATTGACCGCAGGCGGACGTTTTCCTGCCGCGGAATGCCTCCCCTACATAATCGCGCAGGTCGCGGGTGGTGCTCTCGGGTCAGCAGTCTTATACGTAATTGCTAGCGGCAAGGCTGGATTTGACCTGAGTGCTGGGTTCGCGGCAAACGGCTATGGTGCACACTCTCCCGGAGAATACTCTCTGCTGGCCTGCTTCGTAGCGGAAGTCGTGCTCACGTTGTTTTTCTTGTTCATCATCATGGGCGCGACGGACAAACGCGCTCCGCAGGGATTTGCTCCCATCGCAATCGGACTGGGACTCACACTCATACATCTCGTCGGAATCCCAGTGACGAATCTTTCCGTGAACCCGGCACGGAGCACAGGACCTGCACTATTCGTGCGTGGTTGGGCTCTGGGTCAGCTGTGGCTTTTCTGGGCCGCACCGCTCATTGGGGGAATTGTCGGCGGCGCCGTCTACCGTGCGGCCTTTGGCGAAGCCGTCACGCCGCAATTGGAGATCACGTCCACCAGGGATCGGCTCAGGGCAGGAGCCTAGTGAGATGTCTCGAATGAGTTCACAAACGCGGACTGACAACACGGAGGCAACGCTCAGTGGCGCAAAAACAGAGAATCCTCGTCATATAGGGAGCCGATACCGGCATCAACCTCCGTGCATCGTGTCGTTAGCGACACTGGGCTAGGTTTGAACTCCAGAAGACGGTAAGAAAGCGCCGAGGGCTTGGTCTCCCATATGCAGGAACGCGTGAAATGGCAGAACGAAACATTGCGGTCGAGTCGCAACCTACGCGGCACCCGCATACACGGGAGCATGCCTTTGCAAGAGAAGCTGGAATGCGGGCCGCCGGCTAGGGAGATCACTTTTGAAACATTGAGCTCAGACTCGCTCTCGCTGACTTGTTAGCGTAACGACGAACTCGCGCCCGAATTATTATCCCTTTACTGCACGTAGTGTCGCCAGTCGAACACCACTCGGATGCCTGCACTGGTGATCGTGTGTGGATGAGGATTGGGTGAACCTAATGGCGAAACCACCGACGACCCTGTGGGCTTGTCAAATCCTACATACGGCTGAATGGTTAAACCAGAGCTCTGGTTGAGAGAAAAGGTCCGGAAAAGGCGGTAGTCGAGTATCGGGAATTCAAACTGAGTCGAATTGAGTGTGACCAGGGTGATATTCGTGGGTGGCACACCGGGCGTGGGAATAATCAAGGGATGGTCGCTATTATTGCGATAGAAACTCAGACCTATTTTGCGGCCGAGCACGAACTGGAAGCGACCGATGCGGGTTGCGATGCCGGCCTGCCATGGGATCAGTCCGCCGCCGGCTGCTTGTACGGCCATCTTTTGCAAGGTCCGGCGTGACGTGAAGGCTAGGACGGGGGCGGCTACGATCAGGTCTCCCGGTATCAACCAGAAGGGCGCACGAAAGCGTGTAGCAACGGCTCCGCGACCGGGAACTGTAGCCACGCCACTCGCGTGTCTATCTTCACGAATTCCGATCTCGGCGAACACCAGACCATCGCTGGATTCATTGAGTACCCCTTCCAGGCCAACGCCAGCCCTGAGATTGACTTCGAGCCCTCCGGTTGTGCTGACATTCGTCTGCGTGGTTCCAAATCCGCGGGAAAGAACTCCCAAA
>Ga0070717_10000641_pt1 | contig 22499 bp, 21 predicted proteins | sample LARL113metaG_FD_71366 | JGI IMG/M metagenome (GOLD analysis project Ga0070717, IMG submission 71366) | Corn, switchgrass and miscanthus rhizosphere microbial communities from Kellogg Biological Station, Michigan, USA - LAR L11-3 metaG | ecosystem: Host-associated > Plants > Roots > Rhizosphere ...
GCAATCGTCATCGTATTGGTCAGAACCGCGATCACTTGCGCATGGACCGCCGGTATCCCGTAAGTATTGACCAAACAACCGAGGCCGATCGTCAGCGGTATCGTCGGACGATCGGTCGAATAATAGGCACCGATCGCCGCCTTCCATTGGGCGCGCAGCGCCAGGAACCGGCCGTCCCTGTCGAGCGCGAGCTCCGTATCGACGACGCTGCCGCGGCCTTGCTCGTCGCTCAACAGGCCTTCGCTGCGTTCGGCGATCCAGCGCACCGGGCGCCCTGTCACTTCGGATGCCCACAGCGACAGCGCATATTCGGGGTAGCAGCCGCCTTTCATGCCAAAGCCGCCGCCCATATTGTCGCAGACCACCCGGAATTGGTGCTGCGGCAATTTGAAGATGCGGTCGGCCAGTGCCGCCCTGGTGGCATGCACCGATTGAATGGTGCAACGGATTACGTAGCGGTCCTGATCGCGGTCGTATTGGGCGAGGCAGCCGCGCGGCTCCATGCTATTTGCAGTGACCCGATTTATCACTGCGGTGTGGCGGGCGATCTGAGCGGCTCTGGCGAATGCGGCGTCGACGGCGGCTTTGTCACCGACTTCGTGAAAGAATGCCTCGTTTCCAGGGTTTTCGTCCCACACCGAAGCAGCACCGGGCACGAGCGCCGCTTCGGCGCTGATCACCGCGGGCAAGGGTTCGTACTCGATCTCGATCAGCTCGCTGGCGTCTTTTGCCTGGCTTAGAGTCTCGGCAACGATGAACGCGACCGGGTCCCCGACATAGCGGACACGGCCTTGCGCCAGTAACGGCTGAGGGCAGGCAAAGGCTGGAGCGCCATTGCGGCGTCTACGGCGGACCCCAGGCATAAGGGTGCCGAGCCCGCGTCGGCGCAGATCCTCGCCCGTCAACACAGCGAGCACACCTGGTGCGGTCCGGGCATGCCGGACGTCTAGGGCGGCAATGCGGGCATGCGCGTGCGGTGAACGCAAGACATGACCGCGCGCCTCGTATGGTTCCCTCGCGTCGTCGACGTATCGGCCCCTGCCTTTGAGGAGCCGCAAATCTTCCTCGCGACGAACCGGTTGTCCGATGGCTTGCACGCCCATCGTCTTGATTCCCAGCGTTGAACGGACGCGGGACTATACCCGCGTCCGTTCAACAATATCGCGGACGCCCGGGCGATACGATGCGATTAAGCGGGGACCTCTGTCCCCCGTCAACGGTGACCGCCGCCTCCCCCACCAGCACGGGCGGCCGCAAAACCGTGACCGAAGTTGCCGGCGAAGCCGTGTCCGAAACCGTGCCTAAACCCATGGCCAAAGCCGTGAGCAAAACCGTGGTTGAAGTGATGGAATCTTTGCACAACGACGATCGAGGGTGCGAGACCAAAGAACCACGGCTCGCCCACCCAATAGGGAAAAAAGTCGGGATAGACGTAGTCTGCGGGATAAGCATAGCTATAGGGATAAGGAGAATATGCTGGCGCCGGAATTGCGTAGACCTGCTGCGGCAATCCAGGCGTGTTCTGCGTGATCCGCCAGCTCCCATCCGGTTGCGGGCACGCCTCAACTGTTGCCTGTTGCGGTTGCCCCCCGACGCTCACCGGGACAGTAGAGGTGGTGCACGAGGTCTGATTAGCGGGCGGCTGCGGATTGGCTGGCTGGTCGGTGGGCGGCTGGGGATTGCTACTCACCCCGGCTGGTGCCTGGCCCGGCTGCGGGAGGAGATATTCCTGGGTCGGCAGGCCTGGCGTGTTCTGCGCGACGCGCCAGGTGCCGTCGGGCTGCCGACATGCTCGTCCGATCGCTTCCTCCGGGCTCCCCGCGGTCGTCACCGGTGCCGAGAATTCACGGCAGTCGGGCGGCGCTCCATTTTGCAACGATTGCGGCTGGCCGGGAGCGGTCGCGACCGCCATCGGATCTGCGTAGGGCTGACAAGCCGCGCAGGCCAGCACGATCGCCGCAGTCGAGATCATGCGCATGGTCGCCTCCGCGCGACATATAGTCGGTGGTCGCCATACATCGAAGGGGCCTCGCAGCACGTTTTCGTGAGCGGCCGTCGTGGGAAGGCTCGCGCCGCGATCAGCCGTGAAGCGTCGGATCGTCGCCGAGCTTGACCAGGAGTTTGCCGAAATTGCGGCCCTCCAACAGGCCGATAAAGGCCTCGGGCGCCCGCTCCAGCCCGTCGACGACGTCCTCGTGGTATTTGAGCTGTCCGCTGCGCACGAGTGGCGCCGCCATTGCCCGGTATTCGCCAAACCGCTGCCACTGGTCGCTGACGATGAAGCCCTGGATCCTGAGGCGCTTGCGCACCGCCATCATCAGATTGGGACCGGGGCGCGGGTCGAGGTCATTGTATTCCGAGACCATGCCGCACATCACCATGCGGCCGAAATCGTTGAGCCGAGGGAACACCGCCTGTTGCACCGCCCCGCCGACATTCTCCCAATAGACGTCGATGCCATTGGGGCAGGCCCGATCGAGGGCAGCCGGGAGATCGGCCGAGCGATGGTCGATGCAAGTCGCAAAGCCAAGCTCGGTTTCGGCATAGCGGCACTTGTCGCCGCCGCCGGCGATGCCGACGACGTGCGCGCCCTCACGTTTGGTGAGCTGGCCCACGACCGCGCCGACCGCTCCCGTTGCCGCCGACACAACGACGGTCTCGCCGCGCCGCGGCCGGCCAATCTCGCTGAGGCCGGCATAGGCGGTGAGGCCCGGCATGCCGAGCACACCGAGGGCGGTCGACAGCGGCGCCTCGTCCGGATCGAGCTTGACAAGGGCGCCGGCCGGGACCGCGCTGAAGAGCTGCCAGCCATAGCCGCCCAAGACATAATCGCCCTCGCGGCAGCTCGGGTCGCGCGAGCGCACAACTCGCCCGACGACGCGGCCATCCATGACCGCGCCGATATCGACCGGCTTGGCATAGGAGCGTGCGGCCCTCATGCGGCCGCGCATATAAGGATCGAGTGACAGATAGATGCCGCGCACCAGGGCCTCGCCCTCTCCAGGGTCCGGCACCGGCGCATCGACAATCTCGAAATCGCCAGTAGTCGGCGTACCGGTCGGTCGCCGTTTCAGCAGCACCTGTCGGTTCCGGTTTTCCATCCGCTGTTCTCCTCCGTGCGCGGCCGCTGTTAGAATTAACCGATCGGCTCGCCGATCCGAAGCGCCTTTGCCCGATGCGACACAGAGGAGAAACCGATGGAACCCACCCTTCGCAACCCTGCGCGCGTGCGGCTCGAAGCCGGCGAGCTCGCGCTCGGCGTCGGCATCCGCCAGAGCCGAACGGTCGACATCGCCGCGATCATGAAGGCCTGCGACTATGACTGGCTGTTTCTCGACCTCGAACACAATTCGATGGATCTCGACACCGCAGTGCAGATTTCGGTTGCCGCACTCGGGGCGGGGATCGCCCCAATCGTGCGGGTTCCAGCGGGGCAGTTCTGGCTCGCCACGCGGGTTCTCGACGGCGGCGCCCTTGGCATCGTCATGCCGCATGTCGACACCACCGAAGAGGCGCGCGAGATTGCCGACCGTTTGCGCTACCCGCCTCAAGGCCATCGCTCCATGGCAGGGGGCCTACCGCATTTCGGCTATCGCCCGATTGCGACCGGCGATGCCTGCGCCGCGATCAACGCCGCGACCCTCGTTGTCGTGATGCTGGAAACGCCAAAGGCGATATCCAACGCCGGGTCGATCGCAGCCGTGCCGGGCATCGACTCGTTGCTGATCGGCACGAGCGATCTGTCGATGGAGCTCGGCATCCCCGGCCAGTTTGACGACGAACGCATCGTTGACGCCTACCGCACCGTCGTCGACGTCTGCCGCTCTCAAGGGAAATACGCCGGCATAGGCGGGGTCTACGAAGAGGGCCTGATGCGCCGCTATGTGGGAATGGGGGTGCGGCTGGTGCTTGGAGGAGGTGACCTCGGCTTTATGACCGCGGCTGCCGGCGAGCGAGCGAAGATGCTGCGCGACTGCCGCTAATTGCCATCGCGCCGCACGCTCGGACATCCTGCGCGGAATTCTGCTGATGTGTCTCGGCGTGTCGGTGTTCCCGTTTATGAACGCCGCAGTAAAATTGCTGACTTCGCATTATCCGGTGATGCAAATCGTATGGGCGCGCTTCACCGGCCATCTGATCATCATGCTGATCGTATTTTGGCCGCGTTACGGCCGGCGTCTGCTCGCCACACGCAGGCCCCTCGTTCAGATTGGCCGTTCTTTACTGATGCTGGTCAGCAACCTGGTCTTTGTTCTCGCCATCGGCCGGGTACCGTTGGCGACCGCATCGGCGATCGGCTTCACATCGCCGCTGATTGTCACCGCATTGTCGATCCCACTGCTCGGAGAGAGGGTTGGTCGGCGGCGATGGAGTGCGGTGCTGATCGGTTTCGCCGGCGCCTTGCTGATCATTCGGCCCGGCAGTGGCCTCAATGATCCCGCAGTGCTGCTGTTGCTGGGCTCGGCCGCCGCCTATGCGCTTTATCAGATTGCCACCCGCTGGATTGTTGCCTTCGATCCGGCAGCGACCGGTATCGTGTTTTCCGCGCTTGTCGGCTCTCTAGCAATGAGCTTTGTACTGCCTTTTGTGTTCGTGCCCCCGCAAGGACTATTCGATCTGCTGCTGTTCGCCAGTCTTGGCCTGCTCGGCGGCGCCGGTCACTACCTGGTCATCCGAGCATTTCAAAGCGGCCCCGCCGCGGTCATCGCCCCGCTAGGTTATGTCGAACTGATCGGAACCGCTGGTCTCGGCTATCTGATTTTTGGTAATTTCCCCGATCTGTGGACGTGGCTCGGGGCCGCGATCATCATCGCCTCGGGGCTCTACATCGCCCTGCGCGAGCGCCAATTGCCAGATAGACCGGACTTTCAGCGCCCCACGGCGACAGTGTCGGCGGCCGTCATTATACGACTGTTTCTCCTAGGATGGCCTTGGCGGCAAGGGCGTAAGCGTTAGCGAGCTGACCGTCTTGCACGAGCTCGCCGATATGGCAGTTGAACGCCGCACAGATCGCCGCAAGCTCGGCCAGCCGAATGCGGCGCAAGCCCGTCTCGATCCGGTGATAGGTCATGCGCGACATGCCGAGGATGGCCGCCGCGTCTTCCTGAGTGAGGCCCAAGGTGCGGCGCCGCCGCCGCAGCGCAGTGCGGATGCAGGCTTGCGAATCGTCGGATCGACGCATTGGCTTTTCCTCCAGTCGTGGGCTGAACAATCCGGCACGCAATGCAGCGCCCAGACGCGCCGATTTCGATCGGTACGCCACTTAACCCACCTTTCTGTTACTTTGAAGTCACGTTTATTGCACAAAAAGATATTATTGTCAATTATAATACGCTATTTTAGCACCGACGATGGGTTGCCTTGACGGCCCGCGCTGGAATCCCGACCATGCTGTGCCAATCCGGAGGCACCGATGGATTTTTCGCTCTCCGACGAGCTTCTCGAACTGAAGGAACGCACCGAACGTTTTGTCCGGGAGCGGGTTCTTCCCTTTGAAAGCGATACTCGACAGACACCGCATGGACCGACCGAAGAGCTGCGGCGCGAGCTCATCGCGCTCGGCCGCCAAGCGGGGCTCCTCAGCCCGCATGTCGGCCGTGAATGGGGCGGGCTCGGGCTCGACCATTGCGCCAAGGCGGTCGTCTTCGAGGCGGCCGGATATTCGCCGCTTGGCCCGGTCGCGCTCAACTGCTTTGCCCCCGATGAGGGCAACATGCATCTTTTGGAACAGGTTGCAGAGCCGCGCCAAAAGGAGGAGTGGCTGAAGCCACTGGCGGCAGCGGAGATCCGCTCCTGCTTTATGATGACGGAACCGGCGCCCGGAGCCGGAGCCGACCCCGCGATGCTGCTGACGACGGCGCGCCGCGACCGCGACGAGTTCGTCATCGACGGGCGCAAATGGCTGATCACCGGCGCGGTCGGCGCCGGTCTCGGCATCGTGATGGCGCGCAATGAGAGCGACGCCTCGGGAGCCGCCGGCGCGACGATGTTTCTGACGCCGATGACCGCGCCGGGCATCCATATCGAGCGGGTATTGGACACACTTGATCAATACATGACCGGGGGTCATGCAGTCGTCCGGTTGGATGGATTGCGGGTTCATGAGAGCCAGGTTCTGGGGCGGGTCGGTGAGGGTTTTCGCTACGCCCAGGTTCGTCTCGCCCCGGCCCGCCTGACGCATTGCATGCGCTGGCTCGGCGCCGCGCGCCGCGCCCATGACATTGCTGCCGACTATGCCCGGCGGCGCACCGCCTTTGGCAAACCGCTCGGCGAGCACGAGGGTGTCGGCTTTATGCTCGCCGACAACGAGATGGACATCCACCAGAGCCGTCTCGTCATCTGGCACACCGCTTGGGTCCTCGACCGCGGTGAGCGTGGCCGGCACGAGTCGAGCATGGCAAAGGTTATCTGCTCGGAGGCGATCTGGCGGATCGTCGACCGCAGTATGCAGATCCTCGGTGGGCTCGGCATCACTGACGACACGATCGTCGCGCGCCTATTCCGCGAAGTCCGCCCATTCCGGATCTATGACGGCCCCTCCGAGGTGCACCGCTGGTCGATCGCCCAGCGCGTTCTGCGCGCAGGAAGCGCCAGTTCGGCCGCCTCCCAGAACTCGCGGATCCGCTGACGTTGCCGCATGTCAGGCAGCCTGCCGAAGCCTGCGCCGAGATCGTCCTTCATGTGCTCGGGGTTGCCGGTGGCAGGAATCACGCAAGTCACGGCGGGCTCGGCGAGAATGTATTTGAGGAACAGTTGGACCCAGCTGCGGCAGTCGAATTCGGCAGCCCAGTCCGGCAGCGCGCGGCCGCGAATGCGGCGGAACAGGGTGCCCCGCTCCAATGGTTGGTTGACGATCGCCGCGACGCCGCGGGCTGCGGCGGTCGGCAGCAACTCGGTCTCGGCTGCCCGTGTCGCTAGCGAATAGCCCAGCTGAACAAAATCGATCCCGGGCTCGCTGCCGAGGATGCGCGCCAGCTCGGGGAGTGCGCCCGTCGTATAGTGAGTGATGCCGATATAGCGCACCCTCCCCTCCTCCTTCATCCGGCGCAACGTCGCCAGATGGGTGCGCCAATCCACAAGATTGTGGATCTGGATTAAGTCGATGACTTCGGTGCGCAACAGCTGGGCCGAGCGCCGCATCTGTTCGATGCCACGCTCACGACCGGTCGTCCACACCTTGGTGGCGAGAAAGGCGCGCGGCCGCACGCCTTTCTCGGTCAGCAGATCGCCAGCGACTGCCTCGGCCCGTCCGTACATTGGCGAGCTGTCGATCATCCGCCCGCCGGTATCGAGTAGCAGGCGCAAGACGTCGCGCAGCGGCTGCCGTGCTGTCACTTCCGCACCGACATCGAAAGCGCGCCATGTACCGAGCCCGATCACCGGCATGGCCTCGCCGGTCGACGGTATCGGGCGCGTCAACATCGTGGCTGTTGTTATTGGGTCAGCGCACCCCGAACTCCTGCAGCAGCGCATTGCGGACGGTATCGAGATCGAGCCCGTGTTCGGCGATCAATGGACTCGTCTCGACGATGATGTCGTCGATGTCCTTGATCATCTTGAGGCGCTTATAGAGGTCTTCGCTATGGAGACCGAGCCCCTCCCCGAGAATTTCCATAAAATTCACGACCTCGAAGCTGCGCCCGTCGCCGACATCGCAGAGTTCGCGATGACAGGCATGATAGATCGTGGCGAGCGTCGTAACGCCGGCGTCGGCCACGGCAGCGAGCTCGTGGGCAACCAATTCGCGCTTGAACTCCGGCAGGACCGCAAGGCTGTTCGCCTGGGTCCCGACCCGCGGTACGTCGATGTCGACGAGTTCAACCCCGGGCACGATCGACAGCAGCTTGCGGACTGCCGCCTGCACTGCAGGCAGTACTGGTCTTTCGTGCAGTGCCACCCGCTTTTCAACCCGGTGCTGCATCAGTGCCCCAAGGGTTTCGGCATGCTCGGCGAGAAAAACCAGGAACGGGTTCAGATCGAACGGCCTCGCACCAAAGCGCGCCTCGTAATTTGGCAATGTTACTTCGCCGATCTGCAGCTGGCAGCTCGGGCACCAGGAGAGCACGGTCGAGGTTCCGGCGGAGGCGAGGCCATCGATCGTGGCATATGAAACTCGCGCGGTGTTGTCGAAATCGCCATCGCGAAACTGATAGACCCCGCAGCATTGTCCGGGCCCGCCCATGACCTCGTAGTCGACACCGAGCAGATCGAGGACATCCAGGCATAACAGCGCTATGTGCGGGGTCTTGAGAATATTGCAGCCGGTATAGAAGACGACGTCGGGCGGGCTGCGGCGTGGTGGCTCCAATTGCCCTCTGACCCGGGCCAATGCCTCGGGCGGCAGCTGCAATCGCGACAGAATGCGCACGCCGCGGCTCATCGTCTGAAAGGCTCCGCGCCAGCGTGTATTGAGCGGTGCATCACCGGCTTGTCGACGGGCAAACCCGCGGGCGAGCTGAACCATCAGGCGCGGGTTGACGCCGTGCTGACAGGCCGGAATGGAATTGCCGCTGCCGCTGCACACCGAAGCCCAGCGCACCGCATCTGCGGTGCCGCTGCCGCCGGTGATCAGGTCGACGATGCCGGCGGTGGTGTCCTCGGCGTCTGCCGCGCCGAGCCCTGCCGGCGGCACCATCGGGCAGGCTCGGAAACAGTCGCCGCAACGCACGCAGGCATCCGCGATCGCCGCACCCTGCGCCCTGAAGTCCTCGAGAAATCCGGTCGCACTGTTCATAGGGGAATCACCAGCAGTGTGTCGATCTTTTGGCTGTCGAGGACAACGAGACGCTCGATAAAGCGGTAGGGCTGGCTCGTCAGGTCAATGCGATCGAGGTAGCGGCCGGCAGCGAAAAGGCCCATCTCGCCGTCGTGCATGATGCGCACGGCGATGAAATTGGAGTGCACCTGAGCGACCGTCGTGTCGATCTGGTCGATACGGATCGGACCGACGATGTGGCGGTAGCGGTGCGGCTCGAAGATGTTCGCCTGACGCAGCGCGGTGACCCGGTCGACGAGCATGCCGCGCGAGGCGCCATAGATGACGCCGTGCGGCAACCCGGCCTCGTGACTGGTCCTGCTGGTGACCACATAACGGCACTGCTCGACAAAGAAATCGGGCCAGTCTTCCAGCCGGTCTTCGTCGATGCAGTCGGCGTAGGCGGCGATCAGCTCGTGAATGCCGAGCCGCACGGCGACTTCGTCCATCATACGCGTCTCGCTGGAGGGACGCCGTGCGCCTTTCGGGACGGCCGCTGAGCGGCCTGCTCGGGGTGAGGCCTTTTCCTTGATGCCATCGATGGTATCCCTCATGCTGAGGAGCGCCCCGGGGCGCGTCTCGAAGCACGCACGACCGCGATGCAGCCTCTCTCAGTTGCCGGTCAGCGCGCGGTATTCCTTCCAGAAGCCGCGGATCGCGGCTTCGCTGGCGCGGAAGGGCTGCGGATGGGCGTCGTAGCCGCCCATCATGACGATGCCGCTGTCCTCATCGTTGTAGCGCAACGCCCGCTGAACGAAGCCGCCGATACAGCCGTCCTCCATCGAGATATAGCCGGCGGCGCCCACCAGATTGCCCTGCCGCAGCCGGCGTTCGGTCATCGCCTCGTCGTCGTCCTCAAAGCCGATGTGGATCCATTCGAGCTCGGTCTTTTCGAGCCCGCGCGGGCGAATGACGCGAACCGCGATCGTGTTGCGGATCTGCTGCACCACCATGCTCGGGAAGACGGTCAGGATCTGCACCGAGATGCCGTCGCCATACTCGTCGACCGATTCGATGATCGAGCTGTCCTTGAGCTGGAACCCGCTGTCCGAGCGCAGCGCGGCCTGCTTGTAATCGGCGTCCTCCTGCGCGTAATCCAGCTTCGAATAGCTGAAGTGATGCGCCCCGCTGTCGTCCATGACGATTCCGCCCTCTTGGGAGAGGCGATTGATGCGGAAAGTCGTCAGGAACAAATGCAGGATGCTGGCGTGGTAGGTGTCTTTGACATTTTCAGCGTAGAGTTTCCAATTGTTGGGCAACACCTGGGTGCTGCGGCCGAGAATGCGGGCCGGACGGTTTAATACACGGCTGATCCCGCCGGCAATTTTCAGTCCGAGATAGGTTTCGAGATCGGGGGTATCTTCGTGGAACGACCCGAATATCAGGCCGGCAAACTGCGCTACCCGTAAACGCTGAAGATTGTGCTCGTCCTTGCGGAATTCGGGAGGCATGCCGCCCTGCCGTTTGACCCCGCGCTCAAAGGCGACGCCGGTCAGCTTTCCGGTCAGATCATAAGTCCAGCCGTGGTAGATGCAGTTGAGCTCCTTGACGTTACCGCGCCGCTCGAGACAGAGCAGGTTGCCGCGATGCGCGCAGCGATTGACAACCGCATTGATCTCGCCCTCCGGATCGCGGGTGACGATTACTGCGGTCTCGCCAATCGTCGTTGCGACATAATCTCCAGGATTGGGGATCTCGGCCGCCAGGCATAAAAAGCTCCAAGTCGGCCCCTTGAAGATCCGCTCCTGCTCGAGCTGGTATTGCTCGGGATCGGTGTAGATCCGGAAGGGGATCTCGGTCAGTCCATTCGAGGGCCACGGAACTCCCCGCATCGCTTGGGCGCCGAGCTCTGGCATGTTGCTGTCTCCTCCTCACTGGGTCGTGAGGATGATAGCAGGAACAGAGAGATGGGGGAAATTCGCTTGCGGTAATCAGACCGATGACCGACGATCTGCCGCAGCAGGCTCATCGGCCGGAGGATTCGGCATGGACGATCTCTATCTGCGCAGCGGCATTTTTCTCGCGCCGTTCCACAATCACGACGAAAACCCGACCCTATCGATCGAGCGCGACCTCGAGCTGCTCGAGCATCTCGACCGGCTGAACTACCACGAGGCGTGGATCGGCGAGCATCATTCAGGCGGGTTCGAGCTGATCGCTTGCCCGGAGATGTTCATTGCGGCGGCAGCCCAGCGGACCCGCCACATCCGTCTCGGCACCGGTGTCGTCTCGCTGCCCTACCACAATCCGTTCATGCTGGCTGACCGCATGGTGCAGCTCGACCATATGACGCGTGGCCGCGCGATGTTTGGCGTCGGCCCTGGCGCCCTCGTCCATGACGCGCTGAAAGTCGGTATCGACCCCGGCGCCCAGCGGAAGATGATGAACGAGGCGCTCGAGGTCATCATCCCGCTATTGCGGGGCGAAACGGTCGATCGCAAGACCGACTGGTTCAACCTGACCGAGGCGCAGCTGCAGTTGCGCTCCTACAGCCGCCCGACGATGGAATTGGCGGTCGCCGCAGCGCGCTCGCCAGCGGGGTCGCTGGCCGCCGGGAAATACGGCATCGGCATGCTGTCGATTGGCGGCACCAGCCCCGCGGCGATGGAGCGGCACACAGCCAATTGGGGGCTCTACGAAGAGACCGCGCGCGCCAACGGGCACGTCCCCGACCGCAAGAACTGGCGCGTCGTCGGCATGTTCCACATTGCCGAGACCCGCGAGCAAGCGCGTAAGAATGTCCAGTTCGGCGTGCAGGCTTTCGCCAACTACTTCCGCGACGTCGCGACCTTTCCGATAATCCCGCCCGATGTCCCCGACCCCTATGAGTGGCTGGTCGAGACCGGCACCGGGTGCATCGGCACTCCCGATGACGCGATAGCCTATATCGACCGGCTGATCGCGGGATCAGGCGGGTTTGGCGTGTTGTGCGAGCTGGCGCAGAATTGGGCCGATTGGGAGGCGACAAAGAGGCATTACGAGCTGATGGCGCGCTTTGTCCACCCGCACTTCCAGAAGAGCCGCGAATTGCTGCGCGGCAGCTACGACTTTGCCACGAGCCATCACGAGGACTTCATCGGGAAGGCGGGAGCGGCGATCCAAGCCGAGATCGACCGGCATGCGACCAGGCAGGCTGCCGAGACCGAAAGGCCGGCGGCCGAATAAGCTCTCTGCCCGATCAGGGAGGGCGGCTCGGGCTTCCCTCTAGATGTCGCCGGCGTCCAGCCGCACGCTGCCTTTGCTGTCGAGCAGTCCAGCGTTCAGCTTTTGGGCTGCTCTCAGTTCTATCATTAGCCGGTGCGCATCAAATATCCGCAACAGTGCCGTCCCGGAGAGGTCGCTTGACTGCGCCGCATGCTCCAGCACATCCAAGGCAACGACGCACAACACGCGGTCACAACCCGTCTTGCATAAGAAAAAAGAGAACGTCTTGTCATTTGCGTCCCACGATGGTGGGCTCGCGTCCATGTGCCATCCCATCGGTTCAATCGGCATCTTGAACCTCGCATGCTTTTCTCACCGTGTCCCGATAAGAGGGAACAGTTTCCGACTAACTCCGTTCGCGGCCCGGAGCGAGCATGAGCAAGTAGCGACTGCTCAACTACATCGGCACCGCGTCGGTTGGGGCTACCGCCACCGGCGATGTCTTGATGGTTCCTCGTGAGCGCCCTCGTGTTTGCAGTCGTCACCGGAATTGTGGGGTGACCGAGCGGGCACCCGCGCATGGCTACGCCTTGAGGGTCTTATCCACCACACGGTAAGTCTTCAGCCCCAGGCCGCGCGCCATGTCTTTCGCTCGTTTCTTGGCTTCTTCCTTGTCGTGCACGACAAATATCTCGGGCTGTCCAATAGTCCCAGTACCCTCCTCATCGCGCTGAGAAATCGTCGCGCGAAAGCCGGTGCCGTCTTGTTGGATCGTCAATCGCACGATCATAGGCCGACCCTCCTATTGTGCTTCGACAGATTGTCGGATTGCGCTAACTGCTGTCGTGCCACCTGAAGCGGCAGGTCACAAGCCGTCTGCCCGCGTTTGGCGCAGGCTATGTCGCTGAAATCGCCCGATTCGGGCAAGGCCTGCGCGAACTCATCGGCCGAGTGTCCGACTTCGGGTTCTGTCATCAGTACACCTCTCACAACTGTTTCAATTCATCGAGCCGCGGCGCTCCGTGATGCCCAGTTGTATTCAGCTTGGATTTCGCCGAGCCCGCCCGATTGCTGGTATTATGACTCCGACGAGAAGCATGATCACCAGGAACAATGCGATTCTCCAACCCCACGTGACCGGTGCGATCGCAGTAATCGCTACACCAAATCCGATCATGCAAATTCGAACTACCGCATCATTACCCCGCTTAACGCGTGCCTGTTCTTGTAACCCCGAAAGCAGTCGTTGGCGCGTTTGTGATAGCGTCTTAATTTCGGTTATCCCTTCTGTTCTGTTAAACCGTGATGATCGCAATGCACATCATGGACGTTTATAGATCCCGAAACGTTTCGACTAGCAATCGGCGGTTGGCGGGCGATGCTGTCGCAATGCAGGCGGGAGTGCGTGCCGTTCTCTGACGAGAGGCTACTCTCTCAGCCGCCGGCGCCCGGATGAGTCACTGCCGACGATAGAGACTATGTGGTATCGCGTGGCGCTCGTTACGAGCCTCCGATACCAACGAGTTGTAAGGCGAGGATGAAGAGCCTATCTATACTCAGTCGACTGCCTCGTGGTTCGGCTTGCTCTCCCAAGCGCGATAGAGCGCCGGACCTGCTCCCGTTCCGTGCTGAAGTTTGACCCGTCGCTCTTGTCCGAGCGGCGGCACTCTCGTTTCTGGAAGGGACGACAATGGCCAGCGGAACCGTAAAATGGTTCAATCCTCAGAAGGGTTACGGCTTCATTCAACCTGACGACGGCTCGCAGGATGTATTCGTTCACATCTCGGCGGTCGAACGCTCCGGTATCGGCAATTTGCTTGAAGGTCAGAAGGTGAGCTTCGAGCTTGAACGCGGCGATCGAGGCAAGACCTCGGCCGTCAACTTGAGACAAGGCTAGCTCAAAGAGGGGAACAACGCTGGCTGGCATAGTTCCCCTCGCCTCGCGCCTGTTTCCAAAGACTGCGACGCGATAACTCGATAAAAGGATGAGCGCTGATGCAAGTTTTCGTGCGCGACAACGACGTCAATTCGGCATTGCGCGTGTTAAAGAAAAAGATGCAGCGCGAAGGCACCTTCCGAGAGATGAAGCGGCGACGAGCTTACGAAAAACCGTCGGAGCGTCGGGTGCGTGAGAAGGGCGAGGCTATCCGTCGCCACCGCAAGATGTTGCGGAAACGTCTCGAGCGCGAGGGATATTGAGCGCAAAGACGATAATCTCGGAGAGGGCACGCCCCCCGTTAACTACCTACCTCCCATCGCTTATCGAGGTGGTCGGTTGCCTCGATACCCCAGGAGTGTGCCATGGCGTTCAAACCGAATTACCGTTTCGAGCGAGCGGAGCGCGACAGACTGAAGAGAGCAAAAAAAGAAGAAAAGTTGAGGCGTCAACAAGAACGTGCCTCGCCACCGCCGGACGACAGCTCCATAGAGACGGCGAAAGAGGAAGACTTACCGAAAGCCTGACCGTTCGCGTCAGCTAGAACTTTGCCCACGACAATCCGCCGGACACGCCGGAGCGGCCAGCCGAGATCGATCGGCATGCCGCCATACGCACTGCCGAGGTCGAAAGACCCGCGGAGAGTAGGCTCGCACCGCCTCGGGCGCCGAAGCCCCGTAGCTAAGATCGCAAACCGGCACCCCATCATGCTGCGGGCATGCGGCATGATGGCCCTAATGTGGCTCATTCCCAACCGGCGCACCGAAAGGGCGATCCACCGCCTATACGCCGTCGGCAAGTATTCATGCCCGTCCCTATACGGACCGGCCCCCATAGGAGGGTGATCGCTCCCGCTCCTCCGCGATCAGCGCCTTGACGGAAAGCCTAAAAGCATGGCGCTCGAGCACCCTCGCCTGCTCATCGAGCCGTTGCATCGCGCCCAATTCTTCCTCCCGTCCGAGCTTTGCGTTGCGGACGGCGGATTTCAGCACTCGGATCGTCTCGTCGTAAACGCGCAGCGGAACTGGGAACGGGTGCCTGTCCTTCCCGCCATGCGCGAATGAAAATCGCGCGGGGTCGGTGAAGCGGTATGGCGCTCCATGCACGACTTCGGCGACCATGGCCAACGCACGCACGGTCCGCGCTCCTACGCCGGGAGTGAGCAGCAGCTCGGGAAAATCGGTCGGTCCGCGATCGGCCGCCGCCGCCAAATTCCCGTAAAGCCGCTGCGTAACCACGTTGCTGTTGCGGACATCGTGGTGTGCAGGAAGATCGAGATATGGCAGAAGCGGATGCCTCGTGCACGCCGGCAGCGAGCACTCGACATCGTGAGCCTCCGATACCGACAGCTTTCGTGTGATGCCGTCCGGCCCCAGGGAGGAGAGAAGTTCGAGCTGCAGGCGACGGGAGGCTTCCGCACGGTGGTCGGTGAGGTTCACGATCTCGCCCTGGCCAGGTCCCTCGATTCCGGCGTGCGGCTCGTCGACGAAACTCTGCAATCCTTCCGAAAGCCAGTGGTAGCGGCGGGCCTGCTTAAGCGCTCCGTTCATCCCTTGCTGAACCACCGCCCAGTGGCCTTCGTCGGTGACGATGAAGCCATGCAGGTAAAGCTGAAAGCCGTCCTGCACCGCGGCGCTGTCGACCTTTGCTACCAAGCGGCTGGCGGTCGCGAGCGCCAACCCGTCGAACCCCACCCTGTCCCCAATGGTGACCAATTCGTGCGGTGTCTGCCGCGAATATCGCCCGCGCCCGCCGCAGACGTGGATGCCGAGCTCGTTCTGCAACGGCGCCAATCCGCGCTTCAACGCGCCGATCACGCTCGTTGTGATCCCGGAAGAATGCCAGTCCATGCCCATCACAGCACCAAAGGATTGGAACCAGAACGGGTGTGCGAGACGGCGCAGCAGCTCATCGCGCCCATAGTGATGAACGATCGCTTCAGTGATAACCGCCCCAAGCCGGGTCATTCGGTCGGCGAGCCACCTTGGAACCTGCCCGCCATGCAGCGGCAGATTGGCGCTTCCAGCTCGTTGAGCCATCGGTCGGATCCGCCCCAACTACTGGGATTCATGTTATGTTATGCTTGCGGCACACGGGTTGCTAGGTGTGAGGAGGATCGAATGCGCATTGCCGTGATCGGCACCGGCGGGATCGGCGGGCCCTATGGCGCCTCGCTCGCCAAGGCCGGTGCGGATGTGACTTTCGTGGCGCGCGGCGCCCATCTCGCGGCGATGCGCGAGAACGGGCTGCGCATCGAAGGGGATCGCGGCGAGACCCATGTCAGGCGCGTTCAGGCCACCGACGATATCGCGAGCATCGGCATCGTCGATGTTGTTCTATCCTGCGTCAAATTGTGGGATGTCGAACCTGCCGCCGAGCAGATCCGTCCGATCGTTGGGCCGCAGACCGCAGTGATCCCGCTACAGAACGGTGTCGACGCCGCCGAGCGAATGATTCGCGTCCTCGGGGCAGAGTCGATTATGGGCGGCATGGCGTTTGTCACTGGCACGATCGTCGCGCCAGGCGTGATCCGCCAGACCGGCAGCTACCAGCAGATGACCTTCGGCGAGCTCGACGGCCGGATCAGCGAGCGCGGCCAGCACCTACGCAATCTCTGCGAGGCAGCCGGGTTCGAGGGCGTGCTGAGCCCCGATATCAAAGTCCCGATCTGGCAAAAATTTATCTTGCTGGTGCCGCTAAGCGGGCTCAACGCGTTGACCCGGCTGCCGCTCGGAAAATGGCGGGAATACCCCGACCTCGCGGATCTCTACGAAGCGGCCCTGCGCGAAACCGTCGCGGTCGGCCTCGCCGAGGGGGTTGGGCTGCCATCGGACAGTGCGGGCAAGACACTGGCGATGATGCGCTCCATGCCCCCGCACCACACGACCTCGATGGGGAATGACCTACTCCGCGGCAACCGGCTAGAGCTGCCTTGGTTCGCTGGTAAGGTCGTCGAACTCGGCGATCGCCACGGCATTCCGACGCCGGTGAACGGTTTCATCTATGCCGCACTGAAGCCCTACGTTAACGGGGCTCCGGCCTAAAGTCAGGCCGGCCGGCCCAAACCGAGGAAATTCCCATGGCCCTTGAAGAACGCGCGAGCGTCTGCACCTTCGATTGTCCCGACGCCTGCAGTCTGAGCGTCAGTGTCGATGAAGGACGCGTCGTCAAAGTGCGCGGGTCGGACGCGCTTCCTTACACGGCCGGAGTAATCTGCAACAAAGTCGCGCAGGACATGCCCGACTTCGTCCACGGTCCGCAGCGGCTTCTGCATCCGCTGCGCCGCATCGGACCCAAGGGTTCCGAGCAATTTGAGCGCATCTCGTGGGACGAGGCGCTGGACGAGATCTACGAGCGGGTGAGCCAGATTATCGGCCGCTGGGGACCGCAGGCGGTGATGCCGCTCAATTATGCCGGCCCGCACGGCTTCCTCGCCGGGGACAGCATGTCCGCGCGCTTCTTCAACCGGCTGGGCGCCACCCAGCTTTATCGGCGAGCCCTCTGCGGCGGCGTGCGCAGCGAGGCGTGGGCGGGGACCTATGGCGCCGTACCCGGCTGCCCGCCCGAACTTGCCGAGCATGCCGCACTCAACATCGTCTGGGGCAACAACGCGACGGTCGCCAACCTTCACCTCGTTCGTTCCATCCGCTATTCGAAGCGCGCGGGCGGCAAGCTCGTGGTCGTCGACCCGTTGCGCACCAAGATCGCCGAGCAGGCGGATCTGCATCTGCAATTGCTGCCCGGCACCGATGCGCTGCTCGCCTGGTCCGTCGCCGCCGAGCTCGAGCGATCGGGTTTGCTCCATGACGCCTTCATCGCCGCGCACGTGCTGGGAGCCGAGGAGTTCATGACATTGGCCCGCCAATGGCCGGCCGCGCGGGCTGCTGCGGCTTGTGGCCTGCAGGAGAGCCAGATCCTGACCTTCGCGCGCTGGCTGGCTGAGGCCGAACCTGTTGTGCTGGCGCCAGGCAACGGGCTCGAACGCGGCCGCAACGGCGGCAGCGGCATCCGCGCCGCGATCGCGCTGCCAGCGCTGCTCGGCAAGCTGGGCAAGGGCAGCGGCATCGTGTTGAGCGCGAGCAACGCCTTTCCCAAAACCCCGGCCAAGCTGCAGCGGCCGGATCTGATCCCCGCAGGCACCCGTACGCTCAACATCAACGATATCGGTCGGCATCTCGCCGAGGACGACATCGACCCGCCGCTGCGCGCGCTCTTCATCTACAACCACAACCCGATCGTCGTGCACCCCGACCAGAACCGGATGCGCCGCGGTCTTGCCCGCAATGACGCGTTCGCTGTCGGCATCGAGCTGACCATGACGGAAAGCATGACCCATTGCGACGTCGTGCTACCGGCGGCAACCCACTTCGAATACGCCGATCTTTACCCGTCCTACGGTCATCACTGGCTGCAACGCGCCGAAGCAGTGATATCACCATTGGGCCAATCGCTGCCGAACACCGAGATCTTCCGTCGCCTTGCCGCGCGCTTCGGCTTTGACGAGCCCTGCTTCGAGGCCACGGACGAGGAGCTGATGGACGATGCCGTCGACGCTGCCGATCCCCGGTTGGCGGGTATCCGGCCGAGCCAGATTCCGACCGAGAAGCCGCTGCAGATGACGGGACCCGACGGCAAGCCGCTGGTCCTCTTCGACAACATCCTTCCCGCGACGCCGTCGGGAAAGGTCGAGCTCAAATCCGAGACATTGGCCAAGCGCTGGGGTGCCGCGGCTTTGTTGCCGGGTTGGCGGGGGCGAGAAGCCTCCCATCCGCTGATGCTGATTTCGCCGGCATCCGACAAGCGCATCTCCTCGACCCTCGGCGATCTCTCCGGCTCGCGCATGGCGCCGCCGCTGCTGATGAATCCCAAGGACGCTGCCCAACGCAGCCTCGGACCCGGCGCCGATGTGCGAGTGTGGAATGAGCGCGGCGAGGTCATCCTGAAGCTCGAGGTGACCGGCGACGTGCCGCCGGGAGTCGTGGCCAGCGAGAAGGGCGCCTGGCTCAAGACGAGCCGCACCGGACAGACGATCTCGGCGCTCGTGTCCGCTGACCTCCGGTCGGATCTGGCGGAGGGGGCCTGCTTCAACGATACTGCGGTGGAGGTCAGCCGGGTTTGACCGAGATCGCCGCTTGCGCGGCCGCGGTCACACCGGCTTCTGGTGGTTTGTCCGCACCATTTCGGTGACGACGTTCCGCGCAACCTCACGCAGCAGCCGACCGTCTTCCTCCGGAGTTTCCGCCGGATGAATGCCCGGTACGATCCTGTCGTGGGCAAAGGTCGCGATCGCATTCCCATTCTGGGCGCTGAGGTATCCGGGATCGGCGCCATTTTGCACCGCGCGGATCCCGCGCCTGATCATATTGCGGAGCATCGTGACGCCCCGGTCGGTGGAGGCGAGGTGCTCTAGGCCGTGGCGGGCGACGCCGCCGTGAATGCTGACCTGTGCGTCGTAATCGCCGGGGATGCGCTGCCGCTCCTCGTACGACCGGCTGTTATCCTGTCCGAAGCCCGGCCCTCGACGCGGTTCCTGACCCTCCGGCGCGCGATGAAAGCCGATCTGCATGGTATGCGTATCGTCGAGCGGGACCGCCCAGGTCGTGGCCGCCGGCCAGCTGATCGTCGTGCGTTTGGCCATTGGGTCCGCGTTCGGCGGGAACTGATGGATATTGGGCGGAATAAAGTCGGCAACGCGCACCCACACGCGATCGTCTTGCCGCCGCGTATCGAGGTAGACCATGCCGGCCGGCGTCTCCATCCAATCCCATTCCCCTCGCGCCGCAAAATCGTCGGTAAACCCCTGACTGCCTGGGAGGACGTGGAGAAAAGCGAGATGCGCCGGGTCCATACTGTTTTCCTTGACCTGCACCCAATTGCACTCCCAGAGGGTGGGCGCACGGGCCACAAGCCGATATCCCGGCAAGTCGAACGTATCAAGAATCGGGAAGTCAGGCTGCTTCTCCGGCGGCCCCATATAGGCGAACACCAACCCATGATATTCATGGACTGGATAGGCGCCGTGAAAAAGCCGGTCCTTCAGCGTGCTGTCCGACGGCTCCCCCGGTGTTTCGAGGATCGTACCGTCCGCGTCAAACAGCCAGCCGTGATAGCAGCATCGAATCCCCTTGTCGGAAATCAGGCCAAATTCGAGCGAGGTGCCGCGATGGGGACAATGAAGCTCCAACAGACCTATCGCCCCGCTCCCGTCGCGGAACGCCACGAGATCTTCGCCCAGAATACGCAGTCGCCGCGGCAGATCACGCAATTCCTCCGACAGGATCACCGGCTGCCAAAAGCGCCGCAGATATTCGCCGCATGGCGTGCCCGGCCCGACCCGGGTGAGCTCCTCATCCACGGAGGATTGCCCACGGTGATGATAGGCCCCGTAGGCGGTATTCAGAAACGCAACTCGCTCAGACATGATGTCACTCCTCGGCAGCTCAGAGGGTGTTTTACCAATGAGGTTTGGGCTTAAGCAATGCGGCAGCAGAGACCGATGGTAGGGGTTCGGTGTAGTGCCAGCAGCAAACCCTACCCGCTGTTGCGCAGCCCGGCGGCGATGCCATTGATCGTCAGATGGATTCCGGTGACGACGTCGTCATCAGTATCGCCGGCACGATACCGCCGCAGCAGCTCGATCTGCATATGATTGAGCGGGTCGAGATACGGGAAACGGTGACGGATCGAACGCGCCAGAAGCGGGTTGCTTTCGAGCAGGCTTTCTTGACTCATGATCGTAAACAATGCGTCGATTGTACTCTGCCATTCAGCTCGCAATCGCGAGAAGACGCGGTCGCGCAACTCCCTGTCCGACACTAATTCAGCATAACGCGAGGCGATAGCGATGTCGCTCTTTGCCAGCACCATGTCCATGTTCGACAGCAGCATCTGGAAGAACGGCCACTCGCGGTACATCGCTTGCAGCACGGTTATGCCGCGCCTCGGTTGGGCCACGAGCCACGCGTTTACCGCGGTGCCGAAACCGTACCAGCCGGGCAGCATGAGTCGGCATTGCGCCCAGCTGAAGACCCACGGGATCGCGCGAAGATCCTCAATCCGCTCAGAAGGTTTTCTGGACGACGGACGACTGCCTATATTGAGGTTGGCGATTTCGCCGATTACCGTCGCTTCATGGAAAAAGCGCTCGAAGCCTTCGGTTTCATAGACGAGGCCGCGATAGACGCGGTAGGCCTCAGCGGAGAGGTACTCCATCGCGTCTAGATATTCAGGTCGCTGCTCGGCTGTTTCCGGTTGCAAGAGAGTGGCTTCGAGCGTCGCAGCGGCAAGGATCTCGAGATTGCGCCGGCCGAGCTCGGGGTTCGAATACTTGCTGGCAATCACCTCGCCCTGCTCGGTGATCCGGATCGCACCTTGAACGGCGCCGGCGGGCTGGGCGAGGATCGCCTGGTAGCTGGGACCGCCGCCGCGGCCGACGGAGCCTCCACGGCCATGAAACAGGCGCAGCCCGACAGCGTGGCGTCGGAATACGTCGATCAGTGCGATCTCGGCCTTATAAAGCTCCCAGCCAGAGGTCAGAAACCCGCCATCCTTATTGCTGTCGGAATAGCCGAGCATCACCTCCTGCACGCGCCCGCGGCTCTGCAGTAAACGAGCGTATTCGCGCAGACCCAAGAGCTCGTCCATTACCTCGCCGCAATGGCGCAGATCTTCGATGGTTTCGAATAGCGGGACGATATCGAGGTCGAGCTTTCCGTCCCCCGGCCGCAACAGCCCTGCTTCTTTGAGCAATACTGCGGTTTCGAGAATGTCGGAGACGCCGGTCGTTTTGGAGATCACGTAATGCGGCACCGAAGCCTGCCCGTAGCGGCGATGCGCCTCGGCAGTCGCGCGCAGGATCCCAAGCTCGCTCGTGGTTTCGGGTGAGTAGGAGAGAAAAGCCGAAGCCAGTGGACGCGCAGTGGTCAGCTCCGCCAGCAGCAGGCGAATGCGCTCGGGCTCGGCGAGACCGGCATAATCGAGGCCCGGTTGTACGAGACCGAGCATCTCGCCCACCGCACGCTCGTGCACTTCGGAGTTCTGACGCAAATCGAGGGCGGCGAGGTGAAAGCCGAAGACGTCGACGGCGCGGCACAAATGTTTGAGGCGGCCTTCGGCTAGGACCCCGGAGCCATTGGCGACGAGAGAGCCATCCAGGATCGCCAGATCGGCAAGCAACTCACCGCTGTCGGCATAGGGCGGTGCTTCGCCGACGGCATGTTGCGGCGCTTCGAAATGATCGAGCATCTGCGCCGTCGCCGCCAGCCGCGCGTAGATACCCGTGATCGCGCGGCGGTACGGCTCGTCCTGGCGGTTGGCAGAGCGGTCCGGCGATCGCGCAGCGAGCTCCGCAAGTGCGTCGGAAACGGGCACCAGCCGGTTGTCGAGTGACAGCTCGCCACCGAGCTTGTGCAGCTCGTCGAGGTAGTATTTGAAGGCGCGCCCACTCTGCGCACTCAGTGTTGCGCGCAATACGCCCTCGGTCACAAACGGATTGCCGTCGCGGTCGCCGCCGATCCAGCTGCCAATCTGCAGAAAAGACGGGAGCCGATCCGCTAGCGCTATACCAGCATCCGCCAGGTCATCTTCAAGGTCGGCGTAAAGGCGCGGCAATTCGGAAAGGAACGTGTAGTCGTAATAGGAGAGTCCATTGGCCACCTCGTCGAT
>Ga0070717_10000643_pt1 | contig 22445 bp, 22 predicted proteins | sample LARL113metaG_FD_71366 | JGI IMG/M metagenome (GOLD analysis project Ga0070717, IMG submission 71366) | Corn, switchgrass and miscanthus rhizosphere microbial communities from Kellogg Biological Station, Michigan, USA - LAR L11-3 metaG | ecosystem: Host-associated > Plants > Roots > Rhizosphere ...
AAGGCGATGAAACCTCTGTGGCGGCAAGTGAACGCCTACCTGGTGCGATGGATGCAACGCAAGTACAAGCAACGTGCGCGTGGGGCGATCCGTGCCGCACGGGCGCTTGGCCGCCTTGCTGAAAGCGCACCGAGGACGTTCGTGCATTGGGAGAAAGGAATTATCCCTGCGGCTCGGTGATGGGAGCCGGATGAATCGAGAGGTTCATGTCCGGAATCTGTGAGCGGCTCGGGGTGAAATTCCCCGGGCCGACTCGGCCCTTCGGCCCTGACCTGAGCAACGACAAATGTCTACGTAGGCCCGGACGCCCTCGTCCGGGCGGACGAGCGCAGCTCGTCAGTTTCCGCAGAATGCCTCTCCACAAATCTGCCGAGCTTTGCTCGGCCGGGCGGGTGAGGGCACCCGCCCCTACGTGCTCCGCAACGGCAATGTGCGTTTCGTCACATACTTTGGCAACTTTTTGGTTGATGATGCCGCATTGCCGTGATCTTCTATCGCCGCAACCTTCCGCACTTGCAACGTGACAACAAACCACACTTCATTACATTTGTGACAAAGAAGCGCTGGATCATGCCGGACTGGGCTCGCGATGTCGTGCTCGAATGTGCCTTCACGATCATGGTGCCAGATACGACCTCCACGTTGCCGTAGTGATGCCCGATCATGTCCACCTTATCTTGATTCCAACTATCGATGCCAAACGGCGCGCCGTTATTCCTCTCCCCGCGATCATGAAGGCAATCAAGGGAGCATCGGCTCACCAGATCAACCGCCGGCTTGCTCGCCGCGGCAGCATCTGGCAAGAAGAGTCTTTCGATCGGGTGCTGTGGTCCTCAGAAAAACTTGACGAGAAAATCGCGTATATTCTCCAGAACCCGGTGCGCTGTGGTCTGGTAAGAGAATGGCGCGAATATTCTTGGATCTGGTATCGGGATCGCGAGAATCCGTATACGCCAGGGCCGCTCGCGTAGGCCTCTCCACACCCAGACGGGGCGCCCGAGCCTACGTGATTGTTACTAGTCCGACCAGGGCTTGGGCTTGCGATCCCAGCGGTGCGCTCTCAATTTCTGCACCAAGGCCGCATCCAGCGGGCCAGCGTCGCTCGTTGCAATGTTCTGCCGCACGTGCTCAGGCTTGCGCATCCCCACAATCGTGGTGCTCACAACGGGGTTGGTGAGAATGAATCGCAGGGCCATATCCGGCAAGCTCATTCCCGGCGGCAAAATCGCTTTGAGTTTTTCCACCCGAGGAATCGTGTTTGAGAGATTCTCCGGGCCAAAATATCTCGACCGCCAATCGTCGGGAGGGAACTTTGTCTGTAAGGTCATCTTTCCGCCCAGGCTGCCTTCGTCGAGCGGCACACGCGCGATCACGCCGATGTTCAACTCCTTGCAGGCCGGCAATAATTCATCTTCCGGCGACTGGTCAAAAATGTTGTAGATTACCTGCACCGAATCGATCAATCCGGTGCGCAGTGCCTTGATTCCATTCCACGGCTCCCATCGGTTCAAACTCAACCCGAAAAAACGACTCCATCTATCCCGCTTAAGTTTCTCGACCGTCTCGCGAAATTCCGGTTCGTCGGACCAACTGTCGTCCCACACGTGAAATTGCAAAAGATCGATGGAATCGGTGCCTAACTTCTGCCGAATTAAATCGGCGTATTTGAAGACGTGGTCCGCAGGGAATACGTCTTGATAGTGATCTCTTGGCGAGGCCGGCCACTTGTCGTTCTTCGGCGGTATCTTGGACACCGCATACAGGCGCTTGCCCTTATTGCGCGCAATCACCTGCCCGAGCAAGCCGTCGCTCTTGCCGTTTCCGTAAGCCCATGCCGAGTCCAAAAAATTGCAGCCTAAATCGACCGCCAGTTGCAACGCATTGAGCGACTCTTCATCTTTGGAACCACTCCACTCACCCATTCCCCAAAGCCCGACGGCGATGTCACTGATTTCCCAGCCTGTGCGACCAAACGTGCGGTATTTCACGGAGTCTCCTGTGCCACTGCTTGGCTTAGAAAATATATCAGTCGCCCGGGATGTTATTTGGTGGCCGAGCGCAACTCGGGCATGCTTCTCTCTAGCGGAGGGGTATGCTTCTCTCTAAACGAACCAGTTCTCAGTTACTAGTTCCCAGTTCTCAGCGCAGGCATTTATTTTTATTTGCGCTTAGAGTGCGCACTCTGGCTCATGGTGAGGAGCACCGTCTGCGCTAAGCGCTCGACAACGGCAACGTCTCCGTCATCGAACGCGAAAGGTAAATTCGAGAAGACCTCAAGCAGTCCGATGACCTCCCGCTCATACTGAACCGGCGCGGCAAGAATTGAGCGGATATCCAGCCACTGGCAGCTTTCGGTATTTACGCGTGGATCGTTCTGTGCGTCATCGCAGCGCAGGGCTTTGCCAGTGCGAATACATTCGCCCGAAAACCCTGAGGTCGCATCCAGCTTCGAACCTAGTGCCGGCGTATTCCTGCCCACACTGGCGCGGCACATCATCGAGCCGTTGTGGGCAAGCGCGATGGCCGCGCCCGTCCCGCGAGTAAGCGAACATGCCCTGGCACTAATCAGCCGCAACGCAAGATTCAGGTCAGAACCAAGAGAGCTGAACTCGTATTGAACCGTAGTGGATGCAGATCTTTCGGGAGCCCATGCCTCCGGTTCCAAGCTTATAGCCAGCGGCTCGCGTATTTCATTTGTGGCGAAGGCCGCCAACGCGGAATCACCCAACGTGAGCTTGGGTGCCTTACGGCTGGGGCTGTTGTCGTTTAGCGTCAGCCATTCCTTCAGGCGCGCGCGCGCTTCCGCCGGTAGATCGGAGAAGCGCACTCCGGCGCGGCCCAGGGCATCCGCCCAGGCGACGTAGCCGGTGGTATCGAGTTGGGTAGCTTCGGACAGGCTGAGGTGAAGCGACAGTCGGCGATGGGGCTCAAGCGGGGCCGCCGTATGCATCGCTAGCCCTTCTTCGCTCAGGTCAAGAATCACTCCGCCAGTGACTCCGTCAAAACTGGCAAATGCCGGCGTGTTGACTTTCTGACGTAATGAGTGCCGCCGGTCTGGAGTGATTTCGTTGCCCGCCACTTTGCGCGGCTCCGCCGAAGTTCCATCATCAGCGGAAACCGATGAGGAGGAAAGTACATGGCAGGGTTCCCAGCGCGATCTACCATCCGACCTTCTGCCCCTTATTCTGCTCGTCCAGCCACTTCTTCAGCGGGGCGAAATATTCCAGCAGCGCGCCAGCATCGATCTGGCGCTCGCCCGTAAGAACTTCCAACGCATCGGGCCACGGCTTGCTCTGGCCCATTTCGAGCATCCTGTTGAATTTCGCTCCGGCTTCTTTGGAGCCAAAGAAAGTACAGCGATGCAGCGGGCCCGTGTACCCTGAAGCCTGGCACAGCGCGCGATAGAACTGGAATTCCAGAATGTGTGCCAGAAAGTAGCGCATGTAGGGAACATTGCCCGCCACGTGATATTTCGCGCCAGGATCAAAATCCGCTTCGCTGCGCGTAACCGGCGGCGCTACGCCCTGATACTTAAGCCGCAGATCCCACCATGCTTTGTTGTAATCCGCAGGCGTGACTTCGCCGGAAAACACTTTCCAGCGCCACTGATCAATCAGCAATCCAAACGGCAAAAACGCCACTCGATCGAGCGCCTGCTGCAAAAGCTGCGGGATATCGTTATCGCCTTCCGGAACTTTCTCGAGCAGCCCGACTTGGTGAAGATAATCCGGCGTGATGGCCAATGCGATGGCGTCACCGATAGCCTCATGAAAACCATCGTTTGCGCCATTCTCAAAAAGAAATGGCTGGTTCTTGTACGCCCGCTGGTAAAAATTGTGCCCCAGCTCATGATGGACGGTCACGAAATCAACATTGCGAATCTGCAAACACGTCTTGATCCTCAGATCGTCTTTATTATCGATGTCCCACGCGCTGGCATGGCATACCACGTCGCGATCGCGAGGTTTTACGAATAACGAACGCTCCCAGAAGGTCTGCGGCAAAGGCGCGAAGCCCATTGAGATGAAGAAATTCTCGCCGTACTTCACCATGCCTTTGGGATCAAGATTCTTGGCTTTCAACGGCGCCGTCACGTCCACGCCGCTCTTTTCAGGAAGGCCGAGCAGCGGGAAGATGTTTTCCCACTCCTGCGCCCAGGGATTGCCGAGAAGGTGAGCGGGGATAGGACCGTCCGGAGGAACCAGCTGCGGCCCGTACTTCTGCAGCAGTTTGCTGCGGACATAGGCGTGCAGCGAAAGATAAAGCGGCCGAACCTGCTGCCACAGCCGCTCCAGATCGGCGCTGAACGCGTCGGGAGGCATGTCATAATTCGATCGCCACATCGCGCCGGTGTCCTTGAATCCGATTTCGCGCGCGCCCTGGTTGGAGAGCTCGACAAAGCGCGCATAGCGCTGGCGCATGGGAGCGCCGACCTTGTGCCATCCCGTCCAAAGATTTTTCAGTTCGTTGGGATCGCGGCTCGTGCCCATGATGGTTTCAATTGAAGTGATGTCGAGGCAACGATCGGGCTTGCGACAATACTTGCCCTTTCCGTAGTCGGATTCGAGAGATGCCGCAATCTGAGTCAGTTCCCGGCGGAGTGCCGCATCTTTGGGAGCAGGCGCGGTGAGCGAGAGCTTCAGCAACTTGACTTTGCGCGCTAGCTGAGGAGGCAATTGCAATCCTTCGAAGCGCTTCGCTTGCTCAACCAATTCGGTGGTGACCGCAGTGTTTTCGTCATTAGCGTTGGCGGCGAGTGCTTCGGTGTCTTCGGTAATGAAGTTGTCGTGAACCCAAGTGGCCTGATTCACTTTTATGCTGAGATCGGCAAGGCGCGCCTCCGCTTTGTTCATGAAGTCTTCCGCTTGAGCGACGGTCGGAGCAGGCGAGATTTGCGCCTCAAGCGCAAGACCGAACAAAAATAACGTGAGGAATACGAGCCGTTTCATGCAGCCTCCGCTGGAATTATCAACGAGAAACGCTCAAACTGTCTCTCGGGACCACCACTACCGGGACCACCACGCCTCACATAGGGCGGGTGTCCCCAACCGCCCACAATCGGCCGTTGCACGAAATTTCGGGGACAATTGCAGGGCCACAAATGACCCACGCAGGCATCACCGTCCTTGCGCGGTCTGCTCAGCGGGGCGGCCCTGGTAATACAGAGCTTCCATCGCGGTCTTTACGTTGATTGACAATGCATCCATGTCACGCAACGTTAGCCCTGCGGTCGGGATGGGCTCGCCAATCCGCATCTCCAACGGACGGGATTTAATGTGGTAGGTATTCATCGGCAACAGTTCGTAAGTGCCCACCAGCGCGACCGGAACGATGTCTACCTGAGCTTTGATTGCAAGAAAAAATGCTCCCGCCAGAAACGGCTTGATCTCACCATCCGGCGAGCGGCCGCCTTCGGGGAAAATCACTAGCGGCATGCCAGCTTTCAGGCTCTTCAACGCCGTGCGGACGCTACCGATCGATGCCGCTGGTTTCTGCTGATCAATGCAGATCTGCCCGGAGCGTTTCAAGTGCCATCCGATCACCGGATAAGAAAGCAATTCTCTTTTGAAAACAATCCGGAACTGGAATGGGAGATATACATAGAGCACGGGAATATCCAGCGCGGAGGCGTGATTCACCGCATAAACATGCGGTTTCGAGATGTCGATTTGCTCCAGTCCCGTCACTTTCACTGGTGAGCAAATCGTCTTCATGATTAATTGCGACCAGAAACGCGCAAAGCCGTGGAGGATGCGCCCATTGCGGTCGAGCAATCCGAAGGGAATAGAAATAATCCCGAGGACAACCGTGTAGATCCAAATTAGCGGGTCGAAGACCAGATAAGATCGCAGACGGCTGAGAATACCGGAACGTGTAGGGGCAGGTGTCCTCACCTGCCCGGCCGAGCGAAGCTCGGCTTCTGTAGAGCGTTCGCTGTCAATCTCCGGAGTTGAATTTAACGAGGGCACCATTCTTAGATGCGAGCGCCCAGCAGCCGCATCGCCTCCCCAACGACGTATATCGAACCAGTCACCACCACGATTTCGTCCGAGCCTGCTAATCGTCGGGTCCGCGCAAGCGCTGCAGCTACGTGCGGTGCGGTTTCGATTTCAGCCGACGTTCGCGCTGCCGCGCTACGAATTTCGTCCGGCGTTGCTGAACGCGGATTGTCCGCGCGCGTCGCAACAACGCGCTCAGCTACGGGAAAAAGAATCTCCGCCATCTCGCCAATGGCTTTATCGCGCATAGCGCCGAATACAAAGATCAACCGCCGATCTTCGTAGCAGGCCGACAATGTCGAACGCAATGCCCAGGCTCCTGCCGGATTATGCGCCACATCGAAAACGTATTCAGGAGTGCCGTTCGCCGCCGGGATAATCTGAAAGCGGCCGGGCCAACTCGTTTCCCGAATGCCGCGTTCAATACTTGCTGCGGTGATGGCGAACCCCTGCTTGCCCAATTCCTCCGCAGCCGCAATCGCGAGCGCTACATTCCTCAACTGATGCCGTCCTATCAGAGGCGTTTCCACAACGATCTTCTTGCCCATTATCTGCAACGGATATCGCCAAAAAGCCTGACCGTGATCGGGGCCGCTTTTCTCCGCGTCCTTTGCGCCCTTTGCGGTTAAAGTCTTTTTGCGGATGGCGAAGCCAGAATCACTGCCCGGCGCCACCGGCGGCACATACGGAACTGCGCTCACGGCCGTTCCGTCCATCTCTAGAATCGCGTTGCCGATTACATCATTCGCCTGCGGCTGCTGGGGAAGCGTTACCACAATTCCGCCCGGATGAATGATCCCAGCCTTCTCGCGCGCGATTTCCGCTACCGTGTTTCCGAGAAATTTCTGGTGGTCCAGAGAAATATCCGTGAGCACGCTTACCCGCGGCTCAATCACGTTGGTGGCATCAAGTCGTCCACCCATGCCAACTTCGAGCACCGCCAACTCGACTTTCCGCCGCGCAAAATATTCAAATGCCATGGCAGTAAGCATCTCGAAAAAGCTGGGATGCCATGGCAACTCGTCCTCACCAACCAACCGCTCCGCTGTGCGATCCACCACCTCATGCAGTAGGGCAAAATCGTCATCACTGATCTCGTCTCCATTAATTCGGATGCGCTCATTAATCCGAACCAAGTGTGGCGACGTATATAAGCCCGTCCGCAATCCGGAGGCGTGCAAGATGGATGCTAGCGTAGCTGCCGTCGATCCTTTGCCATTCGTCCCCGCGATTAGCACACTGGAAGACCGCCGCTCAGGATTCTCCAGAGCGGCCAGGAGCACCCGCATATGCGCCAAGTCGAATTTGCGCGCTGGCATCTGCGCCAGTTCGTGACCCAGCGCATACATATGTTCGACAGCGGTTTGGTAGGACATAGAAAGGATGCCGGCCCGTCAAAACTCGGACCTCAGCGGATTAACTTCACCTTTCAGATTATCAACTCGCGCTCGCGGATTCGAGCTTCTGGCATTGTAAGGCGATATAGAAGGACTAAACGGCCATTGCAACGAATTAGGGGGATTCTGAGGACCCATTTGAAGAGTCCTAAACTCCGTTAGGCGGCCATGAAATCCAGCGCTCGCGTCAGGTAGGGCTTGAGTTGTTTTCGTGACACGACCGCGTCCAGCATGCCGTGTTCGAGAAGAAATTCGCTGCGCTGAAAGCCTGAGGGCAGCTTCTGCCGAATGGTTTGCTCGATTACTCGCGGGCCGGCGAACCCAATCAGTGCGCCGGGTTCGGCGATGTTCAGATCACCAAGCATGGCAAACGACGCGGTCACGCCTCCGGTGGTTGGATCCGTCAGAACCGAAATGAACGGCACCTTGGCCTCATCCAATCGCGCCAGGGCCGCCGAAATTTTTGCTAATTGCATCAGGCTGATCACGCCTTCCATCATGCGTGCTCCGCCGGATGCCGAAACGATGATCACGGGAGTCTTACTATCCGTTGCCTTCTCCACAGCTCGTGTAATGGCTTCGCCAACCACTGCGCCCATGCTGCCGCCGATGAATGAATACTCCATGGCACTCACAATGACGGGTCGGCCATTCAGTTTTCCCTGGGCGTTAATCACAGCATCGTTCAAACCGGTATCGGCTTGAGCCTGCTTTAGCCGCGAGGAATATGCTTTCAGGTCAACAAACTTCAGCGGATCAGTCGAAACCAGATCAGCATCGAAGACGGCGTACTCATTGTTGTCGAGAAGCTGTGCCAGGCGCGTGCGCGCGTCAATGCGAAAGTGCTTATCGCACTTGGGACAAACATTCAGATTTTCTTCGAGGTCTTTTTTCCAGATAATCTGGCGGCAGTCCTCACATTTGACCCATAGGCCTTCGGTGCGAACCGTCTTCTCGCCCGGAGTCTCCAGCTCACCGGATTGGCGTTTGAACCAAGCCATAAGAGATTGAGTAATTTTTAATTTGGTAATTGAGGAATTGACGAGCTCTCAAATTACTCAATTACCAAATTTCACAATTTCTCAATCAATACTCGATTCCTCTCTGCGCCATCACGCCCTTCTCGTAGGCATGCTTCACCTGGCGCATTTCGGTCACGGTATCTGCCAACTCGACAATTGTCGGATGCGCATTCCGCCCCGTCAAGATCACATGAACCATCTCCGGCTTCTTTTTCAGGCTTTCGACAACCTTGGTGGGATCAAGCATGCCATAGCTGATCGCGTAATTTATTTCATCTAGGATGACGAGATCCCATTTGCCAGACTGAATCGCCTGCTCGCCATCCGCCCAGGCCTGCTCGACCATGCGCACGTCTTCAGGATCCGGCTTCTCAGTGCCTACCTTCACGAAGCCGCGCCCCATCTGCTTCATGACGAATTTATCGCCGAACGCCTGGACCGCGTCGAGTTCGCCGTAGTGCCACGATCCTTTCAAAAATTGTAGCATGAGCACGCGCATCCCTTGACCGACTGCCCGCAACGCTGTGCCCATCGCGGCCGTGGTCTTTCCTTTTCCCGGCCCGGTGTTCACGATAATGAGTCCGCGGCGAACGTCATTCATAGCAAGCGAATTCCTGATTGTAACCGCTGGCCGTGGTTTGGGGTGAAACAGGACAGGCCTGTGAGCACAAACTCAGCCGCGGAGTTGCACGCATCTGGATGGACGTTTATATTCTGCCTGCACCACGGAGAACGCTATGAGACATCTTCTCAATTGGGTCTTGAGCGCGCTGGCTGTGTGGGTGGTGGCACGGCTCATCCCCGGGTTTCACGTGACCGGCGCCGTAGCAGCATTGATCGCTGCGCTTGCGATTGGTTTCATAAACGCCACACTTGGCGCTTTCTTGAAGATCATCACCTTTCCGTTGGCGCTGCTCACGCTCGGCATTTTTTGGTTTGTGATCAACGCCTTCATGCTCGAGCTGGCATCAGCTATCGTTCCAGGGTTCCACGTGGATAGCTTCAAGGCAGCATTCTGGGGAGCCATCGTGCTCAGCCTTGTCAACATGTTCTTCCGCTGGCTGGTGGGAACGAGCAGGCAAAGATCGTAAATTCTTCATCTCTTCATTCTTCGTGCTGTGGATAACCCTGCCCGACTGAGGGCATCTGAAGACCTCAATTAGAGAGACAGAGATGGGTTGGGTTACCGGCCAAATTATGCGTCGGGCGGGTCATCGCGAAGAACAAAATTTGCCGGAGACGCCCGCAGAGAGTCCCCTGGAGCTGCGCGCCGAACAGCGCTGGGCGCATCTGACAGAGGGGTTCCAGCGAGACGTCGAGGAGTTTAATCGTCACAAGGGCAATGCCGCTTTCCAACAAATCTCGGATTCTGAGCTTCACATTTCAAATCCCGCTGCCAGCACGGCAGTGGTTGTTACCGCCGATCTCGAGGCACAAATCATTGAATATCACTACGAGCCCGAGGACAAAAATACCGCTGTCCCGGAAGACGGAATTCTCGCGCTGCGAAGATCAAATCGTTCTTTTGACATCTGTTCCGCCGACCAAAAGCTTAACTCCGAGCAGGTGCGCCGTCTAATCCTCGAACCGGTTCTGTTTCCTGACCCATCGAGTGATCTGTAGGTGGCCTGATCACGCGCTCTTCTTCTGCTGGACTGTGTTCAAGCACTTCGTATAAAGCTCGAGCAAGTGCCCGGCATATTCCTCCGGCTTCGAAGCAGCTCCGCCTCCCTGGAAACCCACTCCCGAGGAAGTGGTACGGCCATAGCCCGTCGTCATCGCAATGAATTTCATGAGATCGAGCGCAATGTCCTCATTACGCCGCGATCCGGCCGTGAGCGTGGGTACTTCGTCCATGAAGGCCTCCGTGGGGATGCGAATACTGGGGATGTCGTCGTCCATGAGAAAACCCTGAGCAGAAGTTGATGATAACAGAAGGATTGCTGCGGATTCGGTTCAGCGGTTCGTAGTCGCTGAGCACTTGCATGGACTTAGTTACTTTGCGCGTTCCGATTCGGGAAAGGCGAGGCGCAGATCCGGCGGAGTGCGCCTAAAGGTTAGCTTGCAGCTTGCCGATTGAATGGGAATGGAGGAAAAAGTCTCTATGATTAGCCCTGTCGGCCATTCCAGTCTGCTGACCAAGCCGAACAGACTCGGAGCACGCAAGCCAAACCGCGCGTTCAGAAAACGAACGACCACAACCGGACCGCAAATGTTCAGGATACCGTCACCGTGAAGAATACTAGCGACGTGGATCACGACGGAGATACAAAGTAAACCGCAACTCCTTCTTTCCCGGTATTTCCCGGTCGAAGCGCGCGATCTCAGGGAGCAGACCAATTGGTCCGGCTCCCTTGGTTTCGCTTTACCGGAGTGCCGTCGTTTTGGTCGGAGAAGATTTCGATCCTGCGGCTCGAGGTGCGAGGGAATATCCAGAGGTATTTTCAGGAACGTGCGGGTGAGCACGACCCGACGCTGCACAATTCGGGGGAATCCTTTACTCCGCCTAGGAAATCGGCTCTATCTTCTGCACACGAATCAGGTTACGGCTCGACTCGAGCGTCCCGAACACGCGGACACGTTGTCCTTCGTACTGCTTGGCCTGGTCCTGGTCGTCGAGCTTGTAGGAACTCGTGTCGGACACCTTTAGCACGTATGTGTCGCCCTCTTTACTTATGCTGCCGGTGAAGGTCTGGGCGGCTGGCTGCGCGTGCTGATCCTGGTCCGGAGACTGGGGAGCGCTGGGTGGCTGTGTTGGCTTCTGCTCGGGCTGAGTAGACGGCGTGGGCTGTTGCGGAGCTGTCTCTGGGCGCGGCTCGGGAGTAGGCGTCTGGGAGGGCGACTGCTGCAACGGTTTGGGCTCTTGCATTTCTGACCAGGCGATCAGTTGCGGTCCCAGAACCTGAGCCTCGGGGAGAGGGTTATCATCTTTCGGGCCGTCCTGCTTCGGGCCATCCTGCTGAGCTATCACTGCGGAAAAGGCAAGAAGAACGAACAAAGCAACGGCACAAACCGGGCGTTTCATAACTGCTCCACAGAACCGACACTCGTTTTGTGAATAAGTGTGCACTTCCTGGGCCAGCTATAAACTATTGCAACGACAGCAATCCCAGACCAAAAAAGCAGAAATCGTGCAATTTCTGCGGGCGAACCTTAGAAAATTCGCCCTAGAGGGAATCCTGTACGCCGGAAGGGGGGAGCGTGCCCGGTCCTTCTGAGTTGGCGAGGCATCAAGAGAGTACCTTCTAGCGGAGATCCGAATCAGCCTATCATCTTGCTCTGTAGACCAACTGGGAGGTTGTTGCCATGGCAGCGAGTCAGGTGGTGCTTTACTTTGACAGGCAGGAAGACGCCCTGCTTTTCACGCTGGCTGCCAGCTCTGTCATCTCCGCCGAGGCACCTGGCCGCGCGGATGAAGCTTTGGCCAAAATCGCCAAAGAAATTTGTAAGGCTAGCCGCATCAAGACTGAAGGAGTTCTTAACCCCTCCACCAGTTAGCACCGGGACAAAGCAGCCGAAAATTCCAACTTGCTGAGCTCCAGCTATAGCGACGCAGGGCCCGCTCGACCTGCGCCCTACCTCGTAAGTAGTTGATAATAATGTATTGCCACTAATCGGAACGGGCTGCTCTCGCGGTTCTTCCTGAGTCGGTCTGACTGAACTGGGCCGGAACCCGCGGCCTTGATCCTCTCCACCCGTAGTACACAATATAGAGATAACAAATCGCGGGCAGCAGGAGAGCGTGATGCACCCCGATCCGATCTGCCAGTGCTCCCATCAGTACGGGGAGTATTGCACCTCCAACGATGGACATCACCAACACGCCCGAGCCTTTGCCGGTCAGTGGGCCGAGTCCGGCAATCCCCAGAGTGAAAATATTGGGAAACATCACCGAGTTAAAAAATCCGACCAGAATAATGCTCCACATGGCGAAATGCCCGGTGCTAAGCACGGATGTGATCACCAGGGTGAAGGATGCCACCGCAGCGGCGCCGAGCACGGTTCCGGAGCGAAGCTTTTGTAGCAAGGCGGAACCGATGAACCTGCCGACCATCGCGCTGCCCCAGTAAAACGAAACAAAACCGGCAGCGATCTTTTCGGATACGTTGCCAATATTCGGCTGGCTGAAGTAATTGACCAGGAAACTCCCGATGGAGACTTCGGCGCCGACATAAACGAAGATGCCGATTGCTCCGAGCAGCAGATGCCGGTATTTCCAGACGCTCGCATGCGCTGATTGTGTGGCTTCATGCGGATCCGCCGAAGCGATAACAGGAAATTTGAACATCGCAATGACGACCCCAAGCGCGATCAGCGCTAGGCCGAGGCCGAGGTAGGGCAACTTCACGGAGGCTGCCTCATGAAGCCGATAGGCCTGAAGTGCATCAGCAGGCAGTTGTCGAAGTTCAGCCACCCGCCTGGCAGTCGCACTCAAAATAAAGAGACCGCCAAGATATGGCGCAATAGTCGTTCCCAGTGAATTGAATGCCTGGGCAAGATTCAAACGGCTCGAAGCTGTTTCCGGGGGCCCAAGCACAGATACGTAGGGGTTCGCGGAAACTTGCAGCACAGTGATGCCTGCAGCCAAAACGATCAGTGCGGCCAGAAATAATGGGAACGACGGCACGCTGGCGGCCGGGATGAACAACAGGGCGCCGAAGCCCATGATCAAAAGTCCGGCCACCATGCTTCGCTTGTAGCCGATCCACTCGATAAACTTGCCCGAAGGAATCGAAAAGAAGAAGTACGCCGAAAAAAAGCTGAACTGGATGAGCATGACTTCTGCGTAAGTCAGATCAAAAATGTTTTTCAGATGCGGCACCAAAATGTCGTTCAGGGCCGTAAGGAAGCCCCACATGAAAAACAGTGTCGTCGCCATCGCCATGGCGCTCTTGTCGGTGGAAACGGGCGCGGCTACGGCGACGGAAGTCGGTGGAGTTGCCATTGCCATGCAGTTCAGAGCCTCAATTTTGTTTCGAGCGACACGAAGTAAATCCCTTCAGAGGATGCGCATAGGTTGCGTCAAAGAAAAAACTATAACAGGGGGAACCTGCCGAGAAGCAGTATCAAATCGCTGAGAATTGGTCGCCGTTCGTTATTTTGGCAGTTCGGCGGTTGGTCGATCATGCCCCGTCTGATATTGTGTGCACGTTTGTGTGCTGGAGGGTGCTCCGGGTCAGCACAGGGCCGTGGAGACATCAAACATGAAATTGGTAGAAAATCAGCAGGTGTTGCATCATCGCGGAAATTACCTGGTTCGGAGACAACGGCTGGCGCCTGGGGAAGCGACGCCTTGGCATCGCGATCCCTTCCATCGTTTGACGGTGGTCCTGAGCGGCGATTTCCTCAACATCGAGTTCCGCGACGGCGGACAAACTCAGCCGTGGAAAATTACTGTTGGCGAAGTGGATTGGGTGGAACCGACCGATCGCGTTCACCGCGCCGTGAATGTCGGCAAGGAAGTCTTCGAAGAGGTCGTAACTTTCTTCCTTGATCGTCCTGATGCGGTGGCACAACCGGAGGACGACTCCAAGTAGCGCAGCGATCACGACGTTCATGCCTCGGGATGCTCCGTGGACCGTTGTGCGGGCAAAAAATAACCGTAAGCGTTGGAGCGTTGGCTCTGAGACCGCAGACTGATTGTCCGGGTCCATTACTTTTTTTCAGGAACATGCAGCTACGACTTCGAGAGTAGCTTTGGCCTCAATTCCGGGCCTCTGCGGATGCTGCGGCGAACCGAGTGGGACTACTTGGGACTGCGCCCATGGCGGGTAACTGCACGCGTTCAAACGCGCAGCGGTGAACTCACAGATATCCAGTTTATGGCCCTTGTGGCTCGAGGCGAGGGTGGCTGTACAATGAAGGACTGTTTTCGGGGAACATGCGGGCATGGTTGATGGTCTCCGTCAGGGTCAACCCTGAACGATTTGAACAGACTGTCAAGTTGGATACGGAGTACGCCCGCAAGAACGCAATCAGAACTGGAAGTCGGATTGAGGTGGGCAGTAACGGTATGCTCGTGAGAAAACCGGTTTTGGACACTGAAGGAGGTGGAGAAACACTCGCCGTACTATCAGCGGGTACACCACCCGAGAGTAGGAGGTTTGCATTTGATCTTAATCTTCGATGCGCTACGGCAATGTCCCCGTGTACGGAATCATGTCAGCTCGCACCTTCTGCGTGGAAGTCATACTGGCAATTTCAAAAGTCCAATGGGTGGTGGGTGGACGAACCTGTGGAGTGTACGGCAGCTACTCGCTATTAAGATCTTAAGACACACCCGTTCTAGTCCCCGCCAGTAGTCAGCAGTCGTCGAAGTAACATCGCCACCGACATTTATGTACGAGCACTAATCTGCTGCCGCCGCATATCCGACGTTTCGGCCACCATAGCGGCGTACCCTTATGTTGGCTTGCTCAGCGTGGCCGTAGAAGCCTTCGAGCACGCACAATCGCGAGCAATACTCGCCAATCATGGCTGATGCCTGGTCGGTGAGAACTTTCTGGTAAGTGCACGTCTTGATGAATTTGCCTACCCAGAGGCCGCCCGTGTAGCGCGCTGCCTTGCCAGTGGGCAACGTGTGATTCGTACCGATTACCTTGTCGCCGTACGCTACATTGGTGCGTGGGCCCAGGAATAGCGCGCCGTAGTTTTTCATGTTTTTGAGGAAGTAGTCGGGATCGCGGGTCATGACCTGCACATGCTCAGAGGCAATGTGATCGGCTTCCCGCACCATCTCATCTTCGGAATCGCAAACCATCACCTCTCCGTAGTCGCGCCAGGAAACGGAGGCCAATTCCGCCGTGGGCAAAATGGAGAGCAGCCGCTCGACTTCTGCCATGGTTTCGCGGGCGAGCTTCTCTGAAGTGGTAAGCAGGATCGCCGGCGTGTTGAATCCGTGCTCAGCTTGACCTAAAAGATCTGTAGCACAGATTTCACCGTCCACAGTCTCGTCAGCGATGATGAGAGTCTCGGTCGGCCCGGCGATCAGATCGACGCCGACGCGGCCAAAAAGCTGCCGCTTGGCCTCTGCTACAAAGGCATTGCCCGGACCAACGATGATTGAGACGGGAGCGATCGTTTTGGTGCCGAGCGCCATAGCCGCGATTGCCTGAACGCCACCCATGCAGTAGATCTCGTCTGCTCCGCCGAAGTGCATTGCAGCAACAACCGCAGGGCTCGGCTTGCTATGGTAAGGCGGGGAAGACGCGATGACCCGCGGCACGCCCGCGACCCTCGCGGTCACTACGCTCATGTGAGCGGAGGCGACCAGCGGATATTTGCCACCCGGTACGTAGCTGCCCACCGAGTCTACCGGCATGTTTTTGTGGCCGAGAACGACACCGGGCAGTGTTTCGACTTCAATGTCCTTTATCGAAGACCGCTGCGCCTGAGCAAAGTTGCGCACCTGCGCTTGAGCGAACTTAATGTCATCGATGGTCTGCCTGGAGAGCTGGGAAAGACAATCTTCAATCTCCTGCTCCGACAGGCGAAACGCGGGAGGGTTCCATTTGTCGAACTTCTCGGAGATTTCGCGCAGAGCGGTCTCGCCACGACTCTCAATATCTTCGATAATGCCAGTTACGATGTCGCTGACCTTCTTGGCATCGGCCGTGGCCTGTTCCGGCAGCCGTCCGGTCTTCAGATAACGTGCCATCTTGCCCTCCTCTCAGAGTTCGCGGCACTCAGTAAGCTACCCGACAGCCGAGACAGGTTCACTGAGTTCGACGTCGCTGGCAGATCGCCGATGCTGTTCGGCCGCATAACCCGCCCTGTAGTCGGCCTTGACGGCGTCCGACGCGGTCGGAAGAACGGGGAAGTCCCACCAGCCGACAACCTCGGCCGCGGCAACGGATACATCTCGCGTGATTGGCACCTCGACCAGAGCCGGTCCGTTCGAGTCGAGAGCGCGCTTGATATTTGAGCCGATATCATCCTCGGCTTGCACTTTGGTTGCGACTTCAAAGCCAAATGATTTTGCAAGCGGCACAAAGTCGACCGAGTAGGGACGCCCGTCACCGTTGTGGTGGTTGAACTCGGACCCGATCTGCCGGCCGATCAGATAGTTCTGGCCATCACGGATCGAGATATAGCCCGAGTTGTTGAGAATCAAAAACACGACGGGAATGTCGTACATCGCGCAGACGGCGAGCTCTTGAACGGACATCATGAAGTCGCCATCACCAATAATGCACACGACCGGGGTGTCCGGCTTCGCCAACTTGGCGCCGATCGCTGCGGGAAGCGCGAAGCCCATCGACGAAAACGATCCTGAGGTGATGTGGGTTCGCGGCTCGTACACAGGGAAGGCTTGCTTGGTTGTGCTCTGTGGATGGCCCGATCCCACAGTTACGATGCCGTTACGGGGCAGGACTTTCCGCAACTCCCGCAGCGTACGCAACATGGTTGTTGGAATGCCTTTGTAAGATCGGCGGCGCTCAAGCTTTTCCTCCCATTGCTTCTTCAGCGCTTCGACATGGCTCAGATACGAAGCCCGCGATTCGCGTGCCTTACGGGCCTGCTCATTTGAGATTCCGGCGAGGATGTCGGCGAGCACAAGCTTGCAGTCAGCCGCGATGCCAACCTCGGCGGGATAATTCTTGCCGATCTCGCGCGGATCGATGTCGACCTGGATGAGCTTGGCGTCGGGGATCGAGAACGTCACACCTTTGCGGTAGGACGAGGCCGACCAGTCGGTGAAGCGGCAGCCAAGCGACATCACAATGTCAGCATTGGCGGCCGTGTTGTTGCCGGGCAGCGATCCGGGCCAGCCGGCCGTCCCGGCGCACATTGGGTTATCCTCGGCGATGGCTCCCTTGCCGTTCCAGGTGAAGACCACCGGGATACCGAGTTTCTCGACTAGCGTGGTCAGCTCCGGTGTTGCATTCGCGCCGATTGCTCCGCCGCCAACGACTATGCAGGGGCGCTTGGCACTGAGGAGCAATTTGATGGCAGCTTCGATGGCTTGAGCATCCCCGCGCGGTTTGCCTACAGGCAGCCGGGAGCCGAGATCTGCGACATCGATGTCCGTCGTTTCGACCTGGACGTCGAGCGGCACTTCCATGTGCACAGGGCCAGGGCGGCCTGTCAGCATTGCATTCCAGGCGCGATGCAACACGAACGGCACTTGATCGGCGCGGATGACATCGAAAGTGCGCTTGGTTACCGGCGCCACAATGTGCGGAAAATCAGGCGAGGCGAATCGGTCCAACTCCTGCATGACGCCATGACCACGCATGTGGGTAGCGGCGCTGCCGGTGATGAGAAGCAGTGCTGTCGAGTCACAGTGCGCGGTAGCTAGTCCGATAATTGTGTTCGTCGCACCCGGGCCGATCGAGGTACAAGCGGCAATTGGCTGGCCGGTGACGCGGTAGTGCGCGTCCGCAATGTGAACGGCGCTCTGCTCGTGCATCACCTGAATGAACGGCAGCTTGGACACAGGATCGTTGAAGGCGTCGATCATGCTCCAATTCCCGTGCCCTGGCAGACCGGTGACATAAGGCACGCCGTACGCTTTAAGAGCCTTTCCGATGATCTGTCCCACTGTGAGTTGCATAGGCAACCTCCGCGCTCGAACCCTGTTGCGCCGCACATTTTACTCCCGGTGAGAGCGGGAAGCGAATGAACCTGGCCGCGACGACTCTGCCAAAATTCAATGAACCACAAAGGACACGAAGTCCACGAAGGAAGCTAGTCCTGATTGCCTTCCCTTTCGTGGCCCTTTGTGACCTTAGTGGTTTTATGTTCGCTTCCAGGCCGCAGCACGCTTGGTTGTATAATCCGGCTCGCCATTCTGAGGCGGAGCTAATATGGACCGTCGCACATTCTTGTCGCATGCCGGCCGGATGTTGCTGGCCGCAGGATTAGCTCCGTGGATGTTCGGCGAAAATCGTATGTCCGAATCCAACCAACGCCGCCCCCTCTCTTTTTCAAATGACTGGATCGAAAGCGTGCTGGTGACCGCGGTGCGCGAAACGCCGGTTGAGGATGCGATTGTCGTAAACCTCTCCACCACTGCCGTGCACTACAGAGTCGGCGGAGATCGTGGAACGATTCTCCCGTGGAAATCGACTATGCTCCGCCATTGCACGATTGAGAGCGGCGAGATGGTGGCGTTGCTGCACGTGCGACAGCGCACAAACATTGGAGGCGTGGCGCTGGGCTGGGAATGGTACGGCCATCGCAATCCTCAGTTTCCTCGCGGAACTCCACTTTATATTTCCTCGCAGGATGAAATCGGAGATGTGCAGCTCGATCCGGTCACCACTTTTGGTCATGGGAATGCGGATTCAGCCTCGCCGCGGCGCTATCGCCTCAAACTGAATCTCTGGTATACGCCGGAAGAAACAGATTGCGGAATTCACACGGGACATCAGTTTCTCGAAGTGCATACACAAGTCCTGGGTACCGGTCACATGCAGAAATTCCGCGAGAACAAGGCGGACACGCTTTATGAAGACGTCCTGATGCCGCCGGGATTCACGCATGACCCATTCTTCACGGTCGGAAACGACCGTAGCTTCAGTTATCCGTGGCACCGCTATTACGCTGACACGGATTGCATCTGGATGGCGGTCGAGCTGCACCCCTTGTAACTCTATCGCGGATTGCTGCAATGGATACCTCCCCCGATGTACTCATCATCGGCAGTGGCATCGGCGGCGGCACGTTAGCCTATCGACTGGTGCAGCACGGTCTCAGCGTGACGATTTTGGAACGCGGCGGCTTCCTGCCCCAGGAGCCACAAAATTGGGATGTAAACGCCGTTTTCTTTGACCAGAAGTACGTGCCCGAGGAGACCTGGCTAGACAAAGAGGGCACGCCATTCCACCCTGGAACTTATTACTACGTAGGTGGCAGCAGCAAATTGTATGGCGGCGCGATGCTTCGCCTTCGAGAGCGGGACTTCGAAGAGTTGGAACATGTGGACGGCATCTCACCCGCGTGGCCGATTACCTATCGTCAACTCGCGCCTTACTACGATCTGGCGGAACGACTCTATTTGGTCCACGGTGAGGCTGGCGTAGACCCAACCGAACCGCCGGACATCCCGCGTTATCCATACCCTGCCCTCGATCATGAGCCCGTGATTGAAAGAGTGGCGTGCGCACTCAAGCGCCAGGGGATTAAAGCCTTCCCGCTTCCGCTCGCGGTACAACGCCATGAACGGGGACCGTGCGTGCGCTGCAAGACCTGTGACGGATTTCCCTGCAAGGTACACGCGAAAACTGATGCTGAAGTTGCCGCAGTCAGGCCGGCCCTGGCCACTGGCAAGCTCACACTGAAGACTAACTCCAAGGCAACGCGGCTGATCGTCACCAGCGATGGCAAGCGCGTGAACGCAGTGGAATACGAAAGCAGCGGCTGCATCGAACGAATAACTGCACCGATTATCGTGCTGTCGGCCAGCGCGGTAAATTCTGCGGTGTTGCTGCTTCGGTCGGCATGCGACAAGGCGCGTCTTGGGATAGCGAATTCTTCTGGCGTGGTTGGTGGCAATTACATGGCGCACAACAACACGGCTCTCATGAGTATTGGCTGGAAGATTAACGATACGAATTTTCAGAAGACAATCTGCATCAATGATTTCTACTTCGGGGACGAGGGCTTCAAATATCCGATGGGCAATATTCAAGGCCTTGGCAAACTCCATGCCGGGATGCTCACCGCCAAGCAGAAATTTCTGCCCAATTTCGCAGGGAACCTGATGGCTGAGCGGAGCGTGGATTGGTGGATTATGTCCGAGGATTTGCCCGATCCGGAAAACCGCGTGATTCTACAAGGCGACAAGATTCGGCTTCACTACACGGCCAACAATATGGCCGGGCACAAGCGCTTAACCGACAAGGCCGTCTCGCTGATGAAGAAGATCGGTTTCAAGTTGAATATCGCGAAGCACATGGGAGGCCTCTCCGTCTCTCACCAGTGCGGTACAGTGCGCTTTGGAAGCGATCCAAGGCAGGCGGCACTGAACGAATTCTGCCGATCTTTCGATCATGACAATTTGTTTGTAGTGGACGCCTCGTTCTTCCCCTCTTCCGCGGCGGTAAACCCGGCATTAACCATCGCGGCACAAGCGATCCGTGTGGCAGACCACATGGCAAGAGTTGATTTTGGCGTGACCGGTATCGGAGGCGTTCAGTAAGGACAGCGCGCACAGCCGGCTTGAGACCTCCCCCACATGCTACAGCTGATTGTGTCTGCGATGGAGTGACTCGCCAAACAGGAATCTAACTTTTATTTTCTTGCGGACGCGCGATCAATTCCGACGCCCAATGCTGCCAGCGCGGTATCCTCATCTGCCGACAATCCGCTGGTGCCAATCGCGCCGATGACTTCGCCATCCTTCAAGATCGGAAGGCCGCCGCCCCATCCAACAAATCTGGGATCGCCATAGTAGGCAATATCGTGGCCTTTTTCCGGGTGCCGGACTTTGTCTCCAATGTCCCTGGTCGGCTTGCGCTCGCGGGCTGCGGTCCAGGCTTTGTTGGCCGCAATGCGGATTGACGAGACCGGAACTCCATCCATGCGCGCGAAGGCCATGAGCTCACCATGCGAGTCCGCAACCGCGATGACGGCGGCTTTCTGCATTTGCAGCGCCTTGTTCACGATCAGATCGATGATGCGTTTCGCGTCGGAGTAGTCGATGGTGTGGAGCGTCTTCATTGATGTTTGGGAATTGCGGAGAGTGGCTAGAGAAAAATCCGGGCCAGGCGGAAGCCTGGCCCGGGATAGTTGATCGGTGTGTCAGAACGCAAACTTCAATGCGAATTGAATGAGTCGCGGGTTGTTCAACTGTGAGGTTACCTTTCCAAATCCGTTGGAGTTTCCTGCAACAAAACCCGTGCCCGGGAAACCGAACTGCGGGTGATTGAACAGATTAAAGAATTCCGTCCGAAACTCCAGACCCATCCTCTCCCCAAATGTAGTCTTTTTAAAGACGGCAAAATCAAAGTTCTTCAACCCGTCAGCACGAAGCGAAGAGTCCACACGTGGTTCACTCCCAAATCCCCAAGCGGGGGGAGCGCCGAAGCAATTGACGTTAAACCATTGATCCAGTTTTCCGGTTAGGCCGCTACCTCCCGCGGATTTGTCACATCCCGCAACAACATTGGGACGCACGTTGGAGACGCCCAAATTGGCTGCCTCCAGTGGCGTTCCTGCCCCAGCCCAATTGATTTTCAGGGGGAACCCTCGCTGGAAAGTCGTGACTCCATCGATTCCCCAGCCGGAAACTGCCTTGCTTGTTATTCCGCTTACGCCACCCAGGAACCTTTTGCCGTGTCCGAAGGGCAGGTCGAGAACGTAGCTGATAACTAGCCGCTGCGAAACGTCTTGTGAGGACAGAGATTTTTCACCCTTTAGATTATTCCAGTCCTGAACCTGTCCTACGCCTCCAGTTGTGCCGCTTTCCAGCCAGCTGGTGAGCGTATCAGTGTTGCTCAGCAGCTTTGCGTTAGTGTAAGCCACGAGTAAAGTTCCACCTCCCTGGAACCGTCTCGTGACTGTAGCCTGCAGCGAGTTGTACGTACTGCTGCAGCAACCAAATCCAGCGAGATTCAAATCAGTGTATTGCGGGTAAGGTCGGTCGAGCTGACCAGCTAAGATCGTGGCGCCTCCGATAGTCGGATTCGTAGTGGTTCCCGCCATGGGATTTCCGGGAGTCGCGCAATTTGGAAATCCAAAGCACTGTGCGATAGTGGGAGTTTGGCCAGCGGCAGCCTGGGCTGCAGCCTGTGCAACAAAGGAATCAGGTATCTGGTTCACGTGAGTCTCGAACTGCGGCAGATGCACGCCGTGCGATCCGGCATAAGCTACGTCGGCGAAGAACCCAGCCGGGAGCTCACGTTGGATGTCAAAATTCCATTGCTGCACATAACCGTTTTTGGGATCCAGGTAGGGTGCGAGGCGAATTGAGCCGGCAGCCGCGGCAAACGCAGACGTGTTGCCATTCCGTCCGGGCGGCAGAACGATACCTCCTGAACCAAACGGTCCCGGTTGAGCACAGGTGAAAGATGCAAAACTTG